>ENA-OSEO01003817-OSEO01003817.1-sediment-metagenome-genome-assembly--contig:-NODE-3817-length-16822-cov-7.142251_pt1 | contig 16822 bp, 16 predicted proteins | sample MGYA00237883_ERZ534232 | MGnify/ENA metagenome assembly ERZ534232 | reverse complement strand
TGCACCTGGGTCATCAACACCGCTTTTGGAAAATCGCTGGACTCGATGAATGTATCCAGACGGCTCAGGACCGGCCACGTGACGGATACCGCAAACATGGGATGTGCTACAATCCCCGCTTCATTCCTGTCATCAAAATATCTCGGATTATTGTCCTGGATGGACGCGGCATAATTGGTCGTTTCCCGCCAGGTGATCGTCGTCTGATACGTCTTAAGCGGCGTACCCAGAAGTCCGGCATTTAGTTCCACTGTACAACTCCGTTTCCATCCCTTCTATGATGCCGGAAGCCACCGGCAGACCTGACCCTTTCCATAATGGCCAGAATAGAAGCGGCTCTCTTTAGTAGTTGGTTGGCAGACATTGGACTGGCGATTTTCTATTTCCTTTTGGGCGTATGGTTTTCCGCGCGATGTCAATAAGGGAAAGGAGTGCATCATTCACCGCTTCTTCATTCGGGAAAGCCTGTGCAACCTCCGGCCTGAGAACGGCACATTATGTTCGTTTAGCAATCCGATAAACTCTTTGAAATCCTTGCTCAGCATCATATCTCCATGAATTGTATTCTTTCCGAATTTGCTCCAGAGCTTCCAGTCGCTCTTTATATGATCTTGATTGCCAATATGAAAAATCAGTGGGTTCAGTGCCAATCTTGTATTTTTTTTATGACGTTACGAATGCCCATAATAGTCCCTTTCAGATTCTTGACCCGACATTGAGGACACGAGCCAACGCCAAACTCAGCGGCGGCTAACCGTCCGCTGGAGCGCCTGGTTGGGGAAAAACTTTTTTGTTGTGCATGCTGTCTGACGGTCCGATTATCTGTGGAGATTCTTGATCCAGTCAGGCGTGTACTTATCATACTTTATTTTAAGCTCATCGGGCAGATCTTTGTAGTTTCCTATGATTTTGCGGCAGGATGGAGACCCGCAATGGCATTCCAGCGTCCAGCCATCGGCGGTAATCATCGAATAGTCGAATGTGATTTCCTCGTCTCTTTCGATGTCCCTCATGGCGACCAGCAAGACATCCCGCACGATGCCCGCATTGGGATCGCATGAATGGTTTGTATACACACCGGGTTCCCGGACGATGAGATACTCGTCCCGGCCGATGTTGAAAAGGTGATCCTGAACCTCGCGCGGAATGCCGTTCAGCGATTCGATTTTAACGTACGGACCGTTGAACTCCAGGATGACTGCATCCTTTCGGATATCCCGTGCGGCATAGACTCCCCGTCCTTTGATCGGGCTGTCCTTCACATAGACCGACTCTTTCATTCGGCATTTCTCCTTTTCATGTTCGCTGATGCGCCGCACGTTCCGCAAACTTTGGGATCATGAGGCGCAAAAAAGATGAACATTGCAGATAGAACACTAGACCGAGCACCGCTACGACGCACATCAGAAAAACCCGGATGCACTCCAAGCCGTTGCCCAACGACAGGGGTAAGCTGCCGCCAACATTACGCGACCACCTTACGGTCTACCCGTAACATTGTGCCGAGCAGAGGCCGTCAAAAACCACTTCGTCCTTGGCGGTCTGCTTGACCCCATACTTAGGCGTCTCTTATTGATGTGCCAAGAGACGAAGCTCGTAGATTTGCCCATATGTTGCCGCTAAAGGTCGAAAAATATTGAGGCGTGATCATTCGCTCGGGGATCTTTTCCGTAACACCCTTTCGAGACGCCTGGCGACCACCGCCGGATAGGTTTTCGCCTGCTCCATCAGCGCCGCCATATCCACGTCATCCCATTCCAGTTCGTCTTCCGCTGGAAGCCTTTTGTGGAGGTGAAGGGTATCCAGGATGGCCTTTTCGGGTGTTGCCACCTGGAAACCTTCCCTGCTTTCGAATCCTCGAAAAAGGCGGTCCAAAATTGTGGAGAATTCAATGGTAACCCCCTGATAGAAGACGGACCGCTGCTTTCCAACCGCCTTGCTGAGCGTGACGGCCGTGCAGACAAGGGGCGTTTGCAGGGTAATCCCGTGAAAATTCATGGCCCATTCACAGCTGACATACGCGGGGGGCCGCAAAAAACAGGCGACCTCCTCCACGCCCGGAAGACCGAACAGGAACACGTTGGCATAGATGCCTCGACTGATACGGAGAATGAGTCCGGCAGCAGCCGCCCGGGACAGAAATTGTCCGGTGTGCGGGGCAATTTTTTCCGCATCGGCTTTTCGAAAAAGACGCGGCAAGCGTTTCAGACGTTTATGGGTGGATTTTTCCTGAAACATGACATTCCATGCCGTCCATTTGCTACGCTACGCGAACGCCTCGCGGATTCGGTCCACGGGCAATTTCCCAAGTGGCTCCATCAGACGTTCAAAACCCTCTTGTTGATGGAGGGAAAAAAGATTGGGCTGAATAAAACGAGGCAGATCCGCATCAAGCGCCTCCCTGACGGCGGCCTGGCCCTTGGGTGTTTGAAAAAAGTCAGGGTCTCTTGCCGCAATAAACGGCGCTTCATACATGGCCAGTTTCCTTTGAAGCACCGGCCAATGAACATGGGCCTGCAATTGCGTTGTGATCCACCAGTAGTCAAAAACATCACGCCCTTTAATGAACGCTCTTTCGAACAATGCCCGAATTTTGTCCGACAGAATTTCTTCAACGGTTTCCGCAAGAACGATGCTGCTGCTGTAAGGAAGAAACAGGTGTCCGCCGGTGATCAGACCGGAAACCTGCGGCAGCTCTCGCAATACATGTGGTCCGGATTGGGGACGGCACCCCGGCTTCAGTCCTTCAAATTCCAATCTGACGGCGATTCGTTCCCGCTGATGCGAAGGGCGATACACAAAGAACCGTTTCAATGCCGACGGACGGCTGCTCTTGTGCTTCTGTTCCAGAGTTCCAGGACCGAACTGCGCGATGCAGCCCGCGCCCAGTTTGCCCTCAATGCGGGATAAAAGACCCTGAATCCTTGAAAGGGGCGGGCAGACCACAAAATCAAGATCCTCTGAGAAACGTCCGCCTCCATAAATCCAGCGCAGCGCCGTGCCTCCCTGAAAAATGACGTCTTCCGATCCCGACTGCGCATAAAGGATATCCAGTAGCAGCAACTGAAAAATTTCAGACTGTCTGACGCGAATTGGGTTATACATGGTTTATTCAAGTCCCGCGGCGGCTGATCCCGTTACATGAAAAGCCGGTGTTAAAAGCACAACCCCCTTTCTTCCCCATGGGGTCTTCTTGGAACGATCGGTGAATACTGCGTACCATGCTGTGCTATTGATGACGATATTATACGAAAATATTCAGTTTTGTCAACAATAATGGGCAGCGCTCTTTGAAAATTCAATAACTCATGCATCAAGTGAATAATTGGCGCTTCTTGCGATGGACTCTCCCCTCTCCACTGAAAATCCAATGTTGGCTAAACTCATCTCCAGTTTTTTGGCAAGTGCCGTATGAGATATACCCAATTCCCTTGCCGCCCAAAAACAAAAAAGACTCCTTGCGGTTACTTTCCTGCCCTGACGTCCTTTTGAAAAAACCTCTTCCGGCTTTATCCCTAATACTTCGGAAACCCTCTGAGCTACACGATCCAGATCATACCCCTGTTGTTCCAGATGATGTCTCCGCTCATAACGCTCCCCGGATTGTGAAATAACTGAATCGACAAATGCCGAATCGCCCAGAATTCGTTCATCACTCATGATATGAACGCCCCCCTTCACGGCATCTCGGGCCGCGGTCCATCCCCCAAGACTTCGGATCAACCCTCCCCCGGCCAATTCCTCTCTTCGCCCTTGGGTAACCCCCAATTTAACAAAGGATTCATACTGTTTCCTTGCTTCATCCTGCCTTTTATCGAAATAGCCCAGGACATAACCGGTGTCCTGCCATTCCCTTTTCACTTTTCCCATGAGGGCGCTATGACCGCAAAATGCATACCCTTTCAGTTCATCAAGGCTGTTAGCGATTCCTGCCCGAACAGGGTTCAGGTGAATATACCGGACCAGTTCTCGAAGGTAGGTCTCTTCCTGGCAGACAATAGATTTGTACCGATTCTGAAACAATCGACCGCTACGGCCATGTCGCCGGTTAAATCCAATAGCATACCCCGTGAGGAGGCGTCTCATGAGTCTGGATAACGGCTCCGTCCCGGTACGGAAAAGAAAGTGGGCATGGTTGGGCATAAAAGCCCATGCATAACAGGCTGTCCTGGTCTCGAAACAGAGAACCTCCAGCCTCTCGATAAAGTCCTCTCGGTCTTTATCGTTGCGGAATATTTTCCTACGTTCTATCCCCCGAATCATGACGTGGTGCAGAACGCCGGGAGCATCCAATCTGGCTGTTCTTGGCATATGATGTTCTTAATTTTAACCTGGAATAATGTCAATTAAATTATTAAAGAGCGTCCCGCACGTGTAGTAAGGAAGTCACTGACAACGGCAAAGTGGCTTTTAACCTGAGAGTTGGGCACGCCACGTTCGACCTCAGCAAGGAAAAAGAGGATTTTTTCTTGCTGAGGGGAGGTCTTTCCCTTCACAGAGGGTTTTTAATTGGGTGACCCCAAGAGCGGTTTCAAATGGCGTCAATTTTCGCGGATTCCTTTCTCTCGAAAGCTCTCCCTTACTCGCGCCGAATATTCTCCAGTATACCACCGCCACAATTCAGACTCATACCAATAGGTTGTGGCCGATTTTTCTTTGACACCCAATCGGAATTACCCTATAATCCATCCCCAAATATGATGGGTTCTTTCATCATCTGATGGCCCACAACATTCATCTCCTGAGTCAACGCAACAACAGGCCTCTGGTAGAGGTTAAGTGCGCAGCCATTCCCGAAGAACTCATCAAAAGTGACTTCCTTGCCTATCCGGATTTTGCACACTTGGACGATTGAAGGAAATTTGAGACACGGCCAATCGGTGTGAACTGTACTATCTGGTCAAACGTGGTGAATTTACCAGGGGCTTGGTCCTTGGAAAAACGCTTTCGATTTGTTTTCACACAAGATATTGGTGATATAAAGATTCTCATAAGTCGAGTTTTAAATGCTGGGTCAGGACTTACAGGCACCGGGGGCATAGAATTCCACCGTGTGCGGTAACCGGATAGGCATGGTGAATTCTTTGGCCATGAGAAGGGGGCCTTTACAGCGGCCTCCACCATGCGTAAGGGGAAATTCGATATCGAACCGAAGGAGATGAATACAGAGGCCATTGATGCGCTCAAGAAATATTCCTGGCCAGGCAATGTGAGGGAACTGAGAAACCTGATCTCAAGGCTCATAATCATGGTGCCCTTCGGGGCCATTGGACCTGAACACATTCCGGAATTCTTCAACCGCAGCGGCAAGGCCAGAGGTTTTCTGGGATCTGCCCTGATGAAAAAAACCCTCAGTGATACCAAATGGGAATTTGAAAGGGCCTATATTCAGACCAAGCAAAGGGAGTTCATCCGAAATATCTCCCAGACTGCGGCGTCGAGCAAAGTAGTCTCCACAAGAAGATCAAGACTTATGACCTGGAGGACTTCAGTCTCTGAGGATCAACCTGGGCTTTCTTCATTCATAGAGGAATTTGTTATGAGACCAACTTCCCGAAAGGCATTTTTAAGACCCTTCCTCGTGTTGTGCGCCATGCTGTTCCTGGTGTGGAACACCCATGCGGGCACAGGCCCGTCCATTGTGGGCAGGTGGGAGCACAAAGGGCCCCAAATGCAGATCATTGCCGATTTCAATCACGACGGATCCATCTACCAGGTAACAAGGAGCGCCCTTGGAACAGAGACCCTGCGGGGACGGTATCGTTTGGACGGCGCAATTCTATTCATTCAGATGGAGGACTATCCAACAGCCCAGCAAATTCACTGCCGATTCGAGAGTCCTGACGCCATGACCCTTACTTATGAAACCGGCCAGGTCCTTCGAGCGCACCGAGTCCAAACGGCTATGGCCGAGTCCCATGGAACAGAACATTCCCGACTCCAGGCAGGCAATCAGAAGGCCTCTCCGTCGAACCCCGCTCTCTATTCCGCTGACAGGAAAGGATCTGCTGAAAATAGGGAAAAGGGATCTGGTCCACACAAGCCCATTCGCCTGTTGCTCCACCGGGTATGGGAACCCAATGAAAAGGCTTTTACGGTGCTTGTTCCACCAGGCTGGCAGACCGCAGGGGGGATATTCAATGTCAACCCTCTCAAAACCAACGGCCCGGGCAATACCCTTTCCCCCAAGTGCGATTTCACCATCAAGGACAGTCCCAAGGCCAAGGTCATGCTTCGCTGGATGCCTTCCTGGAACTATGCGGATCTCACCTTTTCTCCAACCGGCTTCTCGCTCTTTCAACCTGGGCAGTATTACCAAGGCATGCTGGTCCGGATAATGCCCGATGCGCGAACCTTTCTGATGGAGACCCTTCAAAACGAGAGACCGAGGGCCACAGACATTCGAGTCGTCGCACAAGACCCCATGAGGGAGGTTTCAGAGGCCTTCTCACAAAAGGCCGAAGCGGTCAATCAGAGCCTTCGGTCCATGGGAATCGCGCCCCTTCGATTTGAATCCCTGGCTATGCTCGTGGAATATACCGAGGAAGGCATCCTCTTTCGAGAAGGGCTCATGACCACCATCGCGGACAATCGTGCGGGCGCCTTTCAATGGTCCAATGAAAATACCGTCCTCTTTCGAGCCCCTGCCAGCGAGTTTCCACAATGGAAGCTGGTTCTGGATACCATTCAGTCCTCCCGCCAGGTCAACCCTCAGTGGCTCATGGCCGTAACACGGGCTTCAGGCGAACGAGCCAAAAAGGCCCTCGAAACCCAGCAGTATATCCAGCGGGTGGCCAACGACATTGTCGAACACCGTCGACAGATCCACACCGAAATCCGGCACGAGAACTGGCTTTTCATCTCCGGGCAGGAGGAATACAAAAATCCCTTCACGGGCGAGGTTGAGCGCGGGACCTCCGAATACCTTTATCGCTGGGTGAACAATCAGGGTGCCGTCCTTCACACGGACGAGAATGGTTTTGATCCCAACCGGTATGAGGAATACAATACTCGGGAATGGAAACGATCCGAGATCTGGGATCGAAGGCCCACACGCTGATTTCCCACCCGCACCGCAGACCATGGGGAACAGGCTTCTGGATTAGCAGCAAAACCCAGGTCCAAGCCGTGAGAGCTTCACCAGGCCGGCGCTGACGTGAGAAGAACCTTCCTACAGACGATGCTCAGGCCTGGCCGGCTATCAGACGTGCGATCTCCTTTCCAAACAATGCTGGGGACGTTCGGGATATCCACAAGGAACTACGGAACCAGCCGATCAAATCATATTTTTCTTTTTTGGCAAGCAGTTCTCCATGCTCGACAGCATAATCGAACCAGTTCCTTCAGATAGGCATCCTCCTCGCAGATGATCGATTTATAACGCTTCTGAAACAGTTGACCCTGACGGTTGTACTTGTGGTTGAACGTCACCACATATCCAGTAAGGAGTCCTCTCACTACCCTTGATATTCCGGCCTCAGCACTTCTGAATAGATGCGAAAATCGGCGATCAAGTGAATAATTGTCGCTTCTTGCGATGGACTCGCCCCTCTTCGCTGAAAAATCGCCACAGGCTAAACTCATCTCCAGTTTTTTTGGCAAGCGACGCATGGGATATGCCCAATTTCAATTGAATTATATGAGACCCCCGCTCCCCTCTCTCATCTTATCGGTAAGGCTACCGGTCATCGGGTCTGCCGTTGGCTCCATATATTTCGGCAAAGGGCAACGGCAAACCTTTTCGGACACCTTAAGGATGCCTCCTTCCGGTGATCAGCCGCGCGTGTAACGAGTCGGCCGAATCACATCGTTATACCGTCCTTCATTCGCGTCGATGAGACTATTTTAATCCAGTTTTGCATGACGTCAAGGGCAAGACCTATGTTGCCGATCTGACAGTGATTTTGGGCCTGATCCTCTTTTGTGAAGACCCTGGCGGTTACTGATTTGGCACTTGTCAATGCCTTCACCTGCATGTCATGCATCTTAAACGGGACGAAATGATCGTCTTTCCCTGTGAGAATCAGTACATCTTGTTTCACCAGATCGGAATGAAGGTTCCTTGCATTGAGATTTAGCATCAAATCGGTCGCTTCTATCGGCTCCTTTGCATTAGCGATATACATCAAATTGCCGATCATCCACGCAGGCATTCCGCCATGCTCAATCATCTTCTTCATCTTGTAGTTCGATACCTTCCTGAGGCGCGTAAAGAAAAATTTCCCCGCCTTTTCAGCGACAACATTATGGAACTTGGCATAGTCGAAGGCGACGCTTGATGCGATTACGCGGGCTATGCGCGGTTCAAACGCTGCGGCTCTAAAACAAAGGTATCCTCCCATGGATATTCCGAGCCACGTTACCGCGTTGAGATCGAAATAATCCAATATGGCTTTAGCGGGCTTTTCCCATTTATAGTCAAAGGCGATCCCGTACCTCCTGCGGGCCGCTCCTTGACCGGGGCCTTCAAAGCCGACAACGTCATAACCGTGTTCCGAAAAAACCACCATCATTGAGTAGAATTCCTCAATGAATGAATCGAATCCGCCATGGAGGACTATTGTGCCTTTTTTCGGCTGGCTTTTTGCGGGTACGCGCATTGCCGGCAGAGCGCTATCTCCGTAGGGAACATCTGATCGGTCGATTGGGTCCTTTCCAAAGGCCCTGTCGAAGCAATCTTTGAATTTATCATACAGCGCATTCTTTTCGGCGCTGTCTGTCAGAATATAAAACTCAGCCGCCCTGAAATAAAAAGCGGCATTAACAAAGCGTTCTTCAGTGACCGCCTTTTCTCCAAGCCTGATCATCTCTGTCTTCCAGTCATCAAAGGACGCTATTTTATGACCCGCTTCCTGCATGTCTTCAAGTCTGGCATAGCCAAGGGAATACCATCTGTTGAGCTGGAAATTAAAGACCTGATCCTTATGGAATTTGTGGTATTGAGCTGGGAACTTAAACCTGCCAGTCCTATTGTTATCCATACTGATTTTCTCTTTTGGCATAACACTGCTTTTCAGCGGGCGTCGCTTTTTGCGGCGTTCCGCTGTAGAAGCCTTATTATGCATGATTATCGGAAATCCTTTACTTCAGGGTATCTATGACACGAAACCAAATGATCATTCACAAGGCCCACTGCCTGCATATACGCATATATGATGGTTGAACCAACGAAGGACATCCCTCTTTTTTTAAGGTCTTTGGAAAGTGCTTCGCTCTCGGCTGTTTTTGGCGGCCTTCTCCTCAAATGTGGGATACAGCTCCTCTTTCCCGAACCCCTGGCGGATCTGCTTAATGGCGCTTTTGAACCCATCTCCGCGTTCCCGGCCGAAAACCGTGGAATCCACATCAGCGCGCATCCGATTGACCATGGCCATATAGTCTTCATAGGACGGATAGACCACCGTTCCCGCCGTTTGGCCTTTGCTGTCCAGGATTTCATGGTCGTAATCATCCAGCAGCCGCAGTCTCGCGGCATACAGGTTCAACCAGTGAAAATCCGCGTCCGCCGCCTTTTTCTCAATTGCACGGCTTAGAATACGGATGCCGTCTTTCAGGTGCCGCACCTCCTGCTGTTTCTGCTCCGGCCGATTTCCGTTGATGGCGTACCCCTGCACCAGATATTCCTTGAGGCGCTTCGTGGCCCACTGGCGGAACTGGGTGCCCCGCAGGGAATTCACACGGTACCCCACTGAAATAATGGCATCCAGATTATAGTGAAGGATTTGTCTGGTAACTTTTCTTTCCAGAAGTTTTCCGCGTGCTCCCAGTCAGGCTCCCGTCGGCAGGCCTCAAGCTCGGCCTCGCCGAGCAGTTTTCTCTCAAAGGCCTTCTTAAGGATGCTCTGGCGCAGAACTTCGGGAGCATCTATCCGCACTTGGCAGGGCATGCATTCCCGATAGCCAATATCCTCTCTTGTCACCAAAGAAACAACGCCGCCTACTTGACCCCACGGCATCTTGCCGTAGGATCATACTCATGGGGTCTGCCGTCGATCCTTTGTATTACTCCAAGAGCCACCGGATGATCTGACCCCCTTATTGGCATAATCCATCTTTGCATGATGACCATTTTACGCCCTATGTTAAATAGTTATCAGCGTATCCATGATTCACTTTTACCCTGCCATGGAGGGCTGCTGATCCTTTAGAGCCGGCTATCGCTTCTCGAACAACAAACGCGATTCTGAGAAATCCTTTTTGCCGTGATAATCGTATAGCTGTGCGAATGAACGGTTAAAACAGCGTTAAATGCCGGGCATTTGAAATAATGGTTTTTCCCTCTTGTTTCAATGAATTCTTCAGGAGTCGCCAAAATGATTTTTCTCAGTAGGTTTTCTATTTCTCCGTCTGAGAAGTCGTTCATACCCAGATTTCTTTTTATCCGTAAGAATCCTGGTTCGGTATTCTTGAATCGACCGGCTATTGCCAGTTTTATGGTTTCATCCATTTCGTCTTCTTTACCGTCTGCTCAGGGGCCGTCTTTTCGCCGTTCACTGAAGGCGTAAGACAGGAATCCATATTCTTCAACCCTCTCGATTTTACCACTTCCACAAACCTCTCAGGATCTTCAACTGTGAAGCCGATGCGAGTTTTCTGGGTAGATAGACGGAGCAGGAAGATGCAGCTTCGCTGTGGTCGCCTCCAATCCCTTGGAAACCAGGTTCTGAAATCCCCTGTTCCCCACAATCGCCATTTGCCGTTCCATAGGGTGGGACGCATCTTAGTAACCCTAAGGATGTGGGAAAATCTGACGAATTTGGTACCGAACGGAAAATAGTAATTCCGAAACCGAATTCCCGTCTGGGATACCTCGACAAGGCTATCGGAATAATCCGGTTGGGCGTTCATCATTGTCTACGCTTCGCGCGGACGCCCCGCACTTTGGGTGGGTCCCCGCTTTCCTTGGATTTGGAAGACTCCCTGTTCTGCCGGCACAAAGCTGCAGGGGTCTTCAGTTTCCCCAAAGGGAACCCCATTCAACTGGGGGTGAATATTTATCAGCCTTTTACCCGCCTATATTTGTGGGCTGGAGGGGACCCGGTTTGCCGGGAGCGGGGTGTGGGCCGGGGGATTAAGACCCCGGCTACCCGATTGGCCATTTTATTTTCCAGCATCGATCAGAGATCCATTGATAAATTTGTGAATGATGCTTGATACATAAGTCTGATAGGGCAAGCCTTCCTTAACCGCTTTTCTCTGAAGCTCAATGAGGTCTCTTTCAGAAATTCGTATATTCAACCTTTTGTCCTTTCGCAAGGTACTGCGGGCATACGCAGCCAACTCCTTCTTTCTTTTCGGAAGGTCTGTAACGGGGATCCATTCACCTTTCTCGAAGCTGTCGAGTATTTCCTTTTCTTCCTTCGCCAAGTTAGTCTTCATATTTTTCTCCAAGATATCGTCGTGTCGCCTTCCTGCTTGGGATTATGGTCTTCAGAAATAACTCTTCTTCATTCTCAACGTAAGGTACAAGGTAGGCGTAATTGTCAAAAGCAATGACCATGATTCGCTGTTCGGGGTATTCTTGCTGGTTTGGATGAGAATAGTCGTCTAATATGTCACCCCTTTCAATGTGGAAAACCACATCCTCAAAAGAGATGCCCCATGACGCCTTGAGAACCATGCTCTTTTCTGTGTTCCAGTTTATGCTTTTCATTTGTTGTATAGATTATCACATTGTGTGCAGTTTGGCAACACTTCTATATTGTCACATTCGGCGGTCGACACTGCTAATCAGCCGCGCGGCTTTTTGCGTCGGCTGAGTCTATTTGTGGTACGCCACCGTATGCGGGATCTCTGACCGGCATGTCGCAGATCCCGGTTAACCGGGGGGCGTTGCCGCGAGGCACTGTCTGAAGCTTGTCTCCCTCTGGCAGGAAAGCCCTAATACAAAGCTATGAGTCCCGCTGTCAGCGGGATTGTGTACTCACGCCAAGGCGTGATTTTCGTTCTTATCCGGGGAGATCTGTCTCGTTTGCCGTGAGCCTCTCACGGGGTAGCTCCCGTCCTGGACCCAACCAAGGAGTCAAGGTCCGGGCATTATGGATGATATTGCCAGGGCTGGCCAAACCGTTTTTGATTTCTGATGTATTCCGCGTGCCATGAATTCAGGCTGAACAGACCGTTCCTTGCTTTCTTACCAGCGTTTCCCTGTCCGCATCCAGCCACCAAAGAATCGCACAAAATCACAGACGTCTACCGAAAATGTTTAGCGTTTCGGCCCTTTTGTTGTCCTTCTTATCCGAGATTCCAGGCCGGCTGAAAACCCATTGCTTTAGCCGAGGCGGGATACGTTTTGCGGGCCGGCCCGAGTCTGTGATCCATTTCAGTCTTTCAATTGTTTTTTGTACGACTTGATGGACCGGCCGAACGCCTTGTCTTTCCTTCGTTTGCCCAGATAGGACATGCCGTAATAATCCGACTCTTTTTTGAGCTTGATGTAACTCGCATAGCGGTCCTGGCTCAACTCGCGCCGTTCGACCGCGGCCCGGACGGCGCAGCCTGGCTCGTGCTCGTGGGTGCAGTCCGCGTAGCGGCAGCCCGCAGCAAGCTCAGCCAGGTCGTCGAAGCCGGCGTTGACCCCGTCGCCTGTCGTGAGCAGGCCAAGCTCCCGCATGCCGGGTGTATCCATGAGCATGGCGCCCTGGCTGAGCACAATGAGCTGGCGGCGCGAGGTGGAGTGGGTTCCCTCGCCCGTGGCGCTGACCGGCTTGGTGTCAAAGCCCTCCCGGTCCAGGAGGAGGTTGATCAGGGTGGTTTTGCCCACGCCTGAGGAGCCAAGCAGGCAGTAGGTTTTCCCCGGCAGGAGCATCCGCTTGAACTCGTCAAACCCGCTGCCCGTGACACTGCTTACGGCGAGCACTTTGGCCCGGGCCGTGGCGCTCACCATGGCCAGTTTCTGCTCCAGTTCGTCCCGTGGGATCAGGTCGGTCTTGGTGAGCAGAACCACGGATTCCACCCCGCCATCGGCGGCCATGACCAGGTAGCGGTCCAGGCGGCGGGGGTTGAAGTCATAGTGGCAGGACTGGACAAGGAAGGCCGTGTCGATATTGGCCGCAATCATCTGAAACTCGACGTTCGATCCAGGGGTTTTTCGGTGCAGGAAGGTCCTTCGGGGCAGAACCCCGTGGATGATGGCTGCCGTGCCGTTGTCGTAGTATTGGGCTGCCACCCAATCGCCCACGCAGGGAAGATCAACCGGGCTTTCAATCTGAAAGGAAAGCCTGCCCGCCAGCTCGGCCATAATTTCGCCGGATTCGTTTCGGATCAGGAAAGAGCCGCGGTCCACGGCCGATACCCGGGCCAAGGAATGGTCTTGCGCAAGAAATGGGGCGGCATGGGCTTCAAACCAGGGATCAAAACCGAGATTGGATAATTTCATTGGAGATGAACGATCCATCGCCTCAAGTCGTTCCTTCATAACGCGATTTATATTACCTGAATTTTGCACGGAAAAAGGGCCATAAAGTAGAAAACCACCTGGGTTTCCTATTATAATGCGGTTTACGGAAGAAAACCCATTAGACAGGAGGTAACCCAGATGGTTAAAAGACAAAAACATCATAACACAAAAAAGGCTATAAACAAAGGGTTTCCTGGCAAGGCTTCCGAGCCCAGAAAAATCACGGCTTCCACGCCCTACGGGGTATGCGGCGAACGATTGAGTGCCTTTGGTGGTTTGCTGGCACTGGTCAAATTTCTGGACTTGATAGGATTTGAGGAGATCTTTGAACAGGCCTACCGAGCTCCGAAACGAACGCCAAAATTGGGACATTACCGGATGGTGATAGGACTTATCATGCTTCTGTTTATTGGGTTCAATCGATTGTGGCATTTTGTCTATATCCGTCTGGACAGCCTGGTCTGTGGATTTTTCCAGTTAGCCATACTGCCGGCAGCCACCACTTTTTGGCGTTATGTGGACAGCCTGGGCATCAATCAGGCGAACGCTCTGCTGGGTATCATGCACCTGCTCCGGGAGCGGCTCTGGCAACAATGTGGATTGCAGTATGAGCGCATCCATATCAGTATCGATACGACCGTTGAAACCGTCTACGGAAACCAGCAGGGCATCCGTAAGGGGTACAACCCCCGGAACCGAGGGAAAAAGGGTTACCGCCCGGTGCTGGCATTCATTGATGAAACTCGCGAATACCTCTTGGGCAAACTACGCAAAGGTGAAACCCTCAGCGGAGAAGAAGCGGCCATCTTTATCAAACGGATCAAGCGCCAACTCCCTGCCTGTGTCAAGAAGGTTCTGATCAGGGCGGATGCTGAGTTTTTCAGTTGGGAGACGGTATCTGCGGCCATGGAAGAAGGCTATGACTTCATCATCGCCAACAAAAGAGCGAAACCTCCCTTTGATCTCCAAACATGGTATCGTCCCTGGAAACGGAAACGTGTTGAGTTTAACAGCTGCGTCTATCAACCCATCGGCTGGGAGAGCCCAACCCGATTTGTGGCCATGCGGATTCCCAAAGAACTGACCGCGGATCCCAAGGAACCCTTGCAATATGAGCTGTTTGAGGATGACAACTACACCTACCGGGTCTTTTGTACCAACCTCAAGGGCAAACCCCACAAGATCACCGCCCAATACGACAAACGGGCCGATGTGGAAAATCTTGTCGGTGAGGCCAAACGGGAGGGCCTTGAAGCCATTCCTTCAGCCAAGTTCAAGAATAATTTTGCATTCTTCCAAGTGGTCATGCTGGCCTACAACATTTGGCGGTATCTCAAAATGATGGCCCAGATGAGCGCCAAGGAAGACACCGCTGATGCATCCCTTGAGGGTGTCCAAGACAATACGATCCGGATCGCACGACTCAAACTTCTTCTGATTGCCGCCAAATTGGTTTTTCACAACAATCGTCATCAGGTGAAATATTCCATTCACGATAACCGAACCCCGGGCATGGTTCGGTTCCTGAAATTCCTTGATAAAGCCAGGCACAGGCCACGTCCCTGGACAGTGAGCGGGAGCTGGCATGCCGGATTTTCAGTGAAAACATGAGCAAGAAATTTCTTGCACGAAAACGCGATCATTAAAAGCCACCAGTTCACTCGGGGGGGAAATAAGCGAATAAGCGATTTACTCTCAGCTCTCAAAATCAAAACGCCAAGCCCTTGATGCAAACCAAATCAAGGTGAAGGGAAATACTGTTTCCGTGCAAAATTCAGGTAATTACAAATGGACGTCCCCCAGGACACAAAAACACACGCGATACGGATCATCAATTCGAATACCATGCCCTTCCCGATCTCCGGATGCCGAACCTGGGCATAGGCGGCCACCTTCCTTTATCAGCCAAGCGGATCTTGTTTTCTCTAAACGGATTCCAACGGCCGTTTCAGAGAATAGACGCCGTCCAATCCTTGAATCAGGCGTGGGCGCTTCTCATGTTTGGATGAAAAATGGTCTTTGAACCTTTGGTAAGGCCACGACACAAACTCCTAGGTATCGATACTTGCGCTAATTCACAAATCAAGATGTGACCCAAAGAGCCATACAAAGATAACGGGATCTTTTCGCTTACTTTTCGAGTTCCTTCTTGACGGCGATGGCAATCTTTTCAAACACATAGGGCTTCTTAATGTATGTCCCAGCCCCCAAATTCTGCGCGGCATCCACTTCCCCGGTCTTCGCAAACCCGCTGGCAATGATCGCCTTCTGTCCTGGCCGGACCTTGATGATCTCCTCGTAAGTTTCTCGCCCATTCATCCCCTTGGGCATAATCATATCAAGGACGATCAAATCTACCGGGTGTTCCTTCACATGCTCAACGGCTTCTTCACCACTTGATACCGCCTGAGGGGTGTAGCCCAGCCTTGTCAGTATCCCACAGGCAATCTCCCTTTGCCTCTCCTCGTCATCAACCACCAGGATCATTTCCCCGTGGCCCAGGCAATCCTGAATATCAACCGATTCCTTTCCATCAGTAATCTCTTCTCTGGTAGCGGGAAAGTAGAGCTCAAAGGTTGTGCCCTTCTCACTGCTCTGCACACTGATGTATCCATTGTGATCCTGGACCGTGTTCCACACAACTGCCAACCCCAACCCGGTACCGCTTCTACCCATGATCTTCTTGGTGTAGAACGGCTCGAAGATCCTCTCAATGTCTTCAGGAGAGATACCGGAACCGTTATCCGAGACACTCAGCACGGCATATTCCCCTTGCCGCACATCTTCGTACCCTCTAATCGGTTCATCCAGATATCGATTTCTGGTCGATAGGATGACAGTGCCGCTTCTTTCAATAGCCTCGGTTGAATTAAGGACCAGATTCATCAACAGCTTTTTGATGTGGATGGAGGAGCCTCTTATGTTCAAAAGGTCGGAGTCCACTTCAGTCCTGAAATCAACAAACGAATAGGCCTTTTCCAGCTTTTCAAATTCAGCAGAGCCCAGATATTCACTTACAATGGTGTTGAGGTTCAAGGCTTCCTTTCCCGCTGCCACGCCTCTCGCAATGGTCAGGAGGTCGGCTACCACGTCGGCAGCCCTCATCCCGGACTCCTTGATGGTCTCTATCGGTTTTCTGAGAGGGCTGTCTTCGGGCAAATCCATCAGAAGCAACTCGGGATAGCTTACGATCCCCGATAGAATGTTATTCAAATCATGGGCGACCCCACCGGCCAAAAGGCCCATCGCTTCCATCTTCTGAGACCGGTGGAGTTGGGATTCAAGTCTCTTCTTTTCTTCTTCTGCCAATTTACGTTCGGTAATGTCTTTATCGACGCCGCGGTACCCAGTCACCATACCTCCGGCAAAGCCGGAGGCTTGTAATGTGTGAACCGCTCAAAGCGGTTAATTTGTTGGCCACCTC
>ENA-OSEO01003816-OSEO01003816.1-sediment-metagenome-genome-assembly--contig:-NODE-3816-length-16824-cov-3.487490_pt1 | contig 16824 bp, 12 predicted proteins | sample MGYA00237883_ERZ534232 | MGnify/ENA metagenome assembly ERZ534232 | reverse complement strand
GGCCGTGTTGTTGGTCGTCGTCGGGGCCTGCGCGGCCGGCTGGCTGTACGCACCGGTATACCAATTGCCGCCTGACGCCATCAGGCTCGATAACCTGACGCTGGAGACGTTCACACAAACGGCGGAACTTGGCTTTATGCCTGGTCTGCGCACCGATAGCATCTTCTTCCACAATTTGCGCTCATTGTTGTTGGGAACCCTGTTGGCGCCGTTCTCGTTCGGAATTTCCAGCGCCATTTTGCTGAGTCTGCCGCTGATGTTGGTCGGCTGGTTCGTGGGCCAGGCTGGTGCGCTGGGGCTGAGCCCGTGGGTACTGAGCGTCGCGTTCTTCTTGCCTCACGCCGTACTGGAGCTCCCTGCGGCGATCATCTCGGCAGCGTTCGCTATGCGGATTGGCGCCACGATCATGAAGCCAGTCGATGGTTTGGATGTCGGGCAGAGTTTTCTCCTGTCCATCACGGATTACGTGAAGGTGTTCGTGTTCTTGGTCATTCCTTTGCTTCTCGTAGCAGCATTCGCGGAAGTCAACGTGACGCCAAGGATCGCTGTCTGGATGCTTGGCGGTTAGCATTTGCCTCCAGAACCGCCAACAGCACACTGCGGGGAACTGCGCGGGCGGCTGATTCCAAGAGCACGCCCACGATTTCTGAGAGGCCGCTGACCTGTGGACTTGTCGTGCGCGAAGGGATTCAATAGTCGCCCGTAACCTGAAAGTATCCAATTCGGCGCATGTTTTGACAGCTTGATTTGCCTGTGCTATACTGACTGTAGTGTACAGCCCTAGCGAGATTTCCACTTGAATCCATGCGGTTCGCTGCGAGCCGCTCGTGACCGCTTTCTTGGAAGCTGTCTTTCCTCTCATCATACCGCCTTCTAAGGAAAGAGGTCGTTTCCTTTTGTAATCCAATTTCAATAGCAGTAGCTTATGAAGGAGGATCTTCATTGCCAGAAACCACGAATGGGTTGCTTCTTGAAATGCACGGCATTTCCAAGGCGTTTCCAGGCGTCCAGGCATTGAGCAACGTAGATTTCACAGCCCGGCGCGGCGAAGTTGTCGCCTTGATCGGTGAGAACGGAGCTGGCAAGTCTACTCTGATGAAGGTTCTCGGGGGAGTCTATCGCAGCGACGAGGGGCGGATTGTGCTGCGCGGCGAAGAAGTGGACTTTCGCTCCCCGCACGATGCGCAGGAAAAGGGCGTCAGCACGATATATCAGGAGCTGAACCTGACCTCGAACCAGACTGTCGCCGAGAACATTTTTCTGGGCCGGCAGCCGAAACTGCCTGGACTGCTGGGCACATTGGGTCTGGTCGACCGCAAGGCGGAACGCGCGGGTGCACTCGAGCACCTGCAACATCTCGGAGTTCCCATCAACCCCCGCGCACTCATCAGCGATCTGTCGGTGGCGAAGCAACAGCTCGTCGAAATCGCTAAGGCATTGTCGTTTCACTCCGACATTCTGATCATGGACGAGCCGACTGCCGCGTTGCCTGAGGAAGAGGTTCACCGGCTCTTCACCTTGATCCGGTCTTTGAAAGAACAGGGTCTCGCTATCATCTTTGTGTCACACCGTCTGGAAGAAGTCATGGAAATCGCCGACCGCGTCGTCGTGCTGCGCGATGGCCAGCTCGTCGGGGATGTCCCGATCGACGAAGTCACGGTTCAGGAGATCATCCACATGATGGTGGGCCGGACGATCACCGATTTCTACATAAAGGACCAGATTGCACCGGGAGAGGTCGTGCTCGAGGTCCGCGGCCTCAGTCGCGCTGGGGTTCTCTCTGACATCAACTTCAAGATTCGGGCGGGCGAGATCGTAGGGCTGGGCGGTCTGATCGGTGCCGGGCGCACGGAGACGGCGCGGGCCATATTCGGTGTGGACCACATCGACGGCGGGCAGGTCTTCGTCGACGGGAAGCCCGTTCGCATCACATCGGCCAGGAGTGCGATCCAGCACGGCATTGGGTATGTGCCTGAGGATCGCAAGGAGCAGGGGCTGATCTTGATTATGGCGGTCCGTGAGAATATTTCGCTGGCGAAACTGCCCGACATGACCGACTGGGGGTGGATCAAGCGCGGACAAGTGAACCATCTGGCAGTGTCGATGGTCGATCAACTGCAGATCCGCACGCCCAGCCTGAGCCAGCCGGTGATGTACCTGAGCGGTGGCAATCAGCAGAAGGTTGTCGTCTCCAAGTGGCTGGCGCTGAATCCCCGGGTGCTGATTCTCGACGAGCCGACGCGCGGCGTGGATGTCGGCGCAAAGGCAGAGATTCACAATCTGATCAACCAGTTGGCGAAGGAGGGTATTGCGGTCCTGCTGATTTCTTCCGAATTGCCCGAATTGCTGGGGATGAGCGATCGCGTTCTGGTGATGTGTCGCGGGCAGATCGCCGGAGAACTACAGCGCGACGACTTCAGCCAGGAAGCGGTGATCGCCCTGGCCAGCGGTACCGGTCAGGCGGACCATACAAATCACAACGGGGAGAAAAACTAGACATGGCTCATGCGAAAGGCACTGATTCGGAGTTGACTGCAGGAGAACGCTTCAAGAGTGGTGTCGGCTCTGTGTTGCGAGCCAAGGAGACCGGGACTGTCGCGGCGCTTTTTCTGTTGTGTCTGGCGCTGACGTTCACAACCAGGGCGTTTCTGACCGAGGACAATCTGTTCGACGTCATCAGAGGATTTTCGTTTGTCGCCATCGCCGGACTGGGGCAGATCATCGTCATGTTGACTGGTGGTATCGACCTGTCCGTTGGTTCGTCGATGGGTTTCGCCGGTTGGGTAGCGGCGATGTTGCTCGCCGGGACGAGCCGGGGCAGTACGGAAGTGACTCCGGAGATTTTGGCGAGCGGGTTCGGTGGGCCGCTGAACTTCCCGCTTTCGCTGGCGATCGGGCTGCTGGCGGGTGCCGGCATCGGGGCCGTGAACGGTTTTCTGATCACCCGTGTTCGTCTTGCGCCTTTCATCGCGACGTTGGGTACGTTGGGCATCTTTCGGGGTATCCTGGTGGGGTTCACCGAGGGTTGGACACAGCGCATCTACCAGCCGCAGTTTCTGTACATGGGGCAGGGTTATCTGGGCCGGGTCCCGATCCCGATCATCATCATGGTAATCCTGGCCGTGCTGGTCTGGTTATTTCTGACGCGCACGGTGTGGGGAACGAACATATTCGCGGTGGGTGGTAGCGAGGCTGCGGCCCAGATGTCCGGTGTATCCGTGCGTAACACCAAGTTCCTGGCCTACGTGCTGTGTGGTGCGCTCGCGGGCATGGGCGGCATTCTGATGAGCGCTAAGCTCGGTGTGGCGATGCCGACGGCCGGGCAAGGTTATGAGCTGGACGTGATCGCTGCGGTGGTCATCGGTGGGACGAGCCTGGCGGGTGGTGAAGGCAGCGTTTGGGGCGTACTCGTCGGCGCCGCCATCATGGGAGTGCTGCGCAACGGCCTGGTGTTGTGGAACGTTCCCGCGTATTGGCGCGAGTCGTTCATCGGTCTGGTCATCATCGCGGCTGCCGCGCTCGACCAGTTCCGTTCCGTGCGCCGCACGTAGCGACGAGTTCCCGTCTGCTGTCAGGTCAGCACGTTGTCCCTCGGAGGGGATGATTTCCAGTTTGCCTGGATACAACGCGGAAGAATCTGAGAGGAGGTGGTCGAAGCCCGAATATCTGAGGAGTGGACGAATCGTTGTAGGCTGTAACGGTAAGCATTGGCGATATTGTATAGGCACCATCTCATTGAGTGTAATACGAAGGAGTGATCGAACGATGAAAACACCTAAACTGAACCGACGTCAGTTTCTGACCAGCGCTTCGCTGGCGACAGCCGGCCTGGTCATGAATACCCCCAGGATCATGGGGATGGATTTGCCCAACATGCACATGCCCGTGATGCCGAGGGAAGACGGCAAGGTCTACAAGGTTTCCTATATCCCCAAGGCGTTGAACAACCCCGTATTCGACCTGTCCAAAAAGGGTGCCGAAGATGCCGGTGCAGAGCTGGGCTTCGAAGTGACCTGGGATGGCCCGGTGAAGTCGGATGCCGCAGAGCAAGTCCGCGTGATGGAGGATGTAATGGCGCGGCAGGTGGATGCAATCGCCGTCTCCTGCAACGATCCGGCGACGCTGGCTCCTGTCATCGACAAGGCGATGGATAAGGGTATCAAGGTCATCACCTGGGACGCGGATGCCCCGGACAGCAAGCGAATCTTCAACTACGGCGTCGACCAGTACAACAACGGCTGGAAAGGCGGCCACATGCTCGCCAAATTCATGGGCGAGAAAGGCACCTGCGGGTACCTGACGGGAGTGCCGGGGGCGTTCAACCTGGAAGAGCGTATTCGTGGCTTCAAAGATGCGATTGCCGAGTATCCCGACATCGAAATCGTCGCCAGCGATGCCTGCATGGATGACATCAACAAAGCGGTTGAACAGGTCGAAGCGCGTTTTCGGGCCATGCCCGACCTGGGCGGCTATTTCTTCATCGGCATGTGGCCACTGTTTGCCGACCCGAACTCACTGCCGACGATGATCAAGGCACACGAGAACGGCAGCAAGATCGTCTCGGTCGATAACCTGCGCGATGCCCTGGTCTACCTGCAGAGCGGCTACATCGATGGTCTGATCGGCTATTCCTGGTATGGTTATGGCTATCAGTCCGCCAAGGCCCTGTATGGTCTGCTGAGCGGTTTCTACTATGCCAACAACTACGATCTCGATTCCACAAACATCGCTGCCGAGATGCAGCTCTGGGAAGACACGCAGGGCGCCTACTAGGCTGGTGTATGGAGGAGAGGCCGGGTATCACCCGGCCTCTTTTTGGTGGATATGCTTGCGTGCGTCCGGAGTTCGTTGGGTGCTCGGAGCAGTGCACCTGGGACTGTCCACACAACACGTGGAGTAGGGATCTTGGGAGGAGCGCGGCAATGCCGTCTGGCGCGCCGTCCGTCCGCTTCCGTTGTCAGCCTTGTCGCCATACGCCGAGGATGCCGCAAGCTTTTGCGTCAGCCGCCAATAGGGTTTACGCGAGGTAAATGCGAAGATTACCCGGTCCGGTACTACAGGTGCGACCGCCAGCGGATTGTCACGGCAAGGCGGGCTCAATGGTCGGGTAATATCGTGGATGTTCTCCATACATGCCCGCTCGATTTGACAATCAGGCTGTTATCGGGTATACTTCCTCTCGTCCTTGGGGCTGTAGCTCAGCTGGGAGAGCGCATCAATCGCACTGATGAGGTCAGGGGTTCGAATCCCCTCAGCTCCACTCTCTGTGTCACACACAGGAGTGGAAAAGGTGGTAGGCGAAGCGGTATCGTTCGTGGGGCTGTGGCGCAGTTGGGAGCGCGTCTGACTGGCAGTCAGAAGGTCAGGGGTTCGAGTCCCCTCAGCTCCACCTTTTTGTTGCCTTTATGCATCGTAGATATATACGAAACCCCGTCGAAACGGGGTTTTTTCATTTGGTAGCGCTCAGCCTCTCGAAGCTTACTGCAACCGTACTGCAACGGAAAACAGGCTCAGCACACAGCTCGTAAGGCAGCCAGACGTACTCGACAGGCAGACGCGAGCCGGTTTGCGCGAACAAAGATTGCCTTTCCTCAGAAAATGCGGATACCCGGGTAAGCTGTAGCCATCTCCTCGCGTCCGGAGTGATGAGATCCTGATTCAGCGCTGAGCATCAATACGAGCGACCGGGCGAAAGGGTACCGTTGACGGGTCTGACCAGCGGTGGTACAATCAGGGTCATACGAGGAAGGAGTCCAGCCATGATACCCCCGTGCGTTTATACGATTGGCTACGAAGGCAAAAGCCTTGAGGATTTCATCCGCATCCTGCGCGAGCACGATATCGACGCAATCGTCGATGTGCGCGAATTGCCCATCAGTCGTAAGAAAGGGTTCTCCAAGAACCAGCTCTCGCAGACGTTGGAGGAGGCGGGAATCCGCTACGAGCCGGCGCGCTCCCTGGGCACACCGCGTGACGTGCGCAACCGCTACCGGGCGACTCGGAACCGGGACGTGTTTGCCGAGGACTACGCTCAGATCTTGCGCGACCATCAGCCCGAGTTACAAGCGCTTCTGCAGAAAGCACAGCAGGAGAAAATCTGCCTGCTGTGCTTCGAGCAGGACAGCGCCGACTGCCACCGCAGCCTGCTCGCCGAGGAGCTGCGGAGGATGTCCGGCCAGGAATTATCAATCGTGGACCTGTAGGGGCCGGGGCACGCCTCTGGGTATAGCACAGCCCCAAGATGATTCGCGGATGCGCAGGATACGCCGCGCGTCGTGTTCATCGCCTTGGTGGCGTGTTCGTTCGAGCGAGGGCTAAATTTCCATGCCGTCTGGGGCAATGCAGGCCCCATCACTGTCCCTACTGCCAGAGATGTTCACAGGCCGCTGGGCTGAGACTGCCCAGAGACGGATGTCGCCAGCGGTGATTGTGGAATGCCGCGGTGTGCGCAGAGACGACTGCCTCTGCCTGCGACGACACAGCAGCATGCAACATGAGTTCCTTCATGAATGTCCCACATTTGTCCGTCGTGTTTCTTGCCGTCACTACAATCGCGGCTTTTCCACAGTCCTCAAAACGGGCGAATGAGCGATTTGTGTCTTGGTACAGCTTGATACTCTGGGCATGAGCGCACGCTATTCGCCGGTCACTAACAATTGTGCTTCCCAACGGCCCAAATCCGTTCGAGACGATTAGCCAGACGCAGACCATCTCGCTCGAACCTGTCACGAAGCAAACCATGATAGAACATGTACCCGCCCCCCACTCGCTTGAGGAAAATGTGGTAGATGGCATGATCCAACGTGGGGGGATAACGCAAGGGAACGTCCTCGCAGTAGTATAGGAATACACGGAGGATACAGTGCTGGACAACCGTGAATCCGCCTGCGGTGAGTGCGCCCAGGACGAATACGGCAACAGCGAAGAGAGCGCCAGCCAGCAAGCCAGTGAACACATCGGTCATTAGGCCAATGAGCGACCCGAGGATTAACCCAACCCAAAGGCCTCCTGCAGCGCCGAATCTTACAGCGTTCTCCAGCGATCTCCATATTGCTTCATTGGGTCGCGTGAGCGGATCAATGTTACCGTAAATCCAGCCGCGAGCCATCGCTCCCACTACGCCAACCGCGAGAACGAATCCGGTTCCGACAACGATCCCCAGTATCGGTCCGAAGGAGACACCTACCGCAACGCCTCCAGCGAGACCGAACGGAATACCCAGTGGCAATCGTTTCACTAACCCTTCCCATCCGGCTTGCCAAGACCATTCGACACTCTTTCGACTCGTGCTGATAGAGAGAAGTCCGCTGCTAGGTGACCATCCGCTGGGATCCTTGCCGAGTGACTTGTATGCGATGGTGGTCATCACTGCGACTGGCAAACCAACCAACAGGCATATTATCGGATTGTCCAGAAAGCTACGCACTACTAAAACCATTGCGGAGCCCACGAAGACTCCCAACATGGCTCTGTAGAATATGGAATAGGATCCTGAGAATACAATCCACATTCCCATTGAGGAAGTAAGGCCGAAGAATGCTCCTGAGATGGCGCCACTTGCTGGGGAATGTGTCACGCTCTTCAGAGCGAATCCGAATGATAACGCGGAGGATCCGAAGACAACTATGGCGAGTAGAATCGCGAGAACCGCGGCGTAGGCGCGGCGATATGCAGTCTTGGTCAATGCTTCTGGTTGTAGCCCTTCGATGTGGAATCGGACTTGGGACCCGTGGTTCATCAGCCTTGCCAGCCACCACAAGCGTCTGGCCAAGCGTGGGTCGGTTTCGTGTCCATAAGGGTCATAGTGCAGAGTACTTTTTCGATGCTCAGAAAACATGCGGTCAATATAAGTCTCGAACAGGTGATTTTCTCGTTCCTTCGCCGTTCCGGGGATCAGAAGGTCTTCGAACGGCATGCCGCGGTATGCCAGAGCGATGATGCTCAAATGGAGTGGAGTCTGAGCTAAATCCATCAATAGTCGGTCGACATGAATGGCGCAATTCACTGGTTTGAGCGATTCCCCCAGGCTCTCAAGATATTGATCGATCTGAGCAGGCGTCAAGGGCTTCTGAACAACCGCGCCGGGCAACTGCAACCTCTCGTTCAATGCTTCGTAATCGAGTGTGCGACTGCAGACAACTATGCTCACACCGTGCCTGGAACGGAATTCGTTTATTGCAGTGACGCAGGCATCTCCATAGGGATCTTTCACCTCATCCAGACCGTCGAGCAAGAGAAGCAGAGCATCGTCTTCGACCCAGATCGTCCCAATTTCAATTGGCACTTGGTATTGAACATTCAACTCGGTTACTAACCACTGCTCAATGTCGTCACGGTTGGTGGTCCATGTCGATAGATTGAAAACGGTTGGAATGGGAGCGTCATCATCTGCTTCCGCCCGATCAAGCAGGTCTCTGGTCAGCTCAAGAAGAGCCGTTGTCTTTCCAGAACCGGGTTCACCCAAGATGAGGAATGACCCACCGAGTGCGTCACACACACTAATCATCGGTGATCCCTCTGGGATCATGCTATCGGCGCAGTGGGGACGCCGCAGTTCCATGTCCCAAGGATGAACCATGTCAGGTCGATATTCCAGTCCTAGGTGAAGCAGCACCGCCCCATGGAGGGAGTTTTCCAGACCACCCTGTATCCAGTCGTATCGAATCTTCTTTAGCATGATGTCGCGATTCCGTTGCAGACGACCAGCGACCCTGCCATGAGTACCCTTGCCTGGAGTCCGGTGATAGTCCACCCGGGTCCTGCTACGCCGGATCCTTTCGATAATGGAGCTGGCATCCGCAACACTACCCAAGAAGGCTGCCACTACAAAGGCAGACGCGCCAAACAGCAGGATAGTCTTCGTTACATCCGCTGGCAATATCCCGTATACATATTCATTCGCAGCGAACAGGATTGTCGCCAACACAACGATAAGAACACCGGTCAGTATGAGATTACGCTTCTGCTCCATCCATACCTCCCACCAAGCATCAGACCCGATCAGTTCATACATGGCTTCGCGTTCAAAGCGATGACTGCAAGACACTGAACCTAGATTCAGGTAATGCGCTGGGTTCGGGACCATGTCACCCAACGAAACCTGTTTCGCGATCCCTCATGCTCAAAGTGGCCCAGGAGTACTGATTTAGGTTTTCGCCTCGTGTCATTGACATAGTGCTGCGACAGACGCTGTGGTCATTGCCCCGACACCGGCAGGTTCAGATTGAGCTGCCAGCTCCGCAGACACGGCGTCACGATGGGCGAGTCGTCGGCTGTGACGTGCTTCTGCCAGCTTCCTCTGGCGGTCGTCTCGGATCGCTTGCTCCCGACCCGCCAAGCGATCTTGCGGCGTGATGTAACCAATGCCGCTATGAAGGCGTACAGTATTGTATTCGTTCACGAACCCAGCACACAAATCGGATTCAGGAACGTACTCCAGCACACGCCGCCCCAGAATCGCTATCTTCTGTTCCGCTGAAAATTGTCGTCGTCTCTTGGTTGTCATCTTCATCTCCTCGTTCAAGTATTTTACTCAGTTGAGGAGGAATTCCAATTCCACCTGGGGCAATACAATAGTGCACGAACCCTTTCTTCTCTATTTGAGCTCGGTCAGCTTGCGCTCAGCCGGGCTGATCACGTTTTCTTCAATTGAAGCGACGAATTCATCCAAATCTCGATACTTGTGCACTTCGAGAACCCAGGGATATCTTCGAAAGCTTCCGAACATCCCGTATTCAGATTCATTACTCTCCTGCAGCAGAGGCACTACGGGAACACTCAGGTGGGGTACGATAGCTTGAAGTTCTTGAGGAATGCTACGAGGATCAGTGATATCGGCTATGATGAATCGGGCAAGGTGGGCTAGAATACGAATGGTTTCCGTAAGGTCTCGGCTGGATGGACTGTCAAAATCGAAGAGGACAGGGACGTAATCGTGACGCCGGAGTTCGTCACGGATAGCGTCGAGAACCACCTTCCTCTCGGGTGTGAAGCGGCCCAAAATCAGAACGGTCTTGGCTGTGACTGTGTCTATAACACCTCGAATCTTTTCGTTGGACAGTAGAAGATAGACCAACTGTGCGAGCTCCAGATTGTCGGTCGTAATTGTGGGTTCGCCTGGCGGCGTGATGACAAGGTTGTGCGAGATGGCGGAACTCAGTTTGACGTTCCAGACAGATATGCCGTAAACGTGAGAATCTGAGAGCGTTGCATTGCTGAGGTTTGTGTCGACTAACGAAGTTGCACACAAGTAGGAGCCTCTTAGATTTGCTCGACTCAAATCTGATGCGATGACCCTGGCCTGGGTCAGATGCGCACCTTCGAGTTGAGCCCCTTGCAGATTGACATCAAAGAGATTCGCGCTGAGGAGATGGGCTCCGGTGAGAATAGCCTCACTCAGATTTGTCTCCGTCAGTCGCGTGTTGTCGAGAGTTGCTCGGCTGAGATCGGCTCCCCTGAGATCGCACAGGTAAAGAGATGAAGCACCAAAAAGCGCCCCGGTTAAGTCCGAGCCAGCAAGCTTTGCCCTGGACAAGTCAGCGTGGTAAAACTTAATCCGTGCCAGGTCCCTTCCAGTGAGATCCGCGTTGCTCAGATCAGGCTCAACACTGGGCTCATTCCTACGCCATTCATTCCACCTTTCTATCCCTTGTTCGAGAATGTCGAGGTGTTCGGGATTAGCCATTTGTTCGTTCCTTTCCAATTACGTCCTATTGCGTTTCGCTCGTCTCATGTGCCACTCTGGGATCTGCAGGCGGCGGGTCCAGCCTCGTCCGGTACGGCTCCCCGCTCTCCATCGCCTGCTTCATCTCATCGTAGATATCCAGGATGACGCGCTTGGCGCGATATTCGCCGTATTCCTTCTCGTCCTTGCGCTTGACGATCGGGAACGTCTCCATGATGTAGTCGACGTCATCGCGCTCGATGCCATAGAGGTGGAAGTAGGCAGCATCTACCAACTCAACAGCTTCCCGTTTGAACTCTTTCGTAAATGTGCGACGTTTGCTTGTCATCGTTCCCTCCTGTTGTCATTGTGGTGGCTTTTCTACCACTCCACAAAACAGGGGGAAGGTCAATGCCGATGCACTGTGGCCAGATGCCCATCATCGCGCGCAGACCAACAATCGATTCACCATAATATTATACCACAAGTTTGGGGAAATGGGCGACAATCATGCACTTCTGGTGTTGAATAGGTGCGAATCAACGGTGCGCAGCCTGTTTGTGGAGAAGTGGATGGCTCCGAGGCCCGGCCCGAACTGCGCTCCGCAGGACCGGAACTACGACACGCGCTATTTCAACCTTTCCGCGCCGTCTGATCGCTTGCCGCGGGGCAGGAGGAATCGTGCTACTTGCGGGACCGCGAGATGTCGTCCATCCAGCTGTGCAGGGTGGCCATCATCTTCGCTTCGAGTGCGTCCATCCGCTGATCGTTGCGCGTCTCGAGCTGCTCGCGGAGTGCATCGAGACCGGGCTCATCGGCAATGGGAACAGTGCCCATCTCGACGGTTGATCGCCAGGCCTGCCTTTCCAGCGCGTCTAGCCGTTTGCGTGTGCTGCGTCCGGCGGCGCGCGCGACGATGTAGCCCACGAGTGCGGCAATCAGGACCGACGCCAACACCGTCAGTGCGAGGAGGTTGAGTGCGTCCGGGCCCGCAGGAAGTGCGCCGCTCGCCCGGCCCAGGTGGCTCCCTGCTGCCTCGAGCCACGCTGCGGTCGCGCTCATCTGGTTTTGCCCCCCTGCACGGTTGAGGATCACGATGGCGCCGATCCCCAGCAGACCAAGCACCAGCATACCGACAAGACCGATCGCAATTGCAGCAAATGCGCCACGCTGCTCGGGAGGCTCTGGTACTGGTGCGGGGAACAATCCTCGGTTTATCCCTCGATTCATCTTCACCATGCCCTTTCTCGTGCAGGAAGGCTACGGCATTGCCCGCGGACTGCAGCGATCCTGCATCAGGCTGACTCGGACGATAGGCCCCCGATCACTTCGGATGGCTGCCGAGGGGCGGGCCTACATCCAACGCAACCGCTTTTCAGGTCTGAACTGGCGCACGTCTGTGCTCGTCTGGCAGGGAGCTGGAGCCAGCCGCCGGCGCTGTCCAGGAACGCGACTCGGCACAGGCCCCAGGTGTGTCAATGATAATTCGAATTATATCATGATGGCAGGTACGGTCAAGTGGCCTTATCACGTTGAAAACGTGATCTACCGTGCTCATACGGCTATCTTTTTCGCGGGTCAAGGCTGGGCCAATCTCAGACGCGCTCCGGTTGGGTAGCGGTCCGTGTGAATGGGCGGCATGGTACACGCAAGGCACGAGCGAAGGTCAACGCAGACGTGGGCGTGACGTCTCGGGGAATGTGTCCGGTTGCACTAGCTGGAACGTGATGGTATAATAATGTCGAGCAGTTCGATTGCCGCGTGGTGCATTACTGGCTTGTCAAACAGAGTCATCTCTTCGGGAGGCAGTACATGTTGTTTTCTTTGTGGGGCCAATGGGACAATCCGGCGATTAGTTTCAATCTCCAGCCCAGCGGATACGTACTGCTGATCCTGTACGTGGTTCTCCTGGTCTGGACTGCGCGTGCCGAGCGCCACCATCTGCGCCGGCTCACAGCGCTGAACGTATTGGTTTGGCTCACTTGTATCTTACTGTCGTTGGTTCTCGGTAATGTCCTCACGATCGGGGCGCAGTCTGCGTTCCCGCTGGCTCTCCTGGTTGGTGTGCCCATCGTCTTGGCCGGATTCGTCGGTGTGTTTCCCGCGGCAGTGACCGGACTGACTGCCGGACTGATGCATGGGGTGTGGCTCTCCCACGATATCCTGGCTCCGTTCGAGTTCATGCTGTGGGGCATCGTCGCGGCCCAGCTGTTGCGCCAGGACTTCAAGGGGCTTTTCGCGCGGGTGCTGCGTCTGCCCTTCGTTGCCAGTGTGATCGGTTCGATTGCCATGTGGACCGCCGGGATTCTCTCCTGCACGGTGCTCGGTGCGGGTCCTTCCTTGTTTTCATTGTCTGTCTGCTCGACTGCCGCGAGTGCCAATCTACCGTTCGTGCTCCTGGCCGGCGCGGTCTCAGGGGCCGTCGTTCACGGTCTGTTTGCCCTGCTTCCCGGTTGGGCCCCGCGAAAACGAGCTGCCCGATCGCTTCCGACGCGTACGATCAGAGCGAAAGTCCTGATCATTTTCGTGCCGATTGCACTCGTTGTCATGCTGGTCGTGCTGTACGCAGTGAACTCCACTGTCGTTGGCGTCGCGACGCGGCGAAACATCGCCGAAGCGGGACGGACTTCCGAGCTGGCCGGCGAGCGCGCGCAAGCACTGGTGCGCACCGGATTCGAGCGGTTGTCCGAGCTGGCACGTAGCGAAGCGGTCACGAACACATCCATGCGTTCCCGTGCACAGGCACTGGATATCGCGGAGGAACCGGCTGCCTTCTTCAGCCAGGTGATTCGCATCGATTCCTCCGGAGCGGTGGTGGATGCATCTCCAGCGATTGACTCCGGTTTTGAGCTCAGCAGCAGCGAGAGCGACCTCGGCAGTGAAGTCATCGAGAGCGGAACTTCCCGAATGAGTATGGTCCATCGCCTGTCCGGTGGCAGCGTGGTGTTGTCATTGCTCTGTCCCGTCATTCAGGCATCGGGCGATGTCGCTGGAGCGATGATCGGCCGGCTGGACATGGAGCAGAACCCGCAAGTTCGCAACCTGATGGACGGGTTGCAGCTCACGGCCGAACGCAGTGAAGGGTTCGTCGTCGATGAGCGTGGATTGATCATCGTCCATCCCGACAGTGCGCGGTTATTGACTCCGTGGTACCCGGATACGGAACACAGCATGCTCGTGTGGAGCGAGGCTGGCAGTGCAGCGTTTATCGAAGGGGCATCGCGCGAAACTGCGCAATTGATGTACCGCGGAATCGTGCCGGATACGACCTGGTCGACCGTTATCTCGACGCCGTATGCGATTGTCCTGGAGTCCGCGCGGGAAATCGTCACTCCAATCGCTTTGCTGCTGGTTTGCATTGGGCTGATCGTCGGCGGCCTGCTCTATTGGCTGACCACTCGTCTCACCAGCCGGCTTGATATCCTGGCGATGGCGACGGCAGACATGGCGCAGGGGCGTCTCGATTCGCCCGTGGCTGTGTCAGGTGACGACGAAGTGGGACGACTTGGAAGCGCGATCGAGTCTATGCGCGTCGGTCTGCGGACACGGTTGAAGGATTTCGCGCTGTTGCTGCGTATCAGTCGCGCAGTATCGGCCAACCTGGGAATGGAACAGAACCTCGAGCCAATCCTGACCGGTGCGGTGAATGCCACACAGGCGCTATCCGCCCGCGTGATCCTGTTGTCGGCTCACGGCGAGCCACAGCGCGAGGTCAGCTACCAACAAGGCGGCAGCCTGAAATGGAAGGAAGCGGAGGCGTTCTCCGAGCCGCTCTTGCAGATTGTACGTAACAAACGCGGTATCAAGGTGCGCAATGCCGCGGCGTACCCGACCGCATTCTCTCCCGATACTGCGATGGCACTGGCTTTCCCGCTGATCGCTGAGGACCGGTTGATCGGCGTTTTCGTGGCCGAGTATGGGCCGCGCACCGATTTCGCAGTCTCCGAGATCGAGTTCCTGGGCACGCTCGCCGGGCAGGCCGCTGTCGCCATCCAAAGCGCACGGCTGTTCGAGGCCGTCGCCAGCGAGCGGAAGCGGCTGGCCGCGATCCTGACAAGTGCAAGCGATGGCATCATCGTGACCGACAGCGACAACCGGCTTGTACTTGCTAATCCGGCGGCGCAGCAGTACCTCGATTTCGATCCGCGGGCAGCGACCGGCAAAGCCGTGGCGGAACTGTCGGACGAACACGTGCTGGTGCAGCTGCTGGCGAAGTCTCCTGCCGAACCGGCTGTCAGCGTCGGGGAATTCACGCTGTCCGATGGACGCACGCTCTATGCCAGCATTTCGCCGATCGTCGAGCGTAACGGTGACTTCCTGGGACGGGTCGTCGTGATGCGCGACATTTCCGATCTCAAGGAGGTCGCTGCTGCGAAGTCGGAATTCGTCGCCACTGTGTCCCACGACCTGCGCGCGCCGCTTACGGTCATCAAAGGCTATGCCACCCTCGCCGAGACAGGCGGTCCCCTGGTCGAGAAGCAGAAGATCGCTCTCGAGAAGATCCGCCTTAGCGTCACGCAGATGACCGAATTGATCGACAACTTGCTCGATCTCGGCAGAATCGAGGCTGGCGTTGACGTCACGATGTCTTCGTGCGAGTTGACGCCGCTGATTCGTGACGTGGCGGTCCGCTTCCGCCCGCAGGCCGAGGAGCGCGGCCTCACGCTGACGGTCAAGCTGCCGCTCGATCTGCCGCCGGTGGCAGGAGATCCGCTCTTGCTTGGTCAGGCGATTGCCAACCTCATCGACAATGCGCTCAAGTATACGCCGTCGGGATTCATCCACGTCGAGGCCAGGTTGGTCCCCGACGAGATCGTTATCCAGGTCAGAGACTCCGGAATCGGTATCCCCGCCGCGAACCTGCCCCGGCTGTTCGAGAAGTTCTACCGCGTGAAGAGCCGGGAAACGATCAAAATCCACGGGACCGGACTCGGGCTGTCCATTGTCAAGTCCATTGCGGAGCTTCATGGGGGACGCGTGTGGGCGGAAAGTGTTCCGAATCAGGGGAGTACGTTCAACCTGGCGTTGCCTGTCAAAGAAGCGGCAGATGACGAGGTTCAAGCGACGAGTTAACGATGACGATCCGGCACAGAACAACTCGTGCTCTGCCGGATCGATTGGCTGTGTTGTTCTGAGAGGGGCGTCATAGCGCCGGTAGCCGAAATGGCCTGCCCGGCGCGATATGCCTCACGTTAACTGAATGTTGGGCAGTCTCGCAGAGGCGTATGCAGGACGGACCGTGTACTGGCAGCGCACGAGTGTCGTCCGGACCGGTCAAGACTGTGAGCGTGCCGCCGATCGCCTTATTTGGTGGTGCGGTCGTCGGATGAGGGCAGGAACTTCTCCACGATGTCGAAGGCGTACTTCTGACGGAACCCCGCAAGACACGCAATCAGCGATGGAATCCAGTAACTCGCGAGCTCCCCGGGATGGGCGTCACCGGAGGCGCCACTCATCAAGCCAGCCAGACCGAGCAAGATCGCCATTATCAGATAGACCACACTCCCCAGCATCATGCCCGAGAAGGGCTGGATGAGATACGAGACTGTGTAGCGCCGGTCGAAATCGCTCAGCTCCGCGACGTGTCGTTGTAAGCTGAAGATCGCCGCGACAGCGCCGCCGAGACCTCCCCACAGCATGCTCGACCAGGGCGGGTAGGCCGCTGATATGGCCTTCGGAATCTGGCTGAATCCCTCTCCGCCAGATAGGCCGGAGGCGGTAGCTGAGCCGAGCCAACTGGCAATGTTGCGGTCATACACCAGAGCGGCAAGAAACGCCAGGATAAACAGGATCTCGTAGACGAACAAACCCCATCCGTAGGTCTGCGACCAGCGTCCGATGCGTTCCACCTGGTGGAGCCGCGCCTTTACTTCGTTCAGGCGGCGTTCCGCCGCATGGACATCGCTGGGTTCGCCGGATGCCAGCAAGCCACGCGCCTCGTGCAATAGATCCATCGCCAGCCTGGCAGCCTCGATGTTTGTGCTCATCGATATCGCCACTCTGTCGTACAGCACGTCGACCTGCTGGATAAGCTCCAACGTCACCGGGTCATCGTACGTCAGCTCGTCTGTTTGTTCCCACCGGAGCAAACCGGCAAGCACGTCGGGACGTCCGGTCACCCGTGTCGAACCGCTGCGTGCTTGAACCGCTCTGGTTGCGGA
>ENA-OSEO01003815-OSEO01003815.1-sediment-metagenome-genome-assembly--contig:-NODE-3815-length-16828-cov-2.773745_pt1 | contig 16828 bp, 7 predicted proteins | sample MGYA00237883_ERZ534232 | MGnify/ENA metagenome assembly ERZ534232 | reverse complement strand
CGGCAGCATCATAGGTATAGCCTCCAAGCTTATACATGAAGTTCATTGAGAGGGATAATCCTTTCCAACCCAGATCAGTATTAAGCCCGCCATAAAGCTTCGGATGCGCATCACCGAGGATCACTTCGGAAGCATTCCTGTAATCATAAGTTGCAGGGCGACCGTCAACCTCCAGATCCGGAGTCGTGGAATTATTAAGGAACCATAGATTCTTTCCCGTTTCATCTTCAACTCCGGCCCACTCTCGTCCGTAAATGGCAAGTGTTGATTCACCTTCCATATAAATAAACTTGACACGGTTGTCATCTCCTGTAGGTTCATACCATATAATGTTTTGTCCGCCGTACAGTTTGGTAACGGTAGACTTGACATGTGATGCTGTGAGCCCGGCTGTCCATGTGAAGTCTCCGATCTTTAGAATATTTCCATAGAGTTCTATTTCAACTCCCTTGTTGTTTATTTCACCAACGTTTTTCAGGGTGGAGCCGAATCCGGTAACTCCCGATATAGGAACATCCTGAAGCAGGTTCTTTGAATCCCTGTTGAAGTATTCGATCGATCCGGAAAGTCTCTGATCGAACAGGCCGAATTCAAGTGCGATGTTTGATGTGTAACTTGTTTCCCATGACAGATTGGCATCGGCAATTGTACTTACTCCTCCCCCGGGCTGCTCCATGTATTTGCTTGAATAGCTTGTCAGTGACCTCCATCCGTAATTGGAAGAAGGCAGGGTGCCATTTATACCGTAAGATGCCCTTAACCTGAGGCTGCTGATAACAGGAACGCTTTCCATAAATTCTTCCCTGTCGATCCTCCATGACCCGGCAACAGACCAGAAATTCCCCCAGCGTGATTCCGGCCCAAGCTTTGATGAGCCGTCGCGGCGGAATGAGGCTGAGACATAATACTTGTCATCATAATTATACTCGGCACGTGACAGGAACGAAGCCATCGCATTACCCCAAAAGTATGCGTTTGCATCAAGTTTGCCGGCCGTGGCTACCGTCTGCAGGGCGCTTGTAGGCAGATTTGTACCGGTTGCCCTCAGGTAGTCTGTACTGTTTTTTGCAACCTCCCATCCTGCAAGAGCACTCACATTATGAACTCCTCCGAAAGTCTTGCTGTAATTCAGGGTAGTGGAAGATAACACTTCATTTATCTTCGTGCTGCTTTCCGTTACAGATCCGCTCACACTTGATCCGCTGAAATGAAGGGCACTGTAGTACAGGTGGTCAAAGGTCTGCGTATTGTCAAATGAGAAAACTGACCTCAAATTCAGTTCGGGAAGAATCTGGATATTCAAAGTCTCGGTAGCAAATATCCTTTGAGTCTTGGAGCTGTTATTCCATTCATTATTATAGTAAACCGGGTTATAAGCATAACTTCCGTACCTGGCAGTCCACGGATCTCCGGTCAGGTAGTCCGTTGGCCAGTATAGGCCCCAGAGCAGGTTGCGGCTCTGCAGGAAGTAATTGTTTCCAAGGGCACGTGTGTCATTAAATCCCTCCTTCCCGCTTGTCGATAGATTAACATTGGTAGATAATTCAATGTGCTTCCCGACTTTCTGATTGAAATTGATCCTTCCGGTAATCCGGTCGAAGTAGTTTATAACACTTCGACCCAGGTCATTGGTGTAAGAAAAAGAGGTATAGTAATTCGAGTTTTCCGTGCCTCCGCTTACAGATATGTCATAAGCCTGGTAAACAGCCGTGCGGAAGAGAACTGATTCCCAGTCGAAGTACTGACCTGCCCTTTCACCTCCAATGGTAAGTGAATTGACCGTATTATCAGGTGCCGAGAAGGTGTATCCATGCTTGTTGAACCTCTTGTTAAGCTGGGCAAGAGCACTTGCACTGGCTTCTTCATAGGTATCGCCTTCATAATAGACTCCTGCGTTCCAGAAGTTCTCATAATACATCTCTACCTGCTGCTCTGTACTGGCAGGTTCATAATTATCTGTTGCAAATGAAGGTGTGAGGCCTATCGAAGCCTTGAAATTCACAACAGGTTTTCCCAGTTTCCCCTGTTTGGTCGTAATCATGATTACTCCGTTTGCTGCCCTTGATCCGTAAAGTGCAGAAGCAGCTGCATCTTTCAGAACAGTAATTGATTCAATGTCGTTCGGATTGATGGTACTCATTACATTGCTTGTAGTGTAATTACCCATCTGCGAGACGTTACCGGAAATAACCGGCACTCCGTCAACAACGTAGAGTGGCTCGTTGGAAGCATTCATTGAACCAATTCCCCTCACCCTGATTGATGAGGTTGACCCTGCCTGCCCTGAGAGCGTTGTTACCTGCAAGCCTGCGATCTTACCGCCCATTGCGTTCTCAAAGGACAGGGCGGGCACATCTTTAATGGCATCTGCCTTTACCACACTGGCAGCCCCTGTGAATGTCCCCTTGGTAGATGTTCCGTACGCGACCACAATAACCTCGTCAAGGGCAAGGGCATCGGTCTCCAGGACCACATCAACCACAGTCCTTCCCGAGATCGGAATTTCCTGGGTTTTGTATCCGACATAACTGAATATCAGTACGCCGTCCTGTGGGATATTACTGATGGCATACCTGCCCTCAGCATCAGTGTTGGTTCCCACACCGCGCGCTCCCTTAAGCAATACCACTGCATACGGGATTGGAGAACCATCATCAGCAGCAGTTACCGTTCCGGTAACCCGTGTCTGCGCATGCCGGCATTGACAAACAACACCGACAGGAAAATGAAGAATAGCTTTTTCATGGAAAAAGAATATTAGTTTTAAGGTTTGCCCGTACAAGTTACGAGTTATTAAAATGCAATAAAAATAAATTCATATTACACCTTGGATATTTTTCATGAAATGAAAGAAATAAAGGAGTTTATTATATTAATTATGTGATAGTTATTAAATCGCATTGAATTACACATTTTTTTCAGTGAAATTGACTTTTAATTAAGAAATAAAACGGATTACAATGTCCGTTTTTATCAGTTTGGCAATATGTCATACAAGTTTGCTATGTTACTATGCAAATCCGGCTGATGCGCCACAATAATGTGAAGCCCGGATAATTCAGGGCAAGCCTCACAACCAATGGATCAGTGGATATACCCTTTGTCCTACAATACCTTATCGCCTACGGCGAATCACTATTGCCTATCGCCTACTCTCCACTGCCTTCTACATGCTACAAAAAAGAAACATATATTTGCCAAAACATTAGAGCTGACCTATGAACCCTGATCCTTCGACTGTCAATCCGCTGCTTGATGAGTGGGATACCCCGTTTGGAATTGCACCTTTCAGTCTTTTAAAAGCTGAGCATTTCAGGCCGGCTGTCGCGCAGGCCATCGAGGCCGCCCGCTGCGAAATAAATGAGATAACGGGCAATACTGCTGAACCTGATTTTGAGAATACGATAGAAGCCCTTGAGAGATCCGGCAGCCTGCTCAACCGTATCACACCCATACTCTTCAACCTCAACAGCGCTGACACCTCACCCGCTATACAGGCAGCTGCCCGGGAGGTCTCACCACTGCTCACCAGCTTTGCCAATGACATCTCCCTTAATCCCGAACTCTTCAAACGGGTGAAGTCAGTTTATGATAAAAAAGACACCCTCGGTATCAATGCAGAACAGCAGATACTGCTCGAACGCAAGTATAAGGCTTTTATCCGCGGAGGAGCAGCGCTCACCGATGATGACAAGGAAGAATTCAGGAAGATAACTGTTGAGATGTCAATGCTCTCGCTGAAGTTCGAAGAGAATGTACTGGCTGAGACCAATGATTACACGCTTCTGCTGACAACCGGGGAGGAACTGGCAGGACTTCCCGACGGTGTTCGCGAAGCAGCTGCAGCCCTGGCAAGGGAGAAAGAACTTGAAGGATGGCTTTTCACCCTGCATGCCCCAAGCTATGTGCCATTCATGCAGTATTCCGACCGTCGTGACCTCAGGGAGAAGATGTTAATGGCATATGCATTGCGTTCGTTCCGCAATAACGACCACGACAACAGGACCCTGGTTGCAAGGCTGGCAAACCTGAGGCTGCAGATGGCCCAATTGCTGGGCTATAAAGACTACGCAACCTACGTACTTGAAGAACGCATGGCTTCATCGCCCGATGAGGTAAACAGCTTCCTTGACAGGCTGCTGAAAGCTTCAACACCGGCGGGCAGGCGAGACCTGAACGATATTGAAGAGTATGCGCGCAAACAGGGTCATGTGGGCAGGGTAGAACGATGGGACTGGGCTTACTATGCCGAAAAACTCAGGATGGAGCGTTTCAATATAGATGATGAGGCCCTCAGGCCCTACATGCCCCTGGAAAAGGTCAGGGAGGCAGTGTTGGGACTGGCAACAAAGCTATACGGAATTACATTCATTGAGAATAAAGACATACCTGTATATAATCCAGAGGTGAGCGCCTGGGAAGTCCATGATGGGGATAAAGGCATTATCGCCATCCTGCTGCTTGACTTTCATCCCCGGCCGGGGAAAGGCGGAGGCGCATGGATGACCGGCTTCCGGGAGCAAAGCATTGACAATGGCAGGAGGGTAATTCCGGTAGTCTCACTGGTGATGAACTTCACCAGGCCAACGCCGGCCAGGCCGTCACTACTGTCACATAACGAAATGAACACTTTCCTGCACGAGTTCGGTCATGCACTTCACGGCATAATCTCCGACTGCACATACGAGAGCCTGGCAGGTACAAACGTCAGGCGTGACTTCGTGGAGCTGCCGTCACAGATTATGGAGAACTGGTCGTGGGAGAAGGAATGGCTCGACACATGGGCATCGCACTATGAGACAGGTGAAAAGATACCCGATGAAATACTTACCAGGCTGAAGGAGTCTTTGACATACAATGAAGGTTATGCTTGCATGAGGCAACTCAGCTTCGGGCTTCTTGACATGGGGTGGCATACAATCAACAAACCCTTCGAAGGTGATATTGTCGCGTTCGAAAGATCATTTATGGCACCGGCAGAGTTATTGCCCCCTGCAGAAGGAACATGCATGAGCGTCTCCTTTGCACATCTCTTTTCAGGAGGCTATGCAGCCGGCTATTACGGTTACAAGTGGGCCGAGGTGCTCGATGCCGACGCCTTCAGTCTCTTCCGGGAGAAAGGGATATTTGACAAAGAGACAGCGCTTTCTTTCAGGCATAATATTCTCGAGAGAGGCGGAAGCCGTGAACCCGATGAACTGTTCAGGGCCTTCCGCGGGCGGGAACCCTCAGTTGATGCCCTGATTGAACGCAGCGGGTTCAACAGATCATAAAAAGAGAGTGATCACGCAGGATCACTCTCTAAACCAACCTGAATTTCGCCCCGGTAAACCGGGTAATTATTTCTACCTGATTTACAGAAATTATATTTATAAGGCCCAGAATTGTCTCACTGCACATGCTGGAGATGAAGCTCTCATACCTCCAAGCACATGATGAACCCATCTGCCAATGTAGCCTGTCCAGTAGTCAGAGTAACTGACATAGTTCCCGCTCGAATTCCTGATCTGAAGATCACCGACAATATTGCCGCTGTCATCCACGACTTTTATCCTGTAGTCAACTCGCTGTGAACCCTGTGATACAATATCTGTCTTCACTATTGTGACCTGCTGCCACCCGGTTGACTCGCCAAAACCTACAGGAGGGCCTATGTTTACAAGTGCCTGTGTGCGGTAATCTATGTACTGGTACTGTAATTTCAGCGTCGTGGGTACGCCGGCAGATTCATACAGGAAGTTATAGAATTTCACATACGCAACAGAGTCTGTTAATATTGTCTGCCTCTTATCATAAGGATAGCCATTATCGAATACAACGGGAGGCTGGTTAAAATCATGGACGATAACATTCTGTTTACCTTCAGTAAGCGTAACATTCTGATCATAAACCAGGGTTGCCATATCGGTACCCTGGTACATTTTAATATTAACAGTACCTGGGTTAGCGGTAAAAAATCTCCCGGTCGGGCTTGTAGTTGGGGAGGATCCTCCAGGAATGCCACTGTATGTACTCAATGGAGCCGTATTGTTGGCATAAAGCTTGTTATTTATCTCAACCTTGGTTATGTTATTGGCTGCCACGGCAGTAACAGGCACGAAGTAATGCAGCTGGAACTCTGCCAGGTTATCAAATGGAGTGACACCGTAATCAATATCATGCTTTTCACATGAAGCTGTCAGCGCCAAAACCACTATCAGACTTAAATATTTCAGTATTTTCATTTTATTATTTTTTTTAATTAATTGGTTGGCATATCACCCGGATAAGCAAACCATGGAATTGAGCACTGGTAGTTGGTAGCCATACCCGAGATCGGTTTAAGCGTCTCAAGCGACGGTTTATTCCACATGTATTCGGAGTTGTAACGCGGACGTATACGATAGCATGGCGAACCTTCATTAAAGGCATTATATGCCGTTTTTCTGCTTTGTACCTGAGCCGGTGCGAGATACAGCCCCTTATAGACCTTGGCTGGATTGTCATCCCACTTCATCGTCACGGATGAAATATCCCATCCGTTCCCATTTGAAGGGTAATCACCTGTATAATCTATGTCAAAGTGATATTTCCTCATATCAACCCATGCTTCAAGAGCTCCCCATGGATAGAGTGCAACCCATTTCTGCATCATGATATGGGATAAGGTGAAATCATCTATTGAAAGACCATTTACATATGGACCTGCAATATATTCACTGGCAAGTGTGGTAAACACTGCCTTCGTGATCTTGTCTCCACCTGCTGCTTTCCCAACTGTCCCGGGAGCAATGTATTTAGCTGTAAATTCCAGATCAGCAACAACACCGGCTTTGAAAGCGTCATATGCCTCTGATTTCATTCCCAATTTCCAGTATGCCTCTGCAAGGTCGAACCTGAGCTCAGCAAATGTCATAAGAATATACGGTGCATCATCACGGTAAAGCCAGCGGCCTGACCCGTCGGCGTCAGTGGCAGAAGCAGAGTTTCTTCCGTAAAATGACGGAGCAGATCCTATCGGGCCGGTTGTACTCGTAAATGATCCTCCGTAGTACTTACGCTTCTTGATCAGACTTGCATTGCCAATATTATCGTAAGTAGGATCATCGATTGTTGCAAGTTTGACAGCCATACGGGGATCATAATGCCCTGACACTGTGATTATGGTGTCGCAAATTATCTGATTGTCAGCAAGCTCGTACGGATAATATGAGTTAGCAGGTACAGCTGCAATCTTGTTCCCGGTTGCCTCATCATACTTCGGCACACTGCCCGTCAACACCTGTACTGCATATTCATGTTGCCAGTAAGTACGTGAGAGATTAACCCTTAATGTACCCCAGAAATTATTGTATGCAGATTGGGCAGCAGAGGCGCCACCGCCACCGACAGTCAGGGTAGCATCATCAGCGGAAGAAGCCAAAGATTTACTGGCAGCGGCAATCAGTTCCTGAGCATAGTTATCATTGAAATATGTCTTATTAGTGAGAGATGCAAGATTTCGGACAATGACCCCGTACGCAAACTTGATCCATTTGGCTTTGTCACCGCCATAGATATAATCATTTGCACTGATCTTGGTTCCGTATTCGGTAGCATCCGGCATTTCAAGGTATTCTATTGCCTTATAAGCCCAATTGCGGACTGCGGTATAGATCGTATCCTGGTAATCGTACCTGTGTGACAGGAGTCCGGGAACAAAGGCATCCTTCAAGATCAGCTCACCATGCCACTTTGTCATCTCGTCCCATGAATTGGCCTTTATTGCAAGACCGATCCCGGCGAGAGTCCAGTTCTCCTCCTCAATAGATTGGTTTATCATGTTCTCGAGGTTCATGCCCTGTAACCAGTAAACGAATCTCCACTGCTCACCTGCCCCATCATTCCCGGCATAATAGTAATTAGAAGCAAATGTAGAGAATACAGAACTATTCGTACCCATCATTTGAGTCAACGGACCGGCAGCACGCAGATCATAGTACAATCCTCCATACGCCTGCTCTATCCCGGCCAGGTAAAGATAACCGTCGACATAGGCAGGGGCATCGATATTATTGTTGACATCAAGGTATTTCTCACAACTTGTCGTCAGAAACAGCAGTGATGACAGCAAAAAAATGGAAATTGATATCTTTTTTATCATTGTTTCAGTTATTTCGTATTATCAATTATTTGAAAGTCACACTTATTCCGACAGAATAACCCCTTGGGCTTGGCAGCGACCATACATCCATTCCTTCTCCACCGACACCGCCGAGAGCAGCTGAGACCGTGTTGCCGACGGCATCAATGCCTGAATAGTTTGTTATAACGAACAGGTCATTGCCGCTGATAAATACACTTGCCTGCGAAAGAGGAGTATTAGTGAGAATTTTTGCAGGAAGATTATAGTTCAGACGAAGTTCCTGGAGCCGGAGGTAGTTTACATCCTTCTCAAGCCAGTCTTCATCGCCTCCGGAATAAATAGTAGAGTAGATACTGTAGTTCACAGCAATATTATTCTTGGTGGGAGTGGCGGTGTTTTCATTACCATCCTGCAGAACGCCTTCAAATACTACCGGGCCTTGTTCACGCTTTGTTACCGACTCCCAGCTAAGGCCTTCCTGCATCATATAACGCTTGGTCCCGTTAACAACAGTGGCATGATAGCGTCCGGAGAACATTGCCGAGAGGCGCAGTCCCCTGTAACTGAGAGAGGAGGTGATACCATAGCGCAGTTTTGGTTCGCGGTCACCAATCACGCTCCATGCGGTACTTACCGCTGGCAAGCCTGTTGTGGGATCGATCAGTACCTGGCCGGCATCATTGCGCATAAATGCACGTCCGGAAAGTGATGTAACCGGATATCCGACCATGATACCGTTACGTATATTACCTGAGTTCCATGTATAGGCATTGTAGTACTCGGTGACGTTGGCCGGCAGGTAAACTACTTCAGAACCCGTATGTGAAGCATTAAATCCGATGTTCCAGCGCAGTCCGTTACCCATCCTGAGTATATCACCGTCAACATGTGCTTCCCATCCCCATGTTTCAAATGTGCCGACATTCAGGGTGTTCAGAACAAATCCGGTCCCGTAACTCAACCTGAAGCCTTTTATAATCTGATCGTCACAATGGGTCCAGAAATATGTGAAGTCAGCATTGACCCTGTCATGCAGGAAGCGTCCCTCAAATCCTATCTCCTTTGATGTTGTCATCTCAGGAACAAGGTTCTTGTTGGGTCCTGTATAATCGTATCTGTAACCGCCTCCCCAGAGTGCTGTTGTAACGAGCTGCGGATCAATTTCAAGCGGACCGGCATCCTTACCGACCTGGGCTAAAGAACCTCTTAGTTTAAGATAGTTCACCATCTCATTCCCTGAGAGGAAAGGCATTTCGGATATGATGAACGATCCTTCGATTGCAGGATAGAAATAACGGTTGTTATCAACAGGAAGTGTCGAGGACCAGTCATTCCTGGCACGAAGTGTCACATATGCCATCTGGTTATAACCAAGTTCCAACTGGGCTGATAATGCCTGTACCCTGCGTTTCGTTGTTTGCTGCGTAGAACTTATTGACAGCGGGTCACAGTTGTTGATTGACTGGAAGTCAGCCACGGCAAATTTTGATCCTGTAGTTGCAAGGCGTGAAATGCCATTTTCAATCTGGTGGTAACCTACCTGAGCTGAAACAGATAATTTGTCGTTCAGGAACTCATTATTATACCCGGCAAGAATATTCAGGGTCGGATCCGAAAAGTTTGAATGTGTCAGGTTATAATAACCTGTGCCATCCTGGTATGTATCGTAGTACGGATGTCTTGAACTGATGAAGGTCTGGAGTCCCACATCCCATCCGAACTGAGCACGAAGGAACGTATTTTTGATCGGCGTCAGGTTAGCAGAGATGTTTGAAATGAACCTGTCAGATTCGTCATAGAATTTGTTCTTGTAAAGGCCGAACAGGGGATTGATCAGGTCACCGTCAAGATAATAATCGGGTGTACTCATATGTGAACCGTCCGCGGCAAGCCATACTGACATGTCGTCAACCATTGGCCAGCGCATTGCCCTGTAAAGAGGTCCTTCAGTTCCGATGGGGACTTTGTGGTTTTCGGTTGCGGCATACTGCATGGTTGCCTCAACATTCAGCCAGCTGTTTATCTCAGCCTTTCCGGCTAATGAGAGGTTGAACCTGTTATTGGATGATGTCTTGACCACGCCTGTCTGGTCAAGGTATGCCAGTGATGCTCTCAGGGAGACTTTGTCATTGCCTCCTTCAGCTGAGAGATTATGCCTCTGGCTAAAACCTGTCTGCATAATAGCTCCGACATTGTCATAAATGGTCATTCCCGGAACATACCTGGCACCGTAACGTGAAATATTATAATAATTGGTTACCCCGTAGTAGCCATTGGCATATTTATCCTGAAGCTCCGGGAAACCGTAAGCCTGATCCCAGCGTATCGAGTTGCTGTAAGATATCTTCCCCTTTCCGGGAGTACCTTTTTTGGTGGTGATTATAATAGCCCCGTTGGAAGCGTCTGATCCGTAAAGGGCTGCGGCAGCGGCCCCCTTAAGAACAGTCATAGATTCTATATCTTCAGGGTTCAGGTCGTTACCCCTCGATGAATAGTCGAGGTTACGTACTGAGTAGTATTCCAGTGAAGAGCTTCCGACTGATTTAAGAGGATCAAAAGTCGAGTTGTTCATTGGTATACCGTCGATGACGTATAATGGCTGGTTATTTCCTGATATGGAGGTAAGGCTCCTCAGGACAACGGTCGTGGATGCGCCCGGTGCTCCGCTGGTGGTCGTCACACTCATACCTGCAACGCGTCCCTGCAGGGCAGTGATGAAGTTATCACGTCCGGATTCGGCAATATCGGAAGCTTTTACATTCTGAACCGATGACCCTACGGCCCTGGCAACACGTTTCATTCCAAATTCAGAAGTAATTACCACATCTTCTATCATCTGGACCTCAGGCTCAAGGCTGACGCTGATGCGGTCACCCGCACCCACTGTCACTTCCTTCATCTGATAACCCAGAAAACTAAAGACCAGCACCTGACCCGGAGAAGCCTTGATCGAGTACTTGCCGAACGGATCGGTACTTGTACCGGTAGAGGTGTTTTTGATTATCACGTTGACGCCAGGCAACGTTTCATTCGTTGTGGCGTCAGTGACTGTCCCTGTCACGGTCTTGGTCTGAGCATTTACAATTTGCGTAAGCATCAGCCCCAAAATCGCAAACAACAATAACAGCTTTGTTCTCATGTGATTTGTTTTAGGGTTAAATGGAGTTGAATTAATAGATTATTATATATTTGGAGATAATACGAAAAGCAAGTTACATTTTTTTATATGATGTATTACAAATTATCAATTTAATTTTTAACAATGCCGATTCCCGGCCTGTCAGGAAGCATTATCTTACCATCAACAATGGTCATTCCATCATATACATCATTACTTATCAACAAGTTACCATCGAGATCGGCCCAGTCAACCATTGGTGAGAGCTGGGCAGCTGCCGACACTGCACATGAAGTTTCGGTCATACATCCTACCAGGATCTTCATATCCATCTGCCTGGCCATGACGGCCATCTTGTACGCAGCCATCATACCACCACATTTCATCAGCTTGATGTTTATACCGGAATAGATACCCTTTATCTTAAGCAGGTCATCGACTGTCTGTAGAGCCTCATCGGCAATGATGGGCAGGGGACTTCTCTCAGTAAGCCAGGCTATATCATCTACCTGCTCCCTGGGCATGGGCTGTTCAATGAACAGTACACCTTTTTCGCTTAGCCACAGAGCCATTTCAAGTGCATAGTTCCTGTCCTTCCATCCCTGGTTTACATCAACGAAAACCGGCACATCGGTAACCGACCTGACTGTTTCAATCATCTCCCTGTCATTATCTCTGCCAAGCTTGACCTTGAGCTGCCTGAAGGCGCTGGCCTCCAGGGTCTTCTCCCTGACGACATCTGCAGTGTCTATCCCAATCGTAAAACTGGTATTGGGAGTCTTCGCCGGGTTCAGTCCCCATATGCGGAACCATGGCTGGCCGATCAGTTTGCCGACAAGGTCATGCAAGGCTATGTCAACCGAAGCTTTGGCGGCGTGGTTGCCCGGCATGATACCGTCAATATAGGCAAGTATGTCTTCCATCAGGAAAGGATCGCTGAATTGTTCAAGGTTTACCTTCGAGAGAAAATTAAGCACCGATTCATGGCTTTCGCCAAGGTAGGGTGGCATGGAAGCCTCGCCATACCCTGTGACTCCGTCATACTCAATTGTAGTAAGCACTACGGGAGTCGTGGTCCTTGAGTTGGTGGCCACGGTGAAGACATGCTTAAGCTGAAGCTCATAAGGCCAGTATGTAAGCTTAAGGGCGCCTCCGCCCTTTATCATGGATTTCCCTTTCTTGCTTCTACTGTCGGCAGCACCGGACGTGCAGCCTGCCAGCAGAGCCCCTCCGGCAGCAAGACCGCCTATTTTGATAAAATCTCTCTTGTTCATTTTTAATTTTCAGTACTTCATGCTCTACGAGCAATGGTTTTATTTTTTGCTCTTTTCTACATTAATTGAAGGCCCCGATAAATCGGGGCAAGCTCTGCGGCCTATCCGGATCATTCGGTCCAAAGGCCTGATTCTTAATTCTTAATTCTCTAAAAGTACCACTCATTGTCAATTACCCGCTGCAGTCCTTTGCCCTCTGTAAAAGCGCTCACGCGCCTGGCTCCCTGAAGTATCTTCAGGAGATACCCGCTGTAATTTACCCTCGTGGAGTCAAAGCTGTTTATCTTCACCAGCCCGGAAGAATGAATGAATTCGGTATCACCGATGTACATGCCGGTATGGGTTATCCTGGCCTTGCCATCCTTCATCCTGCCGAAATAAAGCAGGTCACCTGGCTTAAGGGTCTCACACGGATTCTCAATGCTTACTTCTTCACCGTACCTGAACTGTCCCGATGCATCGCGTGTCATGATCACACCTCCCCGGTAATAAATGGATTTTGTAAAACCGCTGCAGTCGACTGCTTTGGTGGATGTACCTCCCCAGAGGTAGGGAGTTCCAAGAAACGTGCGCGCAAATTCAATCATCTTACCAGCGTCAGGTTCCGTACTTTCAGCCCAGATCCTGAAATCCACCGCATCACTCTTTTTTACAAAGCCCTCTCTTCCGTCAGGAATCCTGACGCTGTAAAGATCTTTCATCTGCCCGGTCTTCTCCAGGATGACTCCGGCTACAATGTCGGAGACAACCATGCCGTCAGCATCTGTTATGAATCCATCATGTTTCATGAATATAAGCCTCTCACCGCTTTTCCAGCCGGACAGCTCTTCGTCACTCAACTCAGCCACAGGATCATCAGTCCATCCGATATATGAATCAGGTGTCTGTATCATCAGCCAACCGCCACGCTTGTCGAGGATCTTCACCGGGGTTCCCATGAGAGCCTGGGTGGCCATCTCAGCTGCGTGAGACGGCGTGGCCCTAATGTTGCATACGCTGACTGATACCAGTCCCCATGGCTTCTGCACCTCGGCAGGATCAGGCAGAATCCTGATACTGTCTGTAAAACTATAACCTGCCCTGTTGATCATGTCTGTGACAGCATCCCTGGCTTCGGGCAGGTTTGTTTCACCCCTGAGAATTATGATCTTTCCCTTTGACATTTCCATACTGATGTAACACAGGGCTTCCGCATGTTGCGGCACCATTGCCGCAGAGATTGAGTCAAGCTGATCCTGCAGGCTGGCAGGGAGCTCACTGGTCTGGCATCCGGAAATCAGTACTACAAGTACGATGAAAAAAGACTGGATCTGGAGTTTCATTAAATTTGTATTACATGTTACAAATCCAAATTTAAATATTTATGCTATTCAAGTCAATAGACAAATGAATTTAATTAATTTGTAACAGGGAAAAGCTCTGAGGGAGTTCGGAGTGATCTAAAGTACTTAAAGTTTTGGAGTTGGGGAGTTAATCAATATTCAACAGATGAAAGAAATAAATAAGATTTTGCGGAGAGCGGGCCTGCTTGTCATAATTGTTACAATGGCTGCGGCAATATCAAACGGCCAGGTGGTTGAGACAGGACTGGAAAGCCTGATAAAAAGCGATTTCGCTCCTCTCAGGGGCATGAGAGTGGGCCTGGTGACCAATCCGACCGGCGTCGACAGCTACCTGAGATCCACGGTTGACATATTCTATAATTCGCCAGATGTGAATCTTGTTGCACTATATGGCCCGGAGCATGGGGTCAGGGGAGAGTTCACGGCAGGGGAATATGTTGAATCCGAGAATGATCCGGCAACAGGACTGCCTGTCTACAGTCTCTATGGCCGGACCCGCAAACCGACGCCTGAGATGCTGAAGAATATTGATGTACTCGTATATGACGTCCAGGATATCGGATCCAGGTCATACACCTTTATCAGTACTCTTGGCCTGCTGATGGAGGCAGCAGCTGAGAACGGCATCAGGGTTGTCGTACTTGACCGCCCCAACCCTCTCGGAGGCATCCGTATGGAAGGTGTGGTTACCAAACCCGGATTCTTCTCTTTTGTCAGCCAGTTTGCCATACCTTACATACATGGGCTTACTGTGGGTGAACTTGCTCTTTTCCTGAACGGTGAAGGTATGCTTGCCAATGGCGTAAAATGCGATCTTGAAGTTGTCAGAATGAGCGGATGGTCAAGAACGATGTATTTCGCGGAGACAGGACTGCCATGGATCCCCTCCTCCCCTCATGCGCCTCACGCTGACTCCCCGCTCTTCTATCCGGCTACCGGAATAGCAGGAGAACTGTACGTTGTAAATATCGGAGTGGGATATACCCTTCCTTTTCAGACATTTGCCGCTGAATGGATCAATGCCGATTCCCTGGCTGCCGGTCTCAATGGCCTCAGACTGCCCGGAGTAATATTCAGGCCCGTTCACTACAAACCCTACTACAGCACCCTTCAGGGCAAGCTGGTTCACGGGGTGCAGATACACTTTACCGATCCGTCAGTAGCCCCTCTCTCTCTTCTGCAGTTCTATATCATGCAGGAAGCGCACCGCCTGTGGCCTGACAAGAATCTCTTTGAGATGTGTGACCCATCACGTCTGTCAATGTTTGACAAGGTCTGCGGCAGTGACGAGGTAAGGAAAGAATTCACCAAGGCATTCAGAGTCAGCGACATCATTGACCTCTGGACTACCGGCATTCCCCGGTACCGGGAGAAAGCATCAAGGTATTTCCTTTACTGATAACCCGTACTTCAAACAAGGCATCTAACCCTCGACACTCTTTTCGAGCTCACGGGCATGTTGCAGGAATTCATCGGTAGTCATCTCCTTGTAATAAACCATACCGTGTGTGCACCTGATCTTCGGGCTTTCGTTTTCATAGAAGAAATCCTTGCCAAGGATCAGCTGCACCTGCTTGAACTGCTCAACCCATACCTGTTGTGAGAGGTCACTGAACGGACCGTCATATGCATAACTCGGGAAAGAGGCATTCACCTGGCTCACATAGCAGTCCTTGAATGACTGGTTAAGTACGGCCATTGAATTGAGTGATACGGGAACAAATACATTCGCCTCATAAGGATGGAACCTGTACCATACATTCCGGTAACCAATGATCCTCAGATTTGACATATCCTTTTCAAGCCCCCACTGCCTGAGAGCCTCGGCTATCGCCTGCAGCACCTTGTAATGAGTGTCGGGTCCTGATCCTTCCGGGTCAAAGGCAAGGCTTATTATTGTAGGCTCAATCCGTCGCAGCCATTCAAGTATCGGTTCCACATCCCTTTTCCGGTCAGGTTGCTGCGTAAATATATCGCCTGTATAGAATCCCAGTCTGAGATGCTCGATATTCCTCACCGGCACCCCGTAGTGAGCCCAGACCAGTTCTTCCTCAAACTCCCTGAGCATTCCTTTAAGTCTCTGTATGTCAGGAGGATTCTTCTCGCCATTGTAGCTGGCATTAATAAGGTCAATGTTCTTCCTGATCTGTTCCGTCAGTTCATCCGTGGATTTAAGCCTGTAGATCTCCACCATTGCCCTGACGATCCGGTGACAGATGCCACGCAGCTTCCCTGCATCGTCCTTGTCGGCCACTTTATCAAGGTAGTGGCTTACATCCTTATCCCATTTGAATTTGTATCCGCTCTCATAGAAATCAGGATACGTGATCATCTGCACCTTACCAGCAGCAATGAGCCTGAGCATCTCTTCCATCAGACCCAGGAGCATGTGATTGGTCACTGCGGTAAATCCTGATGTAAGTACGGAAAAGTAGAACTTGTTGGTTATTTCCCTCAGCTGTGGTACAATGGCCGGGAATATGCCCAGCATTATGTCATCATGATGCGGACCGGTGTGAAGGAAAGTTGCATTCTTTTCACGCATTAGTCCTGCCTCCATCTTGCGCTTCGTTGACTCAACCACATCGTTTACCCTGTCAAGGCTCAGGTCAGGTATCAGGGAACAATACTCATCATTCTGAAGATCACTTAGAACCAGCTTATGTGCATATTTCTCAATCTTCTGGCACAGTTCAAAGACTGCCCTTTCAGTCTTCTGAAAAGTCCATTCACCTTCCCTGTAATATTTTTCCACTGTATCATTCAAAAGTACGGTGGCTCCCTCCGTGAGATAGAAGCGCGCATACTTCAGGTTCTGCAATACAGTCGCCGGATACAGGTTATTGGGGCCGTTTTCGAGGGCATCCCTTACAACGGGGGCCTTTGCATCTCCTGCGGCAAAGATTATTGCGACGGCATCAGGGTTATAGGAAATGGTACCCAGTCCGATAGTAATAACAAGCCTTGTCCTTGAGACCTCAATGCCTCC
>ENA-OSEO01003814-OSEO01003814.1-sediment-metagenome-genome-assembly--contig:-NODE-3814-length-16833-cov-5.806219_pt1 | contig 16833 bp, 15 predicted proteins | sample MGYA00237883_ERZ534232 | MGnify/ENA metagenome assembly ERZ534232 | reverse complement strand
GAATTTGGCCCAACTCATTATCGGTTCCGCCCGAACTTCCTTTCTTCACCTGCCCCTTCCCACCCCTGAGACAGCCAGGCCGTTAACGTTCCCTCCGGCCCTTCGAAAATATGGCAAAGGCCGCGCGGGCTTTCTTTCCAAAAACCGCATCAAAAGGGATAGAGCACATGGATATAGCCTTTAAGAAAAACATATTGGGGTTCCGATTATGCAACCAGTTGTTTTTGGCGCGTTATTCAATCGCCAATCACAAATCAACAATCGCCAATCCTATAGCAACAGCGCCCGTCAAGGGGTATGGCCGCCCAAGCCCCCGCCTTTGGCTATTTTCTGACAATATCCGACAGCTTGGTCCAGACGCGGCATGCCGCACGCCCTGCGAAGCCAGCCATCCCATGGACCCTTCGAATACCCTTCCGCCCCTGCCGCCTGTCAGCGGAAGGGTCTGTTGAGACGCCGGTCCCGAAACCATGGGACGCAGGGTCCTCAAGCCGCTCTTTCAGTCCCAGGATCTCCTTCTGACAGGCAGCAACCCTTTGTTCCAGTTCAACCATCTTCGCTGCGGCGGCAAGGCCGGGCAGCCTGAACCTGCCCATGGAGCCGTTATTCAGGAAGTTGACCCACGCCCCACCGCTCAAGAGAGGCTTCACCCGATCGAAAACAGCCGCCAATGCCGAATCGTACCGGTACTTTTCCCTGTGTGCGCCCTCCGCGTCCGATACGCCGTAGAACCTGTATTCAGCTGTTATTCGATCGATATGATGGAACGGAAAATGCCTCGACACCCGGATCCAGAAATCCCAGTCTTCAAAAAGGTCCATCTCTTCGCAGAAATCCCCGGCCTTGGACAGGACATCCCTTGAAAAGAGGACGCTCATGAGGGGAATGTAGTTTTGAAACAAAAGGATGTCGGGATCAAATTCGAGGTTGAAGACCACCTCCTCCCTTGCCCGATGTTCCGGTCTCTCCACAGGGCCGGTAAAATAGACGCTGAGCACACTGGAATAGGCCACCTTCTCATTCCCGGCCGTCAGGTAGGAAACGAGGGTCTCCACGTGATCCGGGAGAAAAACGTCATCATCGTCCAGAAAATTGAGGTAACGGCCCCTGGCCGCTTTCAGGCCGGCATTGGCCGCGGCGGCCCTTCCCTTGCCTCTTTCATGGGCGATATAAGTGGCCGGGATACTCCCGGCCGCCGTATCTACCACTTCCCTTACATCCTCTCCCCCGTCGTTGACCACCACGATCTCGATATTGGCATAGGTCTGATCCGCCACGGATCGCAGCGCATTGGCCAGAAGGACCGGCCGGTCTTTGGTGCGCACGATCACCGACACCAGGGGACCTGACTCATGGGGCCCTGGGACAAGCCTGTGCACCCGCTGAAAGGGAAGCGAAAAAAGACCTGATTTTCGAATCAGGGATGCCTTGCACAAAAAATACCCCTCGGCATGGGTAGCAGGCCCGGCCAGGGTGATGCTCCGGTACCGGTTGAGGGCGAGGCTGACATCCTTGTACGGCCGTTCCTTCAACTGGCTTTCATAGGTCTCCAGGGCCTTGATCCGCCGGTCCAGCACCCCGCTGATATCCACCAGGACGTTGACGCTTATGGGCTGTCCGATCTCGTAAAACGCGATCTCAAAAGCAAGATCACTGCTGCGAACCGCATCGGAAAGGAGAAAGGCAGCGGCCCGGTGATCCGGATGGATCTCCATCGGAGAGGGCGCATAGACCAGTTCAGGCCGAAAATCAGCCAGCAGATCGATGAGCCTCCTGAGCGCCCCACGAGAGCCGGCCAGGGACCGGTCCTCGTATCCCCAAAACTCCACGTCCGTCACCCCGAGACAGGTGCAGGCACGCTCCGCCTCCTCCTGCCTGATCGCCACATACTGATCCCTGGAATACTGCCCGGAGGAGTCCCCCGCGGCCCCGTTGGTGAGAAAGACCACCTTTACCGGGTCTCCCGCATCCCTATGGCGGACCAGACTCCCCCCGCACCCGATCGTCTCATCATCCGGGTGGGGCGCCAGAACAAGGACCTTCTTCCCCGTGAGATCGGTCTCGTGATAGGGGATCAGGGTTTCCTCGGTCTCCATGTCGTCGATGCTATTCCTGTTTGAAGAGTCACTACAGCAGATCGCCGTCCGCCATGGTATAATAGAGGTGCTGAGAGGCCCAATCCAGGGACAACGCCGGGTGAAAACTCCGGCCGGTGGGGATAAAGCCCAGGGGTTCATCAAAAGGCTTGAAGCCGGCCGACGCGGCAAACCGGGCCAGAAAATGATCTTCGGGCAGCCAGGTTTCGATCTCCTTTATCCCCCGCCCGTGAAACCGATCCCCCATCCGGACCAGAAAATCCCGGGTGGTCTTCATGGAGGCAGGGGCAAGGATATCCACCATGCGGGCCGTCTCTCCCTCGATGGCAAAGACGGCATAGGCCTGCCAGCCCCTGCGAAAGCAGGACCTGTATCCCCAAATCTCATATTCACGCAGGGGATGTTCCAAAAACCGCCACCGGAGGAACGCGGAATCCCTGATCACGGCAAACGGATAGTCCTTGCCGCAACGCTTCCACAGGTCATCGAAGGCCTCATCCACCCCTCTCATCCGTTCGATCCGGCCCCCAGGCCGCCTCCTGTTCAGGCCCAAAATCCCGGTTTCAGCCTTCAGGAAGCTCACCCCATTCTTGAGGCCCGCATACTTCAGATACTTTTTACCGATATCGAAATGATATTTCCCGGGGAACCCATAGTAAAAGCACGTGCGATCAGGCCCGGCAAACAGATCGAAAAACGCCGTCCCTGTCTTTACGAACAGACCGCTTTTGCGCCAATCCGGATGAGACATGATATCCATGAGATGGGTGACGGTCACGCGGTCGCCCTTCCAGTTCGCCCGATAGGGAATCCCCCCGTACATCACAAGGACCTCTCCCTCTTCCCCGACCGCCAGGCCGATCTGAACCGGGTAAGGATTTTTCAGATATTTCCAGCGCCACAGGGGGGCGGATATATCCTTGCCGAATGCCGCCCTCCAGAGGGACAGGACTCCCTCCTCGTCCCCGCTTCGGTAAGGCCGGATCACGACAGCGCCATGTTCGGTATCCACCCGCTTTTCCATCACGCCCCTGTTTCCTTTTGCCTGCAAGGAAACCCCGGTTCAGGCAAAATCCGAATATCCCAATGTTAAATTAACGAAAAACGACAGGTTTAAACCATCGCGTTTCCGTCATTGAGAGTCCTCTGGCTTGGGTCATACCACCCATGAGACAATCTCTGCGTATTTTCCAAATCTGTAAGGGCTGCCAAGCCTTCCGAAATATTGACCCGGGGTCAGCAATCTCCAGCACGCCTCTGGAAACTCCATCCGGGGTCCCCTTCCAAATCGGCCTGCCGACGGGATAAAATTGGGGTTCGGGCTCACTTCGAAGAGCCAGCCATCCTGAATGTCGCAGGGCGTCTCCAGCACAAAGGGCTGATTGAATCGAGTCGGGGTGAACCCGCTTTGAGCGCCCCTTTCAAACCATTTCATCCCGAATATCATCTTTCTGGCGGCCCGCCTCCATCCCCTGCCATATTTTTCCTGGAACAGCCTGCGCGATTGGGCCATAAGCGACCTCTTCCGCCCAAGATCCTGCTGCCCGCACTGATCGTAATTATGAATGGCCTGGGCCCTTGGCTCCACCATAAGGGTAAACCCCGCCCTTTTCATGCGCTCAAAGAGGTCCGTGTCTTCATAGTAGAGAAAGAACCGGGGATCGAATAATCCCCCCGCGGCTCTTACGGCCGCCGTCTTCACAAGGACCAATCCGCCGGAAAGGTTTCCGACCCTTATGGGACGTTTGGAACCCCACACCTTAATGGAATGACGACGCCACCACCCACTCAGGAATCGTGTGACCCCGGCCTCGGGGGGTGCGGCCTCCAGGACATCCTGAAACAGGAGGGAAGGGGGGGGATATGAAGAGGGGAGGTAAAACCTGCGCCCTTCATCCCAGAAGAGGTGTGAGGAGACCGCCCCTGCCTTTTCCGAAGAAAACAGGGTCTTCTGCAGTCGTTTCAGACAACCGGGAAGGAGCTTCGCATCCGGATTGATGAGAAGGATGGCCTCTCCCCGAAACCCGTCAAAGGACCGGTTGCATGCGCGTGCAAACCCGATATTCTTGGGACTGATCCACAGGCGAACCCCTGAAGGAAGCCCTCGACGCAATTGCACGGCCTCACGCGCATCCTCGCTGTTATCCACCACCGACACCGTGACCGGCCCAAGGGATGCGGCGCTCAGGACCGATTCAACGGCCTTCAAGGTCAGGGGTGCGCTCTTGTAATTGACGAGGACGGCCAGCGTCTTCAATGGATGCAACCACCCTCGAAGACGGGGATCACCCGCCTTTTACAGTACGTCGGCAAAGGCATATTTGGAACGTTCGAAAAACAGGATGGCGACCGCAAACAGGATGGCGCTCAGGCCGATGGTGAATCCGAGCATGGACCACGAAATAGTGCCCTGCAGCAATACCTGGTGGTAGAGTTCAATGAACGGATGCATGGGATTGAGTTTGATCATCCATCGATATCTTTCCGGGACCATGCTGAGAGGGTAGATGATCGGCGTCAGAAAGAACCACAACGAGATGACGATTCCGATGAATTGTTTGATATCCCTTAAAAAAACCGTTAGGCTCGAAATCAGGATGATCAACCCGAGGGTAAATGCCATATGCACGCCGACCACCACCGGGAGCCAGAACCAGCCGACATGGGCGTACCCCTTAAAAACCAGATACCCCAGATACATGACAAATCCGAGGCCGTTCAGGAAGAAGGGCACGATCAGTCCTGTCAACGGGAGGAGTTCCAAAGGGAAGGCAACCTTGGTAATCAGGTGGGCCCTTCCCAGAAAAAGATCGGCCGAGCCGTTAACGGCCTCGGAAAAGGCCAGCCACGGCAGCATCCCGGCCAGGAAAAAAACCGCGAAGCTGTCGGTGCCTGTCTCCATCGGCTTCAGGCGGATCTGCAACACAACCGAAAAAACGAAGATATATATCAAGAGATTGGCCAACGGGGTCAGCAGACTCCAGACAAAACCCCCGATGGACCCCGCAAAACGTCCGCGGATGTCATTGCTCACAAACCCCCAGAAAAGGGTCCGGAAACGAACCGGAACCCCCAACCAGCGTCTAAAGAGAGAAAAGATGGTCATTGATTGAGAATTGCGGGATTAAGGATTAAGAATTGCGGGATTCTGGATAGATGGCCGCATTTCGGCGGCCTGGATCCCTGCCCTGCAGTTCGGAGGACATCATCATTTTGGAAAAAACCGCTTCATGACATTTCTTGTTTTCTGTTTAAACTCATCCGTCACCACATCCACATCATCCAGATTGGCAACGACCCTGGGCGTCAGCAGGACGATAAGTTCAACCTTTTCCGTCGCCTTCGTGTCCTGCCCGAACAGATACCGGACCACCGGGATGTCGATCAGACACGGCACGCCACTGATGTTGTCGACCTCCTTATCCTTGATCAGGCCCCCGATCGCTATGGTCTGACCGTGCCTTACGGTCAGCGTGGTCGTGACGGTCCGCTTATAAAAGGAGGGGTAATTCTTGCCCGCCACATTCACATCCTTGTCCAGATCGCTGACCTCCTCGTTGATTTCCATGGTGACCAGGCCCCGATCGTTGATATGAGGGGTAACGGAAAGGATCACGCCCGTGTCCCGGTATTCTATGGTGGTTTCTCCTATGACCGTGCTGCTGGCGATCGTCGTGGACCCGCTGGCGACCGGGATCTCCCTGGACACGTCGATCTTTGCCTCTTTATTGTCGGAAGCCAGAACATGGGGAGAGGAGATAACGTTCACAAGGCCCTTGGTGGCAAGTGCGTTCAGCTCTGCGTACCATTTGTCAGTCACGCCGATGGAATACTTGAGCCCGGCCGATCCTATGGTGGCAAGAAAGCTTGCCGTGCCCGCTGCGGCCCCTTTTCCAAGGGCCCACTCCATGCCCAATTTACGACTCGACTCATGGGTGATCTCCGCGATGGTGGCCTCGATCAGCACCTGTCTCGGCAGGACGTCGATCTGTCGGAGTATATCTTCAATGATCCGATGATCCGACGGCACGGCCTCGATGAGAAGGGCATTCCGTATCTCGTCCGGGGTGATCGTCACCTCTCCCATCAAGGTCCCGGATCCGGGGGCCTCTCCCTCTACCGTTACACGGGCCTTCTCGGCGGGCGCGTCCCTCTTGGATTTGGCAGCGGCCGCTTCCGCCTTTTTTCCCGCAACCCGTTCTTTGGAAAAGGGATTCTTGGAAACAGGGCCGGCCCCTTCGGTCTTTGTCTTACTCGTCTTGGAAGATGATTTTTTGTTGAAGACCTTGTCCAAAAGGCTGGCCAGATCTTCCGCCGCCCCGTTCTTGACAAAATAGACATAGATCTTGGGCGCGACCTCCTTGTCGATCACGTCGATTTGACGGAGAATCTCTTCCACTTTTTCAAATACGAGGGGGCTGGTGCTCACCACAAACAGGGTATTGAGCTGGGTGATGGGAATGAATTTGACAAAGACGTTGCCGACTTCCCCGTAAGAAGCGGTGAAGTCCGTAAGGGTCTTCGACACCTCCTCCACATCGAGATATTTGACCGGATACACCTTGTAAGAGACCTTTTCAAGCATACTGACGTCAAAGGCCTCTACCAGTCTCAATATCTTCAGGATATTGGTCCCCTTGTCGACCACCAACAGGGTATTTGAGGCGGTGTCTGAGACGATGGTCCCCCCGGCGGATACAAAGGGGGTCAACAGCTTCACCATCTCCTGGGCGGACATGAACTGGAGGGGGATGATCTGGATAATGACCTTGTCCATGGGCGGGACATCTTCGTCCGCATCGGAGAGGCGGGTCTCGATGGGCATTCTCGCACTGTCTTTCAACTGGGCAATTCGGTACAGGCTTCCCTCCTTGATCGCGGTCAGACCGTTGACCTCCAGTATCTGAAGAAAAACAGGAAAAAGGTCCTTTTTGTAGAGACCGCCGGCCGTGCTGATGGTCACCTTTCCCGTGACAGCCGGGTCAACGATATAATTGATCTCCAGCAATTCGGCGATGGTGCTGATGACCGCATAAAGATCCGCATTGTCGAAATTAATGACGATCTTGGGCCCCTTCTCTTCCTCAGGGGCTTTCTTGTCCGCCTTCTTTTCCGGCGGGGGCGGCCGTTTTTCTGATCGTGCCTTCTCAACCCCTTTCGGGAGGGCTTTCTCAGTAGAAGGCTCCACGCGCTGGGCCTCAACGTCCGCCGGTTTAGAAACCGCGGCACGGTCCTTATTCTCGGCCTCAGCCGCTGTTTCGCCGGTCTTCATCGGTTTTGTGGGGACACGCGACAGTTCGGGCTTCGCCGCCTCGATTCCCCTGTCCCGGGGACGCGTCGGTTGTCCCCCGCAGCCTGCCATCAGAAGCGCGGGCACCAGTATCCAAAAAAGCATCCATCTGTATCCTGTGAGTTGTTTTGTCATAAATCTACCTTTTCTCTGGCTCTTCGACCTGAACCAAAGGCGAATCCGGAGTCTTCTTTCCGGGCTCAATGGGTAACTTCTTCTCAGGGCTCTTTTCCTTAGGCGCTTCGGACTTCTCAGGGGGGCTCTCCGCCTGCGCCCCCTTTCCCGTGTCAATCACAATCGGACCGGCAGCGGTTTTCTCAGGCACCCGCGCTTTCGGGTTGTCCTTGTCGTAGAGGGCCACGTCAAATAACAGCCCTTCTGCGCCCAGTACCACCCCTGTTGCCTTGATCTCATTGACGGTAAACCGATCCACCGCGTCCCCGACCTTCACCCACTGTATTTCTTCGCCGGAACGGTGCGCCTGCTGGCGGCTTCCCGGTTTGATCAGCAGGGGCATTGTCGGGCTCTTGATCAGCGCCCTCTTTTCTTCATTCACCATCATGATGCCATATACCGAAATCCGCCTAACCGTCTCTTGAAGGAGCTTGACAAGCCTTTGGTCAGGAACGCCTTTCTTCTCTCCGGTTTCATTCTGTACTTTCTCCGCCACAGGTTCCGACCGGGTGGGCTGGAAAAGATTGCTTTCAACAACGACTTCGTATTCAGCTTCCGGAGGGATATTTCGCTGGCCGATCCCTTGCTCCACTGAAGCGACCGGTTTCCTCTTTTCAGTCTCCGGAAGTGTTTTCTCCCCATCAGACCAAACCCGGACGGCCTGGATCCCCAAAAAGACGTCGCATGCCGCCAGGAAAAGGATGATGAGCCATATTTTAAAAGACATCGCTTAAAGGTCCGTTTTCTCTGGTTTAGGCCGTTTCATCAGACCCGTCACGGTAAGCTGGCATTGAACATCCCACTTAAGACTGCGGTGATATTTCACGGTTAACTCCGTCACCTTTAAAAAGATCTGGGAAGATTCGATTCTGTAAAGGATCTCCTTGAGCTGCCTGACGCTGGCCATGAAGAAAAAATTGACCGGTATGCTTAAATAATGATTCTTATCCGAATCCTTGGGCTTTAAAACGCTCACCCGGTCCACGCGTAAATTGATCTTCGATGCGATTTCCTGAATAATCCCTTGAACCTCAACCCCGCCAAGCGAAGGGGTCTTGCCGCTTAACAGCCTGGATTCCAGCTCATTCAGGTTCTTGTCCAGGGCGTTTCGCTTCAGGTCCAGGCCTCTTCCCAGATCAACCATTTTTCTGTATTTTGTGAGCTGTCTCTCTTTCAGTTCGATCTCCTCGGTCGAAGATGCCAATTCCATCAAATCGGGGAAAAATCGATATATCAGCGCCAAAGAGATGAGCGCCACGGCAACAATGATCATGTATCGTCGCCTGTTCCTGGGCGCCCACCTGAAAATCCTCGAGAAACGGATGTTCATCCCAAACCAGCCCTTCTGTAAACCGCTAAAAAACCACCTTTTTGCGTCAGAGGCATTCCTCATTTCGCCCTAAATTTAATCCTGAAACGCTCTTTGCCACCCCCCTCTCTGGAAATGGGAGACATAAAAGCCACCTCCTCGAACATGCCCGATGCATCGAGGAGTGAAACCAGTTCCGACGAGGAATCGGCCGATCCGTCTATCCTCACCTCCCCGTCGGAGAAGGTGAGGCTCTGGATCCATGCGCTCTTTGGGATTTTTACGGTGAGTTCCCTCAATACCTCCAACACAGACACATCATCCCTGTAGAAACGGTTCAGGAAAAGGATGCGGCCTTCAACCCCCTTTACCTGGGTCTCAATATTTTCAATTTCCGTCACGGCCACACGGAGCCGCTGAATCTCCCCATTTAATCGCTTCACGTAGAGCCGTTGGCGAAAGATATTGCCGCCACCCCAGGCCAATGCCGACAAGATAAGCAACCCTGTCAACCCAAAGAGCATATAGCGACCTGCCTTACTGGGTCTTTTTCGAAGTGCATCGGGCATCAAGTTGATCTCCATCGGCAATTTCATGATGCCCTTCAGGGCGGCCCCATAAGCGGCAATCAATGCCGGGGAAGGGAGGCCTCGCTTCGACAGGTCGGCACGATGGACCTCAAGCCCTTCCACCCCGCTTAGGGCGTCCATGAATGGGGCGTCTGGTTCCTGTCCGATCAGGATTGTCTCCAGGCGTCCCTCGCCCCCTCCTGATTCCTCTAGGGTCTTGGACAGCTCCTTTCCAACGCGCTCGGCAAGACGTGATTCGGGACCTTCCCTGTCATACCGCCTTGAATAGGCCAGAAACCCCGACTTCAAAACCCCCACTTCCAGGAAGCCATCCCCCGGATAAATAAAGGCCAGGCCTTTCTCCTCTCTAAAATCCGGTTGGCTCAAAAAATAGTTGGCCACCGCAGTCGATCCGACCTCAATTCCGGAAAACCGCAGATTCAATCGGGTTCCAAGAGACAGATAAGGATCGACCTCCCCCTTTTTTGCCGCTGCGAGCAGCACTCTTATCTTCTCGGTTCCTTTTCCCATTGCCTGGCAATCGTAATACACTTCAGCTGCGGAAAAAGGTACATAGCTCTCCATTTGATAGCCGAGACTCTCCTTCAGATTCTCTCTGACAGCCGACGGAAGCTCCAAATACCTCAGGATTGCCATGGCACGGGGCACACACAAAAAAACACTGGTCGAAGAAATGCTGTTATGAATGAGAAAATCTCTTACCAGCCCCCCGATCTGTTCCATCTTTTCTTCAATAGATTGAATCGGTTTTAGAGGATAGACGGCATGGGCCGTTATGCGCGCACCATTGCCGCTGAATGAACCCTTCAAATAGGCCATTGAAACGGCGTGATCCTGAACATCAATCCCCAGGCTTGTCTGAAAAAGCAAGTGCGTCCTCCAATAACATCATTGTTCCGGTTTCGGAAAGCTCTCGGCTCCCGGTTCAAGGCGATCGCGCCATTCAACGATCCGGTATCCCTTTTTGAGGCGCCTGTCTACCTCTACCACAACTTCCAGGCCCCGTCGGGTCTTTTCGTTGCCCACGGTTCCCTCTGATTTCACCTTGAAGAAGGGGCCCATTTCCAGGGTGATATAGGGGGAGATGGCTTTGCAGACCTCTGTGCCGACCACCGAACAGACCTCGCTCATCACCCTGAAATCCGATCCTTTTCTGTACGTCATGATATCCCTGACCAGGTCCTCCGTCATGGATGGCAATGCCATCAGGACCTTCCCGGACGCTGCATTGATATTTATCTTATTCAAATCCACCCGATACTCCTTGAATCCTCCGACAACCTTCTCGTTGTCCTTGGGCGGTGTGAGCGCGCTTACCACATCTTTCAGCCAGCCATAATATATTTCGGGCGTCACCCCCCTGACCAGAAGCAACTCCTCCACAGAGTCAAGGGAACCGTTCTTACACGGATACGGTTCGGGCAAACCATTATAATACTCATTCTCCGCCCCATTCAAACGGTGCAGATCGTTCTCGTCTCTCCAGTCCAGGATGGAATCAACAATAATATCCTTTTGTTGTTGTTCAATGTCAAATGCCTCCACCATCATTTTTAAAAGCGCCTCATTCGCGCCGTTGATGTTGATCTTACCGCTCTCATTCCCGATTCTCACCCGGAATTCTCCGCCTCCAAAAGAAACTGGGGCGACATCCACATTGATTCTCCAGGGATCCTCATCTTCTTCAGTTTGCTCGGTCTCCTCTGTTCCCTCTTTTACTACCGCCGCTTTCCCTTTCTCGTTCAAAGGAGTCGATTTCTGTCGAATACGCTCATTCCGGATCAGCTCCCCTATGGCCCTGTTCACACCTGCCAAAGCCAGATAATAGGCCTCGCTCTGATCCTTGAAATTGCGGGTAATGTTCACCTCGGTCCGCATGGCGAAACAGAATTCTCCCGCAATCACGGAGAGAAGGACAAGGACCCACAAAATCAGGACCAGTGCGATCCCCTTTTCGTTGAGGCGCTGCCGTTTCATCTGTCCTGCCGAGCCGACCGCTCACTCTCAGTATGAATGGGGGCGATGACACGAACCGGTATCGCGTCTTTGTGTCTCTGAAACGTGATCCTTACCGCAATGGGAAACCCCTTATCCGAGCCCGGGTCCCAGACCTCTTGCCATCCGGGAGAGCTGTCCCCCGCTTCAGGCCGCTTCAGGTAATCAAAGGCAATATCGTGAGCCCCGGGAAACAGCACATGAAACTCCGCTTCATCCGGGTCCTCCAGAATACCATTGCTCCCCACAGACACCGTATCCTGTTCATAAAGAAGAAGCGCGTCTCCCCCTTTACCGGTCGAACGTATAATGTATTTCACATACACCATACCCGATCGGGTTGCGGGAACTGCGGCGAGGCGGGACATAAACGACATGGACCTTCCATCGCCCTTAAACAGATACGATTCTTTATCTTCATGCTTAATCTCACGGGCGCAGAAGGAAGAGATCTGCCGCTTTATCAGGGCCAGGACGACTTTTTCCCGCTGCTGGGCCTCCACATCCGCCTCGCCTTTCTCCCATGCCCGGGTCCCTATCCTGAGGGCGCCGAAAATGATTACCAGGATAACGCCGATAATGGTGAGGGAGATGAGGAGTTCCAGGAGGGTGAAACCGGAGGGGATTGGCGATTGATGATTGATGATTGATGATTGATGAAAGCAGGAAGCTACTCGTTCCGAATTCCTCAATCCTTCCCCTCCTTCACTTCCAGCGCCTCCGGTTCGCTTGTTTCCCCCTTTTTCACCACCTTCAGGGTGATCAATTGGAAATGCTTTCCCCCTCTCGTTGTGCCTGTGTCCCAGGTGACATCCACGGCGATCTGAAACATATCAAAGGGGAGCTTTGAGGCCTCTTCTTCGGCCTGCTCCATTAGAAGAATCTCAGCGCGCCATTGGTAGCCGTCATCGAATTCGCCTGCTTCCGCCCCTGAGGTCAACACTTCCCTGAGGAGTATCTCCTCCATCTTTTCCTGTGCATAAAATACGCCCTGCGTATATTCATTTGACACACGGACCGATTTGAGAGCGCCTGAAAAGAGCTGCAGGACCACCACCAGGGAGATGCCCAGAATGGAAATGGCCACCAGGATCTCAATAAGCGTAAAGCCTCTGTTTGAGACCGGGGAAAGGTGGCCTGAAGTTGAAGAAAGGGAAGGCATGTTATTCCTCGGTTTGCACGATGTGCCCTGCCCCTCTCTCCTATGCCTTATGCGCCCTGCGCACCGTCTGTCACCTGAACGGTTCCGGTGATAAAATCAACGGTTACACGATATGCCTGTCCCCGCTTATTGTCCAGAATCACGGTTCCCCCGCTGCTCCCGCCGTCCGCAAAAAAGATCATCACAAAAAGACCTGATGTGGCTTCCTCGTCTTCCAATATCCCCTTTTGGATCCGGACGCCCTCGGGCAGGGTGTAATATTTCAGCTCCGTCCGCGTCTCCGGCGGTTCGGCTTCTCCCTCATTCACATCCTCCTCTTCTTCCGCTTCCCTCTCATCCGGCCCTATGGTCACCCGCCCCCGGTCCAGGTCGAACAAGGCCAAATAGGTGACGGTTTCCGAAGCCGCCTGGCTTCTGGCATACCTGAGGGACGAAGCAACCCGTTTAGCAGCGGTCTTCAGGTCCATATTGGTCAGGGACCCGACCAGTTTGGGGCCCACGAAACCCGATGCCACCGCGATGATAACCAGGACCACCAGCAGTTCTATGAGGGTGAACCCAGCCTTGTCCTTTCGTCCGGCTATCGCTCTTCCTCCTCGATTCCCCGCCAGCTCACAATGTCCAGATTTTCATCATTGCCTCCCGGACTTCCGTCCGCGCCGTACGAAATAATATCATAATCTCCATGCTCCCCTGGAGAGCGGTATTCATAGGGATGGCCCCAGGGATCTTTAGGCACGGCCTTCGGAAGATAAGGTCCATCCCACCTCTCCACGCCGCTCGGCCGGGTCCTCAGGGCCTCCAATCCCTGGCTTGAGTTGGGATATTGTGAGGTGTCCAGCTTGTAGGTATCCAGGGCGGTTTCAAAAAGCGTGATCTGGGCCTTGGCCGCCTTCTGTCTTGACTTTCCCACCTTGCCGAACATTCGAGGCCCCACAAGGGCAGCCAAAAGACCCAAGATGACCATGACGATCAGCAGTTCAATCAGGGTAAACCCCCGATCTCTTCTCTCTCTTGTTTTCATCTTCTCTCCTTCCAAAACCTGATTAAAAAATGTCTCACGCAGAGCCACAGAGAGGACCAGGTCTTCTTGTTTTTATGACACGATCCCGGGGTATAAGTGACTAAACCCTCATATACGAACCCCTGATCCGAACAACCCAGACAAGTTCCTGAGCTGTTCTTTGTGTGCTTCGTGGCTCTGTGTGAGGCCAACAGACTCAAAACGGCATCTCATTCACACTGAATATGGCCATAAGCATGGAGATGACGATAAATCCCACCACCAGGCCCATGACGAGAATCATGGCAGGCTCCAGAAAACTGATCAGTCTTTTGACCGTGTTCTTCACCGCCTTATCGTAGTTTTCCGCCACCTTCAACAGCATGGCGTCCAGTCTGCCGGTCTCTTCTCCCACCGTGATCATCTGGATCGCCAGAGAGGGGAATATGCCGCTGTCGCTCAGTGGCTTGGAGAGCCGGTCCCCCTCTTTCACCCGGTTGTAAACCGTATCCATGGCGCCGGCAATCACCCGGTTGTTCATGACATCCTTCACCAGACGGAGGGCCTGAAGAATGGGCACGCCACTTTTTGTCAGGGTCCCCAGGGTCCTGGCAAAACGGGCCACCTCAACCTTTCTTACCAGATCCCGTGTCACCGGAAAACTCAGTTTTTTTTCATCAAACCGCAACCGTCCGGCAGGCGATCTCAGATAGCGCCTGATGAGGAAATACCCTCCGCCCATTCCCCCAAGGAGAAGCCACCAGTAGCTGCGCAGCATATCACTGAGTCCCAGCAGAAACCGCGTGCTCAGAGGGAGAGCCTGGCCCATGTCGGAGAAAATAACAGCGAATTTGGGGATCACAAAGGTCAAGAGCACGATAATGGAAATCCCTCCCACAAAGACCAGAAACAGCGGATAGACAAGGGCCGATTTCAAATAGTCGATTAAATCTTGGGAATTCTCCAGAAACTCGCCCAAACGAACCAGGACCGTCTCCAGCACGCCCCCCGCCTCCCCGGCCCTGACCGTGTTCACGTACAGGATAGAGAAGAGCTTGGGATGCCTTGACAGGCCGTCCGAGAGGTAACCGCCCCCCTGTACCGTCTTGAGGATAGCCCCCACCACCTCCCGGACCGATTCCTTTTCCGCAGAACCGATCAGAATGGACAGGGCCCTGTCCACCGGAAGGCCCGCTTCCAGCAGGGTGGCAAGGTCCTGCGTAAGGATCATGACATCCTTGGACGATACCCCCTTGAACATTGATTCAAAAAACCTCGATACATCGGCATTGAGGGAGTTGGCCCTTCCCTTTTGACGGGTTATCCGGATCGGGATGAGCCCCATCCTGTGAAGTTCGGATACGACCCCCTTTTCTTCTTCCGCTTCGAGGCTCCCGTCAAAGATCTTCCCCAAACTGTCGGTCGCCTTGTAGGAATATGCCGGCATCCTAATTTGCGAGGGTAACCCTCAACACCTCCGATATGGTGGTGATCCCCTGTCTGACCTTGCGCCACCCGTCCTGACGCAGGGTCACCAGCCCCTTCTGCAAGGCCAGGGCCTTTATCTCCTCTGTCGTCGCCCGATTCGTGATCAGTTTTCTGATCTCGCCATCCACCGGCAAATATTCAAAAATGGCGGTGCGCCCCCTAAATCCCGTGGACCTGCACGTTTCACACCCCCTCCCCGCAAAAAACTCGATCCCATCCATCTCCTCAGGACCCAGGCCCATGGATTTCAACAGCCGCTCTTCCGGCACAACCCGTTCTTTGCAATCCGGGCAGATCACCCGCACCAGACGCTGGGCCAGGACCCCCAACAGGGTTGAACTTAAGAGAAAGCCTTCCACGCCCATCTCAAGAAGCCGGGAGACGGCCCCTGCCGCATCGTTGGTATGGAGGGTGCTGAAAAGGAGGTGGCCGGTCAAGGCCGATTGAATGGCAATCTCAGCGGTCTCCCGGTCCCGGATCTCCCCCACCAGGATGATGTCGGGGTCCTGCCGGACAATGGACCGAAGACCGTTTGCAAAGGTCAGGCCGATCTTGGGCGTGACCTGTATCTGGTTCACCCCGCTTAGCTGGTATTCAACCGGCTCCTCCAGGGTAATGATCTTGTTTTCCGGCGAGTTGATCTTGGCAAGGGTGGTATAGAGGGTGGAGGTCTTCCCGCTCCCGGTGGGGCCTGTCACCAGGATCATTCCGTAAGGCTGTGATATCAATTCCATATACTCCTCAAAGATATCCTTCGGAAACCCGAGCCTCTCCAGATCCAAAATCAATGTATCCCGGTCCAGGATCCTCATGACCACGCTTTCGCCGAAGAGCGTGGGAATGGTTGAGATCCTGAAGTCGATCTCCTTATCGGCGATCTTGAGTTTGATCCGCCCATCCTGAGGCAGACGCCGCTCTGCGATATCCAGCTTGGCCATGATCTTGACCCTGGAGATGATGGCCGCCTGGAGCCTCTTGGGAGGCGCTTCCACATCGTGCAGGACGCCGTCAATGCGGTAACGTGCCTTGAATTCGTTTTCAAAGGGCTCGAAGTGGATATCGCTGGCCCGCTGTTCCACCGCATTGAAGATCAGCCGGTTCACCAGCCTGATAATGGGGGCCTCTGAAGCAAGGTCTCTCAGATGATCCGCATCCTCGATCCCCTCGGAAGACAGCTCATAAATATCCTTGCCCGCCTCCTCAATAATGGTCTCCAGGGACTCGCTCCCCGTCCCGTACAACCGCTCTATGGCATCTAAGATATCCGCTTCTTTCCCCATGACCGCATCGATCTTGAGCCCATAGGCCAGCCTCAGCGCGTCAATGGTATAGAAATCGTCCGGATCCGCCATGGCAATCCGGAGAAAATCCTTGCCGATCTCCAGGGGAACAAACCTCGATTCCCTCATCAGCTTATCGGAGAGGTTATCGATAACCACCGGCTCTTTTGGATAATCACTAAATGGAATAGGGGTCATGATGCATTGAAGAGTAAAGAATGGGCAGTGAATAGTGAGGGCGCCTAAGCCTTGCCACCGTGCTCACATGCGACTTACATGGGTTCATAACACATCGCCCTTTTTCGCATTATGTGCCTTTTTGCGGACATATCAGGCCTTAAAATAGTCGATCACACTCTGAATGATGGCCTCCAGATCGTAGGAGGGTTGAAACCCGGTTGCCGCTTTGAGCTTCTCGACATTGGGGCATCGCCTTTCCATATCCT
>ENA-OSEO01003813-OSEO01003813.1-sediment-metagenome-genome-assembly--contig:-NODE-3813-length-16834-cov-3.592946_pt1 | contig 16834 bp, 29 predicted proteins | sample MGYA00237883_ERZ534232 | MGnify/ENA metagenome assembly ERZ534232 | reverse complement strand
AAAGGAGCTGCGGTTTGCGATTCGGGAAGGGGGTCGTACGGTCGGTGCCGGTGTGGTCAGTGACATCGTCGAGTAAACGGATGGGATGACGCTCATGATAAAGAATACCAAAATCAGGATTCGGCTCAAGGCCTACGATCACAAATTGCTCGACCAATCGGCAACCGACATTGTGGATACGGCCAACAAAACCGGCGCAAAGGTGGTGGGGCCCATTCCGCTGCCCACGCGAATCAATAAATATTGCGTGCTTCGTTCACCCCACATCGATAAGAAGTCCCGGGAGCAATTCGAAATCCGGACCCATAAGCGGTTGTTGGATATTATGGAACCCACCCAGCAGACGGTGGATGCGCTGATGAAGCTGGACCTTTCTCCCGGTGTGGATGTGGAAATTAAACTGTAGAATTAGGAAAGCGGTAGCGCTATGGTTCGAGGGTTAATCGGAAAAAAATTGGGAATGACAAGCCTATTCACTTCGGACGGCCGGATGGTTCCGGTGACCGTTGTCAAGGCGGGTCCCTGTGTGATCACCCAGATCAAGACCATTGAAACCGATGGATACAATGCCGTGCAACTGGGCTTCGGCATCAGAAAGCCCACGCGGGTTACCAAACCGTTGAAAGGTCACCTGATCAAGGCGGGGGAAGGGCATTTTGCCGTATTAAAAGAGATGCCCGTGGACAACCCCCAGGATTTCACTTTGGGGCAACAGGTACCGCTGGAACTTTTTCGGGTCGGTGAGCGGGTGGATGTCGTAGGAAAGAGCAAAGGGCGGGGGTTCTCAGGTGTTGTGCGACGACATGGCTTTCACGGCGGCAGCGATACCCACGGCAGCATGTCGCACCGTGTCCCGGGATCCATCGGGAGCAGTGCGTGGCCGTCCCGGGTGTTGAAGGGCAAAAGACTACCCGGCCAGTACGGTAATGAGCGAAAGACCGTTCGAAACCTTGAAATCGTAGACATCCGCCCCGATGAGCATCTGATCCTGTTGAAAGGTGCGGTGCCGGGCGCCCGGTCGGGGCTGGTCGCCATTCAAAAATCGAAGTTTTCATAAGGATCCTCCCCCGCTGTAAGGATGTTGCCGGTGCAAAGCAATCCGCCCCAGCGGGTGGAAGGGGGTCATCAACGAGGATAACTATGCCGGTCGTAGATGTGATCAATACCAAAGGAGATAAGGTTTCTCAGAAAGACTTGCCGGATGCGCTCTTTAACGTCCCGGTCAAGTCCGCCGTGCTCCACGAGGTGGTTACGATGCAGCTCGCCTCTAAACGCTCCGGATCCGCTTCGGTGAAGAATCGTTCGGACGTCGCGGGTAGCACACGGAAACTGTTTCGCCAAAAGGGGACGGGGCGGGCCCGGCGGGGGAATATCAAATCCCCGTTGCTCAGAGGGGGCGGGGTGGTGTTCGGCCCGCATCCGAAATCATTTGCCTACAGAGTCCCGAAAAAGGTCAGAAGCCTTGCCTTAAAGATGGCATTGTCCAGCAAACTGCAGGAAAACAACCTGCTGGTTTTGAATGAATTCCGCATCGATCGGATCAAGACCAAGGACGTGACGGCGGTCTTGGCGGCGTTGAATCTTGACAACGCGCTGATCGTTACGGACAGCGCGGATCAGAACCTCGAACGCTCGTCGCGCAACATTCCGGATGTGAAAATATTACGGTGCGAAGGGCTGAACGTGTACGATATTTTAAAGTACCAAAAATTGGTCCTGCTCGAGGCTTCGATTCAGAGCATCCAAGGGAGACTGTTGTCATGATTCAGTACGATATCATCAAACGCCCGCTGGTTACCGAGAAGACAACCACCCAAAAGGAGGCCAACAATCAGGTCTCCTTTGAGGTCGATCGAGGCGCCAATCGGGTGGAGATCAAGCGTGCAATCGAAAAGGTATTCAACGTCAGGGTCGCCCGGGTTCAAACCTTACAAGTCAAAGGAAAGCGGAAACGCAGAGGTTCGGTCGTGGGAAAGCGAAAAGATTGGAAAAAGGCCGTGGTGACGCTCATGCCCGGCCAACGGATCGATTTTTTCGAGGGCGTCTAATTTTTGGGAGTCAAATATGGCACTGAAGCAAGTCAAACCGGTAACTCCTGGGCGAAGAACCCAGGTATATTCAACCTTTGAAGAGATTACCCGAACGACACCCGAAAAAAAACTGCTCAGGGTAAAGAAGCAGTCGGGTGGTCGGAATGCAAACGGCCGGATCACCATCTGGCATCGGGGCGGCGGTCAAAAACGGCACTACCGGATGATCGATTTTAAACGGGACAAGATCGGTATCCCTGCAAAGGTCGCCGCCATTGAATACGATCCCAACCGCTCGGCCCGGATCGCACTGCTCCACTATGCCGATGGAGAGAAACGCTACATCCTCGCCCCGCTGAACCTTGAGGTGGGGGGTACCGTTTTATCGGGGCCGGATGCCGATATTCGACCCGGCAACGCGTTGCCGCTGGCCAATATTCCGCTGGGAACATTGATCCATAACATCGAGTTGCGCCCCGGCAAAGGGGGGCAGATCGTTCGAAGCGCCGGCGGGTTCGCCCAACTCATGGCGAAAGAAGACCGGTATGCGCTGGTCAAACTGCCTTCCAGTGAGGTTCGCAAGATTTTGATGAACTGCAAAGCCACCGTCGGGCAGCTTGGAAATACCGATCATGAAAACATTTCGCTGGGCAAGGCCGGGCGCAAACGATGGATGGGCCTGCGCCCCCATGTTCGCGGGGTTGCCATGAACCCGATCGACCACCCCATGGGAGGGGGTGAAGGTCGATCCTCGGGAGGCCGGCACCCGTGCACCCCGTGGGGGAAACCGACCAAAGGGTATCGGACCCGAAAGAATCGGAGAACCGACGGATATATCGTGACCAAACGGTCCAAGAAATAGCGGCCTGGGGCAGACAGGTTCGGTGTAGAATTTTCAAGACGGGATAGTCGTCGAAAGCCGGCAAAGTGAGGATGCGAAGGAGCAAGGTATGCCACGATCATTGAAGAAGGGTCCCTATGTCGATCCCAAATTGATGCGGAAAGTGCTTTCCACCCAGGAGACCCGGTCCGGCAGGGTGGTCAAAACATGGTCCAGACGGTCGACCGTCATTCCGGAGATGGTGGGGATCACCTTGGCGGTTCACAATGGGAAAAAATTTATTCCGGTGTTTGTGTCCGAGAACATGGTGGGGCACAAACTGGGAGAATTTTCACCCACCCGAACCTTTTACGGTCATTCCGGAGACAAAAAGTCCAAACTGAAAAAGTAGCGAAGGGGCGCGGCCAATGCAAGTACAAGCCATAGCAAAATATGTGCGCATTTCTCCTCGGAAGGTTCGTATCCTGGTGGATGCCATCAAGGGAAAACCGGTTGAGACCGCCCTGAATTCACTCAAATTCATGCCCCAAAAGTCCGCCAGGCTTGTGGAAAAGGTGGTTCGATCGGCGGCCGCAAATGCGGAGCAGCATCCCGAAATCGATGTGGATACGCTGGTGATTCGGGACGTCCGGGCCGATAAGGGGCCCACATTGAAGCGATTTCGCGCAAGAGCCCGGGGCCGCGGTTCGCGCATTCTCAAGCGGACGAGCCACGTTACGGTAATTTTAGCGGAAAAATCGGTTTAGCAAAGGAGAAACAACTTGGGTCAGAAAGTTAATCCCGTCGGATTGAGACTCGGCATCGTCAAAACCTGGGAATCGAGATGGTATGCCGATAAAAAATATGCCGATTATATTCTGGAAGACTTCAACATCCGGAAGTTTTTAAAAAAACGGCTTCATCATGCCGGTATTTCCAGGATCGAGATCGAACGGTCCGCCAAGAGGGTTCGACTCCGGATCTACACCGCAAGACCGGGCATCGTTATCGGCAAGAAAGGCGCCGAGATCGAACTGCTCAAAAGGGACCTTGAGAAGCTCATATCCCAGGAGGTGCTCATCGACATTCAGGAGGTGCGAAAACCTGAAATCGACGCGCAGCTGGTTGCGGAAAATGTGGCCCTTCAAATCGAGCGACGGGTGGCCTTCCGGCGGGCGATGAAACGCGGGGTCACCTCCGCCATGCGCTTCGGGGCACAGGGGATCAAAATCATCAGTTCGGGCCGGTTGGGAGGGGCCGAAATGGCCAGGACCGAGTGGTACCGGGAAGGGCGCGTACCGTTGCACACCCTCAGAGCGGATATCGACTACGGTCTCACAGAGGCCCGGACCACTTACGGGGTGGTCGGGATCAAGGTCTTCATCTTTAAGGGAGAGATAATGAAGCCGGATCAGATCGAGGCCCAGGCCTAAACCGATCGGCTTTACCCCTGCAACGAATTGAATTGGAGAAGCGGACATGCTGAGCCCCAAAAAAGTCAAATATCGAAAGCAGCAGAAGGGCAGAATGAGAGGCGTCGCCCGGCGAGGAAGCAGCCTGAATTTCGGCGATTTCGGATTGCAGGCTGTCGAATGCGGCTACGTCAGCGCCAAGCAGATAGAAGCGGCCCGTATCGCCATGACCCGTCATGTGAAAAGAGGGGGAAAGATGTGGATACGGATTTTTCCGGACAAGCCGATCACCAAAAAGCCCGCCGAAGTTCGGATGGGAAAAGGCAAGGGCGTGCCGGAAGGATGGGTAGCCGTGGTTCGGCCGGGAAAGATTCTCTATGAAATGGAAGGGATCTCCAGAGAGATGGCCATGGAGGCCCTTAGACTTGCGTCCCACAAGCTTTCGGTAAAGACGCGATTTATCGAGAGGAGCGATGTATCATGAAAGCCGGTGAGATTCGAGAACTGAGCCTTGAAGAAATCGTCCGGAAGCGGGATGATTTGAGCCAGGAAATATTCAATTTGCGGTTTCAGCATGGTGTGGGACAACTGGAGAATACGGCAAAACTCAAGCAGACCCGACGAGACATCGCTCGGGTGAAAACCATCTTAAGAGAAAAACAACAGGCTACCAAGGGTGAAACGGAATAGGCCATGAAACAACGAGGCATGAAAAGGCAGATCGTCGGAACGGTCGTCAGCGATAAAATGAACAAAACCGTCGTCGTAATGGTCGAACGGCTGGTCAAGCATTCGCTCTATCATAAGTTCGTTCGGCGTCGCGCGCGCTTTACCGCCCACGATGAGAAAAACGAATGCCGGACAGGGGACAAGGTGCTGCTGACCGGTTCCAGACCCCTGAGCCAGACCAAACGATGGCGGGTGAGCAGAATACTGGAAAAGGCGGTTTGACGGTAAAGGAAACGGAAGAAAATGATTCAACCAGAGACGCGATTGACAGTGGCGGACAACTCCGGAGCCAAGGTGTTGTATTGCATCAAAGTTCTCGGGGGGTCCCGAAGGCGCTATGCGAGCATCGGGGACATCATTGTTGTATCGGTAAAAGAAGCCATCCCCAATGCAAAGGTAAAAAAGGGCGATGTCCTGAAAGCCGTGGTGGTTCGGACCAAAAAAGAGGTCAAACGGCCCGATGGTTCCTACATTCGATTTGACGACAACTCCGCCGTGCTGATCAATGCACAACGGGAACCGATCGGCACCCGTATTTTCGGGCCGGTTGCAAGAGAGCTTCGCGCCAAACGGTTTATGAAGATTATTTCACTGGCACCCGAGGTCTTGTAGACCTCTGCCACCTGTGGAGAGCGGTTAAGCGATCATGAAAGAGCAATTTTTCATCAAAAAAGACGACAAAGTCAAAGTGATCACCGGAAAGGACAAGGGAAAGATCGGCAAAGTCCTCAAGGTCAATCACAAGAAGCATCGAATTCTTGTCGAAAAAATCAATGTCGTGAAGCGTCATACACGGCCATCCGCCAAGAATCGCCAGGGGGGTATCCTCGAAAGTGAGGCACCCATCCACTGGTCCAATGTGATGCTGATGTGCGGTAAATGCATGAAACCGTCTCGGATCAAAATGCAGCGTCTGGAGGACGGCAAGAAGGTGCGCGCCTGCAAGAATTGCGATGAGATCATCGATTCTTAAATCGGGCACCAGCAAAAGAGGAGTGTCATGTCACCGTTAAAAACACACTATGAACAGGAAGTCGTCCCCCAGCTGATCGAGGCCTTCCAGTACAAGAACCGCATGCAGGTTCCAAGACTGGATAAAATCGTCTTGAACATGGGGTTGGGCGAGGCCATTCAGAACATTAAAATCCTGGATTCCGCCGTTGAGGAACTCAAGCTGATTTCAGGCCAGAAACCGGTGATTACCCGAGCCAAAAAATCGATTTCGACCTTCAAGTTAAGGGCCGGCATGCCCATCGGTTGCATGGTAACCCTTCGCAGGGAGCGGATGTACGATTTTTTCAATAAGCTGGTGAATGTCGCCCTCCCGCGTGTCCGTGACTTTAGAGGAATTTCCGGAAAAGCCATGGACGGTTACGGTAACTACTCTCTGGGTATCCGAGAGCATATCATTTTTCCTGAAATCGAGTATGACAAGATCGACAAGATCAAGGGGATGAACATCACCGTGGTCACCACGGCCCCAACCGACCCGGAGGGAAAAGAGCTTCTCAGGCTGATGGGAATGCCGTTTCGCAACTGATCGATTGGCGGATTTGCGATATCGTGATCTTCGCACGATGACGTGCAAAAGGAGGATGATTTGGCGAAAAAAGCGCTTCGATGGAAGGCCACCCAAGAACCGAAGTTTAAGGTCAGACAGTACAACCGATGTCCCATTTGCGGGCGGCCCCGGAGTTTCATCAGAAAATTTGGCATCTGTCGTATCTGTTTTCGGTCGCTTGCTTCCCAGGCAAAACTGCCGGGCGTCATCAAATCGAGCTGGTAACGACACGGATAGGGTATTTTTCCCGGGCGACCTTTTTCCCGGTATTCCATACAGGAGATAGCAATGACAACGAGTGATCCCATCGCGGACATGCTGACGCGAATCAGAAATGCCGCCAAAGCAAAATTCAACAGCGTCGACATCCCTGGATCGAAGATCAAGATCGAACTGGCAAAAGTACTCAAAAACGAGGGGTACATTCGAAACTATAAATACCTCAAGGACGACAAGCAGGGGGTTCTGCGCATTTACCTCAAATACGGGGGCCAGCAGCAATGCGCGTTGGTTCAGCTGGAGCGTGCCAGCAAACCGAGCCGACGGGTCTATGTCAAAAGCGATGAGATTCCTTCGGTATACAGTGGAACGGGCGTTGCGGTTCTGTCGACCTCCAAAGGCATTCTGACCGATCGCCAAGCCCGAAAACTCAATGTCGGCGGAGAGTTGCTCTGCACAATCTGGTAAAGTCGAGGAGTGATCTATGTCTCGAGTTGGAAAAAAACCGATTTCAATCCCGGACAAAACAAAGCTTAACTACAAAGACCGCGTCCTGACGGTGGAGGGGGGCAAGGGAACCCTCAGCCGCCCCATCCATCCGGCCGTGGAATTGGAGATTTCCGAGGATATCATCCACGTGGCCTGTGGCAAAGAAGACCGGATAACCCGATCGCTGCAGGGGCTCACCCGGACATTGATCGCCAACATGGTCAACGGGGTCAACCAGGGGTTTGAAAAAGCCCTTGAGATCTCGGGTATCGGATATCGCGCCGAATTGAAGGGGAATCAAATCGTTTTTCATTTGGGCTACTCCCATCCCATCGAGTTCGATCTGCCCGAAGGGATCACTGCGGCCATCGATCGCGGCAATGTCATTCGAATCGGTGGCATCGACAAGGAGAAAGTCGGGCATACGGCTGCGGCCATCCGCCGATTGCGGCCGCCGGAACCTTACAAGGGCAAAGGGATCAAGTACGCCACCGAGCATATTCGAAAGAAAGCCGGAAAGACCGGAACAAAGTAAATTTTCCATTGATGAGGACCTCACTATGGGTACGCCAAATTTAAAACAAGCCGCCCGCTTAAAACGGAAAAAGAGAATCCGGAAAAAGATTTCCGGAACCGCACAACGGCCCCGACTCAGTGTGTTCCGGAGCCATAAGCACATTTTAGCGCAAGTCATTGACGATACCTGCGGCCACACCCTTGCGGCCGCCAGCAGTCTGGAGAAATCGGTTAAAGAACGAACCGATATCGAAAATCAAGTGGCGCTGGCGCAGGTTGTCGGGAAACTGATCGCCGAGCGCGCCATGAAAAAAGGGATTCAAAAAGTGGTGTTCGACCGCAACGGGTTTTTATACCACGGGCGCGTGAAGGCCTTTTCCGACGGCGCTCGACAAGCGGGTTTGCAGTTCTAACCGGCAAGGCCAAGACAAAGAGGAGGCAGTCCCTTGTTTAAACAGGATATTCAAGATACGCAGCTCATCGATAAGGTTGTCCATATCAATCGAGTGGCCAAGGTGGTCAAGGGGGGGCGACGATTCAGTTTCAGCGCCATCGTTGTGGTGGGCGACGGTCAAGGGCAGGTGGGATTCGGACTGGGAAAGGCCGGAGAGGTGCCGGAAGCGATCCGTAAAGGAGTGGAAAAGGCCAAGAAGAATATGATCCGTGTGCCGCTGGCCGAGGGAACCATCCCCTATGAGGTGATCGGCAAATTCGGCGCGGGTCGCGTTCTGCTCAAACCCGCCTCCCAGGGGACCGGTTTGATCGCCGGGGGTGCGGTTCGGGCGGTTTTGGAAGCGGCCGGGATTCAAAACATACTCACCAAGTGCCTCGGTTCGCATAACCCCCACAACCTGGTAAAAGCATCGTTTCAAGGATTGGAGCAGCTTCAGAGCCGGGATCAGGTGGCGGCAAGGCGGAACGTACCCGCAGAGGAGCTGTAAACAGAGGAGCCGGAATGAGCGGAACAGTAAAAATTACTTTGATCAAAAGCATGATCGGCAGGCCCGAGAAGCACCGCAAGGTCTTGCGGGGGATGGGGTTGACCAAGATGAACAAGACGGTCGAACTGGTGGATACGCCTGCTGTCCGGGGAATGATCAACGCCGTATCCCATCTTGTGAAAACCGAGGAGACAAAATGAAGCTCAATCAACTTTCACCGGCCAAAGGCAGCCGCAGGTCCCGAAAGCGTGTGGGCCGAGGTGTCGGTTCGGGTTCCGGGAAAACCGCCGGCAAAGGCAGCAAGGGATTGAAGGCCCGATCGGGGGGAGGTGTGCGGCCCGGCTTTGAGGGCGGGCAGATGCCGATACACCGGCGATTGCCCAAACGCGGCTTTACCAATATCTTTAAAAAGAATGTCGCGGTCGTCAACCTCCGGGACCTCTCGACCTTTGACGGCGGCAGCCTGATCGATGCCGCCGCCCTGATCCGCAGCGGGTTAGTCAGGGGCCGGTATGATGGAATCAAATTGCTCGGCCACGGTGATATCGACCGCCCGCTGACCGTAAAGGTCCACAGCGTCAGCAAAGGTGCCAAAGCAAAAATCGAAGCGGCCGGGGGAAGCATAGAGGTGATCTGACATGCTGGGTGGAGGCTTTCAAAATATATTCAAGATACCGGAGCTGAAGAAAAGGGTTTTTTACACCCTGGCATTGCTGGCGGTGTACCGCATCGGGGTCCATGTTCCCGCACCGGGTATCGACAGCACGGCGCTGGCTTCGTTTTTCGCACGCGCAAAGGGGACCCTGCTGGGTCTGTTCGATATGTTTTCGGGGGGTGCTCTGGAAAGGCTGTCGGTGTTCGCCTTGGGGATTATGCCGTATATCAGCGCCTCGATCATTCTGCAGTTGTTGACGGTGGTGATCCCCCACCTTGAGCGTCTGTCGAAAGAAGGGGAACAGGGGCGGAAAAAAATCACCCAGTACACGCGGTATGGCACCGTGGTGCTGAGCATCATCCAGGGCTTCGGCATCAGCGTCGGGCTTGAAAGCATGACCGCACCGGGGGGGGCGCCGGTGGTGATCCATCCGGGCTGGGAGTTTCGACTCATGACCGTGATCACCCTGACCGCGGGCACGGCCTTTATCATGTGGCTTGGAGAGCAGATCACCGAACGGGGGATCGGAAACGGCATCTCGCTGATCATATTTGCCGGTATCGTGGCGCGGATGCCCACGGCCATCGGCAACACCTTCCGGCTGCTGTCCACAGGGGAGATGGGTATTTTCCCGATCATCATCCTTATCGCGCTCATGGTCGCGGTGGTTGGGTTCATCATTTTTGTGGAGCAGGGCCAGAGGCGAATTCCGGTGCAATACGCAAAACGTGTGGTGGGGCGCCGAATGTACGGGGGGCAGAGCACCCACCTTCCGCTGAAGATCAACACATCGGGGGTTATTCCTCCGATTTTCGCCTCGTCTATCATCATGTTCCCCGCAACGCTGGCCAGCTTCATCAATGTGCCCTGGATGCAACGCATCGCCGGGGCCATGATGCCGGGCAATCTTCTATACGAGTCGTTGTACGTCGCCTTTATTTTCTTTTTTTGTTATTTCTACACGGCCGTCACCTTCAACCCCGTCGATGTGGCCGACAACATGAAAAAACATGGCGGATATATACCGGGAATCCGGCCGGGGAAGCGGACGGCGGATTACATCGACCGGGTGCTGACCCGCATCACCCTGGGCGGGGCGATTTATGTCTCTGCGGTGTGTGTGTTGCCGTCCATCCTGATTGCCCGATTCAATGTTCCTTTTTACTTCGGAGGAACCGCGCTGCTGATCGTCGTCGGGGTGGCCATCGATACGGTGGCGCAGATCGAATCGCATATGCTGACGCGGCACTATGAGGGGTTTTTGAAAAAGGGCGGGATTCGTATGCGGGGCCGATATTGATGCGGATGCGTGCGGGTACCGCATAAAATGCCGGATCCTGCCGAACAGATGACGTGCCGGGTTTACCACCGGACCCGGATGGAGAGAGGACATGCCGAAAGAGGAAGCGATAAAGGTAGAGGGAAAGGTGGTCGAAACCCTTCCCAATGCCATGTTCCGGGTCGAGCTTGAAAACAAGCATACGATCCTTGCCCATATTTCCGGGAAAATGCGGATGCACTTTATCAAGATATTGCCCGGGGATACCGTCACGGTGGAGCTTTCTCCCTACGATCTGACCCGGGGGCGGATCACCTATCGATCCAAGTAGACCGGGGGTAACCCCACAGGCGGGGTCCTTTTGAAGTTAATCTTGGTGTTGTGTCGGCTTTGCGGCTGGACGATCCCTCAAGGTAAGGGCCAGCGGGAAGGAAAGAGAAATGAAAGTCAGACCATCTGTGAAGAAAATATGCTCCAAGTGTAAAATCATACGCAGAAAAGGGGTTGTGCGGGTTATCTGCGAGAACAGTCGCCATAAGCAGCGGCAAGGATAGAGGAGGATAAGCTGTGGCTAGAATTGCAGGCGTCGATCTGCCCAGGCGGAGGCGAATCGAGATCGGTCTTACCTATATCTACGGGATCGGTCGGGCCAGTTCCAGGCGAATTCTTTCGCAGTTGGATATCGACCCCGACATGAAAACCGATGACCTTTCCGAGTCCGATGTCAACCGGATCCGGAAGGTTATCGACGGCGAGCTCAAGGTTGAAGGGGAACTGCGAACCGAAGTATCCATGAACATCAAACGACTGATGGACCTTGGATGCTACCGGGGTCTTCGCCACCGGAAAGGGTTGCCGGTGCGGGGTCAACGGACAAACACCAACGCCCGGACACGCAAAGGCCCGAGGCGGGCAGCCGTCAAGAAGAAAGGGGCTGCAAAGAAAAAGTAAATTCGGATAAGGGACATTCCAAATGGCGAAAAAGACGCGTACAAAGAAAAAAGAGAAGAAGAATATTCCCAGCGGTGTGGTTCATATCCAATCGACATTCAACAACACGATTGTCACCATCACGGATTCCGGAGGGAACGTGGTTTCGTGGTCCAGTTCGGGTGTCCAGGGATTTAAGGGGTCGCGCAAGAGCACGCCCTTCGCAGCTCAGATGGCTGCCGAGGATGCGGCGAAAAAAGCAATGGAACACGGAATGAAAAATGTGGAGGTGTTCGTCAAGGGCCCTGGCGCTGGACGCGAATCGGCCCTCCGTGCCCTGCAGGCCGCTGGATTCAACGTGATGATGATCAAGGATGTCACACCGATCCCTCACAACGGGTGTCGGCCACCCAAGAGACGAAGAGTTTAGGCAAGGGAGGTAGGATTTGGCTCGAAATACTGATTCGGTCTGCAGAATCTGTCGAAGAGAAAATCTGAAGATGTTTCTCAAGGGCGATCGCTGTTATTCTGACAAGTGCGCTTTTGACCGGCGCGGGTATCCACCGGGGCAACATGGTCAAAGTCGACGCGGGAAAATATCCGACTACGGGATTCAGCTGCGTGAAAAGCAAAAGGTCAAACGGATGTACGGGCTTTCAGAAAGTCAGTTTCGCCTGTTTTTCAAGCGAGCCGAAAGCCAAAAAGGGATCACCGGTACCAACCTGCTGGTGATGCTGGAGTGTCGACTCGATAACGTGGTCTACCGGCTCGGTTTTGTCAATTCGCGTACACAGGGCCGCCATTTTGTTCGGCACAACCATTTTTTGGTCAACGGCCGGAAGGTCGATATTCCCTCGTATCAGATAGGGATCAATGATGTGATTGAGCTTCGCGAAAAGAGTCGAACGATTAAGACCATCGAGGACGCATTAGAGGCAGTGGTTCGAAGAGGGGTTCCCCAGTGGCTCGATTTGGAAAAAGAAAAGCAACGCGGTGTTGTGAAGGCACTACCGGTTCGAGAAGACATCACGATGCCGATTCAAGAGCAGCTGATTGTAGAGCTCTATTCAAAGTAGCAGCGAGTGAAAGCCTTCGCTTCTGCGGTTACTTTTAATACAAGACTGGAGATGCAAAAATGTCATCGATGGACTTAATAACAATCAACTGGCAAGAAATGATTCGGCCGGAAAAGGTTCAGGTGAGCAGCAATCGCACCTATGGCAAGTTTGTCTGCGAGCCGCTTGAAAGAGGCTTTGGAATCACCATCGGTAATTCCTTGCGACGGATTATCCTGTCTTCTCTGCACGGTGCGGCGATTACGGCAGTGAAGATAGAATCGGTTATGCATGAATACAGCGCGATCCCGGGGGTTTTCGAGGATGTGTCCGAAGTGATTCTCAATCTCAAAGAGGTGCGATTCAAGGTTTCGGATGCACAGCCGAAAACCGTCCGCATCGAAGCGTCCGGCGCGGGGGAAGTGACGGCCGGCAGCATCATCAGCGAGGATGGAAGATGTGAAGTTCTCAATCCGCAGCTTCACATCGCCACGCTTTCTGAAGAAGCGAATCTGAAAATGGGTATGACCGTCAAGGTCGGCAAAGGCTATTCCCTGGCGGAAGCCAACAAAGACGAAGATGCACCCATCGGAACGATACCCATCGATGCCGTGTTTTCACCGATCAAACGGGTCAATTATATCGTCGGCAATGCGCGGGTCGGGCAAAGAACCGACTATGACAAATTGACCCTGGAAGTTTGGACCGACGGCAGTATTTCGCCCGAGGAGGCCGTGGCCTATTCCGCAAAGATCATGAAAGAACAGATGAATATTTTCATCAATTTCGATGAAGATGCCGCCGACGATGCGGACAGCAGAGCCGATAGGCGCGATAAGCCCCAGGAAAACGAAAATCTGTTCCGAAATGTCGAGGAGCTCGAGCTGTCGGTGCGGAGTGCCAATTGCCTTAAGAATGCCAATATCAATAAAATTTTTCAGTTGGTCAGCAGAACCGAAGCCGAGATGCTCAAGACCAAAAATTTCGGAAGAAAGTCCTTAAACGAAATCAAAGAAGTTCTCAGCGAGATGGGACTTTCGCTTGGAATGAAACTGGAGGGATTTCAAGCGCCTGAGCCAGAACCAGAGGAAGGAGTTGAGTAGGTTCCATGAGACATCAAAAAGCCGGTTTAAAACTCAATCGGACGAGCAGTCACCGGAACGCGATGTTCCGAAATATGGTGACCTCGCTGCTCAAATATGACCGAATTCGAACCACCGACGCCAAGGCGAAGGAGCTGAAACGCTGGGCGGATAACCTGATTACCTTGGCCAAACGCGGTGATCTGCATGCCCGGCGCCAAGCCCTTGCCATCGTGAGGGAAAAAGAGGTGGTTCACAAGCTCTTCGGGGAAGCCGAGGAGCGGTTCGGCGCGATTTCAGGCGGATACACCCGGATCGTCCGCATGGCGCCGAGGCCGGGTGATGCGGCACCGGTTTCACTGGTGGAACTCGTATCGCCGTCAGTCGATAAGAAGAAGGAAAAAAAGAAAAAGACCGCTGCCCAAGATAAAAAACCTGCGGCGCCAGCGCCGGCTGCTGCCGAAGAGCAGAAATCGTCCTCACAAAAAGGCGCCCAACCACGCACCGCTCCCGAAGGCAAAGACGCGGGGCCGGCCGATTCGTCCGTTTCAGCGCCGTCTCCGGAGAGCGAATCGAAAGAAGGCGAGGCGAAATCTTCGGGGTAACCGAGCGTGTCACCATCCATACCGGGCTCTGCGATCCGTGCAGGGCCCTTTTTGTTTTGAACCCTTGAATCTTCGACCCCTTGAATCCGAAAGCTATCCCGTTTCACGGGGGGGCGTATACCCCAGGCCAATTCGGCTATGCATTGGCCTTTTTGTGCGCCTTTTCCCGGTAGAGCCTTTCATCTGCGCATTTGAGTAATTTTGCCCACGTATCGATCCCCGGCTCGTGGCTGGAGGCCACCCCGAAGCTGATGGACACCGGTATCGCGTTCCCACCGATGGACAAGGGTCGGCTGCTCAGATGATCTTTTATCCGCTTGATCAGCATTTCCGCGTTTTGGCCGGATGTCTCCGGGAGGATAAAGACAAATTCGTCACCGGCAAACCGGGCGATCACATCCGAATCCCGGCTCATTTCGAGGAAGTTTTTCGCCACATATTCGAGCAAAAGATCCCCCCGATCATGGCCGTAGCGGTCGTTTACGGCTTTGAATTCGTCCAGGTCGACAAAGACAACGGACAGGGGGGATCCGTATCGTTTGGATCGATTCAGTTCACGCTTGAGCACCGATTCCATTACGCGCCGATTCAGAAGCCGTGTAAGCGGGTCGTGGTAGGCGAGAAATCTGATTTTTTCATGGGCGGTTACATTGGATAGACACAAGGAAACCTTTACGGCCAGCTGTTCCAGCCGGCTGGTGTCGATTCCGGGCTGAAAGCGCTTGGCCGAGAAATCCGCCTGATTCAGGCTGCCGATCATTTCTCCGTCCAAGAAGATGGGAGCGATGGCGATGGATTTGATGAAATATTTGTGGTCCTTGGGCAACAGCTTGTAATAGGGCTTTAGGTTATCATTGATCAGCAGGGGTTTTCGCCCGCTGCCGACCAGCTGGAAAAATGCCTCCCGATCCAGAATGTTCAGCCGTTCCTTGAGGGTGTCTGAGGATTCCAGCGACTGAATTAAGGACGAGACCTCACTGGAAGCGATCATGGAAATCCATGCATAAGGGACCTTAAACTTTTCTCTGATTTGCGCAAGCAGCACCTCGAAAAGCGCTCCAAAGTCGAGAATCGTTAGGATCCGGGTCTCGATCTCATGAAACTTACGGGTGATCTCTTCGTTTTTTTTCAGCCGTTCGATGATGGCTGCAATATCGGTCATGGGCTCAACACATTTTAGCGTGCGTCAAACATGCAGTTTGTGGTTGCCAAAATAGTTGAAAACCATTTGAAATGTCAAGTAAATTCTTATGATCTGCCGAAGGCGACCAGATACCGATACCCTCCGGTCCGTAAACAATCCCGTGCGCCGGGGGAAACCGCAGGGGGATTTTTCGATGGCTCACCCGCGGGCCGGGCGTTGACTTCCGGCCGAAGCGGGTGGTAATGAAAGTGAACCAACAACAGACAAGGCGTTTGAAGTGGTCGGGTCGATCGCCCAGCGCACCTGTATTTCTGCGCAGGCTGACGATCCGCTTTCGGAAGAGAGGAACGACATGGCAGCCACATCGTATCTTACGGGGAAACGGATTCTTGTTGTGGATGATGAAACGGATATTCTCGAAATTATCAAAGAGATCGTGGAGGATGCCCATATCGAAACCGCCGGAGCGTATGAGACGGCCGCTGAGCTGATCCGGACGCATTTCTACGACCTTGCCATTCTGGATATCATGGGGGTCAACGGACTGAAGCTCTTGGAAGCGACGGTTGAAAAGGGGATCCCCACGGTCATGCTCACCGCCCACGCCGTCAATCCGGACACCCTCATGGAATCGATCCGAAAAGGCGCGATTTCCTATCTGCCGAAAGAAAAACTCGCCGAACTGGACCAGCTTCTCGATGCGCTGCTGGGGGCCTATGAACGGGGCGAGCCGCCCTGGAAGTTGCTTTTCGAAAAACTGGGGGACTATTTTGACGAAAGATTCGGACCGGACTGGAAAAAGAAGCATACCGATTTCTGGAAAAGTTTCGATCGGTCCTACACGATCGGAAGGGGCATCCAGGAGCGGCTCAAGCACGATGAGAGGATCCGCAGCAGACCCTTCTGATTTTTTCCTTGACAAAAAGACGCGTACCTGCAAGGTTTGCGTAAATCCGATTTGCCGTATCGATCGCGATTATCCTTCTCGGGAGACCCCCAACATTTTAACCACAGAAAAGGAGGCACACATGGATACCAAGAAAATGGTGTTATGGGCGATATGCGGGCTATGCCTGGCACTGCTGGCAGGTTCAGCCTTTGCCAAAGGCCCTTCGCTGGATGCTTGGAAACCCAAATTTGATCCCAAAGATGCGAAATACAAATTCATCGTCTCGAACGTGTCTCACCCGGCGATTAGGGGGGTTTATGCCGGTTTTTCCATCCGGGACGAATTGTGGAAGCGAACCAACGGTCAGATGTATCTGGATTACAAACCGTTTTCCATGCTCGGCGGTGAAGTCGAAGTGCTCAACCAGCTTAAAATGGGTGCCATCCAGGGGATGAGCGTCAGTTCCGTGGCTTCCACC
>ENA-OSEO01003812-OSEO01003812.1-sediment-metagenome-genome-assembly--contig:-NODE-3812-length-16839-cov-10.762856_pt1 | contig 16839 bp, 16 predicted proteins | sample MGYA00237883_ERZ534232 | MGnify/ENA metagenome assembly ERZ534232 | reverse complement strand
CACTCAGACAGCATCCGATTTAAAAAAAGATCATCCATTCCGCTATATTCAAGAATTTAGGAGAAAAACTCCCCGACCCCTGAAATAGTTAGAAAATCGATCAGAAGCGCTTCTCATCAAATCGGTATTTACAATCCAGTACATTTGTGGGTATTATTCTTAGCAATTTAGATTTTAAGCAAGTACCCAGGAGAAAAAAAATGAATTCAGACATTCCAACCCGTGAACAAGCCTATATCCTTCTAAAAAAATACAACAAAAATGAAAGTCTTATAAAACATGCGCTGGCTGTGGAAGGTGTAATGCGCTATTTTGCCCGAAAACGAGAAGAAGACGAAGACAAATGGGGAATTATCGGTCTGATCCACGACCTTGACTATGAACAGTTTCCGGAAGAACACTGTCGTAAAACCGAGGAAATTCTGCGCGAAAATGAGTGGCCCAAGGAATACGTACGGGCGGTGGTCAGTCATGGCTGGGGAATCTGCTCGGATGTTGAGCCGAAAACAGAACTCGAAAAGGTGCTGTATGCCATCGATGAACTTACCGGTTTGGTGGTTACTACGGCCCTTGTCCGCCCGTCAAAAAGTGTTATGGATTTAAAAGCCAAATCCGTAAAAAAGAAATGGAAAGATAAACGGTTTGCAGCCGGCGTAGATCGAACCATTATTGAAAAGGGTGCCGAAATGCTGGGAATGGAGCTGACAGAACTTATAACGGATACGATCATGGGAATGCGGGACGTTGCCGAGGAAATCGGTCTTAAAGGAGCCGTTTAACGAAAAGTTTCACGCTTCCCCCTCTCTCCCGGAAGCGTGTACAGCGAACATTCAGATGATTCGGTTCTCAAGATCTTTTCTGTTGCCCGAAAAACTTTCCCTGCCACGAATCCCGCTCTTCAAGTGTTTTTCGGATTAGAGCAATGGTTTCAGCCTTTTTAAGGGACCATGTCGGTGCCACCAGTTCTTGAGGATGCGGATCGCCGGTAAGACGTTGAATAACCATGTGGCTTGGAATGCGCTCCAAAAAATCACACACGATATCTGCATATTCCTGCTGGTCTAAACATTTGTAAAGTTTTTCGCTGTAAAGTTGATCCAGCTTTGTGCCCTTTACAACGTAAAGCAGATGAAGCTTGATCCCGTCTATTTCCATGCCGGCAACCGCCCGGGCTGTTTCCATCATATGATGTTTTGTTTCATTGGGAAGTCCGAGGATAACATGTGCACAGATTTTGATACCCCTGTTTTTGGTTGCATCAACAGCCGCTTTAAAGCATTTAAAGTCATGTCCCCGGTTGATCAGGGCAAGGGTGGCGTCATTGGCCGATTGCAGTCCGTATTCGATCCAGACGAGATAATTTTCCACGTATCCCTGTAACAGTCTCAGGATCGGTTCATCCACACAGTCCGGTCTTGTACCGATTGAGAGGCCGACCACATCTTCGGCGGAAAGGGCTTGTTCATACAGACGTTTGAGTTGGTCAACAGGTGCGTACGTATTTGTAAATGACTGAAAATATGCGATGAACTTTTTTGCTTTATAACGTTTAGAAAGCGCTTTTTTTGCCTGGACAACCTGGTTGATAACCGAAAGCCCCTTTGCATGTGCACCGGTTCCCGAGCCTTTCAGGTTGCAGTATATACATCCATCCGTGGAGATAGTTCCGTCCCTGTTTGGACAGGAAAGTCCCGCATCAATGGTGATTTTTTGAACCCTGCATCCGAAGATATTTCTCAGATAAGTGTTAAAATCATAATATCGTTGGCGCATTTTTATCGGTATCGAAAATGAAATATTGTATTGAGATAGTTACTGATGAATTCATGATTAATGTAACAGGATATTATATACTTTTTTGCATAAAAGTTGTAAAATAATTAATGATCAAATAACTAAAGGCAAAGCAATCGTATATGGCGTATTATAAAAAAAAATATGATATTATCATTGTAGGTGCCGGCCATGCAGGATGTGAGGCTGCGCTTGCAGCCGCCAGAATGGGGTGTCGTGTACTTCTTATGGCCATCGATCTGGATAAGGTGGCATCCATGCCCTGTAGTCCATCCATCGGAGGCATGGCAAAGGGACAGCTTGTAAAAGAGATCGATGCTTTGGGTGGTGAAATGGCAAAGATCACGGATAAAACTGCGATACAGTATCGAACTCTGAATACCAAAAAAGGTCCTGCAGTCCATTCTTCCCGCACACAAAACGACAAGATCCGTTATCATATGGCCATGAAGGCCGTCATTGAAAAACAGTCGAATCTTGATCTGAAACAGGCTATGGTGGAGCGACTTGTGGTGGAAGGTGGCCGGATTGCCGGGGTAGAGGATCAAACCGGTTTCGGATACCAGGCTGATGCTGTTGTTCTGGCAACAGGTACTTTTTTAAGCGGTCTGGTTCATATCGGATTTAATTCTTTTAAAGCCGGAAGGGCCGGCGAATTTGCGTCGTACGGCCTCCCATCTCATTTAAAAACGCTCGGATTCAAACTGGGAAGGATGAAAACCGGAACCCCGCCCAGGCTAAAAAAATCGAGTATCGATTTTAGCGCGTTCACTGTGCATGGCGCTGATGAAGATCCTGTACCGTTTTCATTTTTTACGGACAAGATCACCATGCCGCAGGTTCCAAGCTTTATCGGTCATACAAACAAGAAAAGCCAAGAGATTGTTCAAAAAAACCTGAAACGTTCCGCCCTGTATGGTGGTGTTATCAAAGGGATTTCGGCCAGATACTGCCCTTCGTTCGAAGACAAGGTCGTCAGATTTCCTGAAAAAGACAGGCATCAGGTAATTCTTGAGCCCGAAGGCCTTGATACCGATGAGATTTATGCCAGCGGCCTTGGAAACAGCCTGCCGATGGAAATACAGATTCAGTTTGTCAGATCCGTCGAAGGACTGGAATCCGCCGAAATCATGCGGCCTGCCTATGCCATAGAGTACGATTATGTCAATCCTGTTCAACTGAAGCCGACACTGGAAACGAAGTTGATTGCAGGACTGTTTATGGCCGGTCAGATTAACGGGACATCGGGCTATGAAGAAGCTGCTGCTCAAGGGATTTGGTCGGGAATCAATGCCGCTTGTATGATTCAGGGGAGAGCACCCTTTATTCTTGACCGATCCCAAGCGTATATGGCGGTTATGGTAGATGACCTCGTTACCCGGGGCACACGGGAACCTTACCGTATGTTTACGTCAAGGGCGGAGTATAGACTGATGCTTCGGGAAGATAATGCGGATTTGAGATTAATGGACATCGGACATGAATTCGGCCTTATCGACGATGACGCTCTAAGGGATGTTCGAGAACGAAAAGATCAAATTTCCAGAGAGATTAAAAGAATAAAGTCCACTGTTATAAAACCGGAAAAGGAAACAAACGATTTTCTTCTTCATCACGGGTCAAAACCTTTAAACAGCGGTATATATCTCGATCAGCTTCTTAAAAGGGCTGAGCTGGATTTCAATACGGTTGAAGCCCTGGCCAAAAGCCCCGACAACATCAGCAACAAGGTGGCTCGACAGGTGGAAACAGAAATTAAATACGAGGGGTATATAAAACGGCAGCATAGAGAAATCGAAAAATTTAAGAACATGGAAAAAATGAAAATACCCGATAATTTTGATTTTTCTCAGGTGCACGGCCTTTCAAATGAGCTTAAAGAAAAGCTTGCCGCCGTGATGCCTTCGTCTTTGGGCCAGGCTTCACGCATAGACGGTATTACTCCGGCCGGGCTTTCGGTCATCATGGTTGCCATTAAGGGGGCTGATAGACAAGCATCGAATGATCCTTGACACTTTTTAGCTTTTAACTTATTTTGATTGTTAAAGAAAATGATACTCAACCATAGAAATAAATCCATGGGAATAGGGTTTTCCGAAACCATCAATAAAGATTCTCAAATAATGAGGCATTTAAAGGATGGCAGAAACAGATTATTATAAAATACTCGGGGTGAATAAGACCGCTTCTCAGGATGATATCAAGAAGGCGTATCGAAAGCTTGCCATGAAGTATCATCCGGATCATGCCAAGGGAGATAAAAGCGCTGAGGAGAAATTTAAGAAGATCAGCGAAGCTTATGCTGTTTTGAGCGACAAGGAAAAACGCGAGCAGTATGATACCTTCGGTTCAGCCGGATTCCAGCAACGGTACTCACAGGAAGATATTTTCAAAGGTTTCGATTTTGAGAGTGTATTAAACGAATTATTCGGCGGATCCGGCCGTTTTGGCCGTAGTGGAAGCGGAATGCGGTTTTCCTTTGGCGGCAAAAGCCCGTTTGAAAACTATCAAAGACAGCAACACGCCCAACCCAAAGGGTCTGATCTTATATATGAAATTGCCTTGACCTTGGAGGAAGTGGCAACGGGGACCCAAAAGACAGTGTCTTTTCAGCACCAGGGCCGTAGTGAAAAAATCACGGTAAAAATTCCAAAAGGGATGATTTCCGGAAAAAAACTCCGCATTGCCGGCAAGGGTGAACCCAGCCCTTACGGTGGTCCGGCTGGAGATCTATATATTAAATCCAAGGTGCTTCCCAGTCCGGTTTATGATGTAAAAGGACATGATCTTTACATCAATCAAGATATTAGACTGAGCGAGGCTATTCTAGGTTCGAATATTTCTGTTCCGACATTGAGCGGCAAAGAATTGAAACTAAAGATACCTGCCGGTACAAAACATAAAACGAAGATGCGGCTATCCGGGCACGGGCTTCCCCAAATGGATGGTAAAGGTCAGGGAGATCTTTATGTTCGTATCCGGGTCAATACTCCCAATCGACTGACCAAACAACAAAAAAGTCTGGTCGAGCAACTGGCAGAGACCGGCCTGTAACCTGGTGCATATATTTTTCAAAGGGATCATTGACAAGAAATTAAGTTCAATGTAGCTTTATTTTCAATCAGATAAATAGGTCTTTTATTAAATGAAAGGGTGGAAGTTATAGGTTCTTATTATGCCTGAACTCATACCCGTCCTCACTAAAAACGATATCGATAATTTGGTGGCACGGGTTGCACACCGGATTTCTTCCGACTATCAGAACCATGAACTCATTCTTATTGGTGTATTAAAAGGCGCATTTATCTTTCTATCTGATCTTGTTCGACACCTTGACATCCCGGTTAAAATCGATTTCATTCGTGTCTTCAGTTACGGTTCGGATGTTTTTTCCGCCGGAGACATCCATTTAACCAAGGGTGTTGAAGTTGATATTAAAAATAAAGATGTGCTTATTGTAGAAGATATTGTGGATACAGGCTTGACTTTAAAATACCTAATCGACTATTTGAGATCTTATCACCCAAAGACGATAAAGGTGTGTGCATTTATTGATAAACAGGAGCGCCGTGAGACAGATATTAATATCGATTATAGCTGCCATGGTGTGACCGAAGGGTTTCTTGTTGGCTATGGGCTTGATTATGATGAAGACTATCGGTATTTATCAGGGATTTATCACCTTAAACCATAACCATTGGGGTATACTATGATTATTACCTGTACAGAATGCAAGGCAAGTTTTAAATTGGATGAAAGTCTTTTAAAACCGACTGGTTCGAAAGTACGATGCTCGAAATGCAACAATATTTTCGTGGCATATCCACCGGAGATTTCTGAAGAAGCCGGAAAGCCGATTGAAGTTGTATCCGATATTGAAGATCAGAAGGTCACAGAGAACCTAGAATCCGACATAGAGGCAATACCGGACCAAGATGATCTTGGACTGGATCTCGATTTGGAACTGGCATCTGAAACTAAAGAAGCAGCAATGGATCTTGAGACAAAAGTCGAGGCAGAAGAGACCGACGAACTTGATCTGTCCGACCTGAAAGACTTGCTGGATAAGGAAGAAGAAGCGGAAAGCGAAGGTGTAACGGAAGAAGCCGTTAAGGATCTGGATTTGGACCTGGAAATGACCCTCGAACCTGATACAAAGATTAAGAAAACTCCCGAGAGCGCTGAGCTTGAAGAACTCGATGAGCTCGATCTGTCCGATCTGGAAGACATACTGGATCTCAGTGAACCGATGGCCGAAAAGGCGACTACTTCAGAGGATATTGAACTTGAGCTGGATATGGAAACGGAACCTGAACTCGAACATTTACAAGAAGGTGTTGAATCCGAAAATCTTGAAGCGTTTGATCTGTCAGAACTAGAGAAGATGCTCAAAGTAGAAGAAGATACGGCGATTGAAGCGGAAACCGAAGGGAAAGCGTTAGAAATCGAATTGGATATGGAAGAAGTGTCTGCGGATACCGAACTGTCTGAGGATTCCTCAAAGGTTGAAGTTTTTGAACTCGATGAAGCCGATGAGACTGTGGATCAATCCGAATCTGTCGATATTGATGAGCCCGAGGCGGAAGCGTCGAAATTTGTAGCTGAAGAAACTGAAGAAAGTGTACAGGAAGATGTATCAGAGGAAGTTGCTGATGAAGAACCGGTATTGAAGCAAATGGCGGCTGCAAAAAAAAGGCGCGCCAGCAAACCGATTGTCGTCCTTTTGATATTGGCATTATTGGCGGGTGGTGCCTACGGTACTTATGTTTTGCTGGATTTTATGAATATAGAAATTCCTTATGTCAGCGATTATTTTAAGCCCAAGGTCGCTGATCCATCCGGCAATCTTAAGATAGAGACTTTAGACATTAACAGCAAGTTTATTCTAAATGTCAAGGAGGGAAAACTTTTTGTGATAACCGGCCGGGTTAAAAATGGATATTCAGATGTTCGTCGGTATATCAACATCAACGGGAAGTTGTATACAAATGGGAAAAGCCTTGCACAAAAAGAAACGGTTTTCTGCGGAAATGTTCTGTCGGATATTGAACTTTCCAATATGGAGCTTGAAGCCATAAAGAAACGACTCTCAAATCGTCTTGGTGATAATAAGTCGAATATGCAGGTTAAACCCGGCGCAGAGCTTCCTTTTATGGTTGTATTTTCAAATCTCCCAGAGAACCTGGAAGAATTTTCCGTTGAAGTCGTGGGCTCGACTTCGGAATGACAGGTACAAATTAAACTTTTAGACTTGACTAAGCGAAAGTGAGCTGTTAGAGAAGCCGATGTCAAAATTTAAGAAACTGATTTTTAATCAAGATAAAACAACAGGTTAATAATTTCGTACTTCCCATTATTTTAAAATGTGTTATGGCGATGTAGCTCAGACGGTCAGAGCATGCGGCTCATATCCGCAGTGTCCGGGGTTCGATTCCCTGCATCGCCACCAAGCGAAAAATAAAACCCTCTGTTTTTACAGAGGGTTTTTTTAGGATAGCAACGATTCACACAAAAATACCAAAATTTGATCCCTTACTTCAGCATGGTCAGCAAGAGATTTTTGTTTGGGCAACAGCCCGTGAAGTTGAAGATTTTACCTGTGGTGGAACGTTAAAGCAGGCTGGATACAGAAACCAGTTCAATAGAAGGCCACCTTTCATTGAGGTTGTGTTTGAAATCATGAAGGGCTGTCAACGTGGAAAGATAAGGGTGCCCGATTCCGATGGCCGCCCCATGTTTCAGGGCGTATTGCTTTAAATATCTGAGCTTGCGACGAACAGCCCGTACATCAGGGGGGGAGTCCAAAAAAACGTTTCTCGGTGCGGTTCTCATGTTCAGCCGTCTGGCCATTTTGTAAGCTTGTGAATGAATGCTCGTCAAACTGTCCACAAAAAAAAGATCTCTTTGTTTTATAATCTTCAACGCCTCCCCGACCTTGTCGGGGAAAGATGTAAATTTGGAACCCATGTGGTTATTCACGCCCGTTGCCCGTGGGATTTGTGAAAGGTTCTTTTCAACGATTTCTTCAATCTCTCTGTCTCTGTATGAAATGTAGAGTGCCCCTGGTCCGGGGTCAATGTTCTGACCGTAGGGTTCCATGGGCTGGTGGAGCATGACTTCGTGTCCTTGTCCGTGTATTTCTTCTGCAAGAACGTCTGAATATTGTAATTGGGGGAGTACCGAAAATGTCATTGGCATCTTTAAGGCCAAAAATGCCCGTGCTCGGGAGATGCTGCAGCCGATATCATCAATGATAAAGGCGATTCTTGGAGAAGCGGCGAACAAAGGTGGTTCTTGTTCATGGGTTTGGGGAGTAGGAAAGATATGCCTTTCCCCCGCAGCTGCATTTGAAAAAAAATTCAGACCCAACAGGGCACCGGAAAGGTAAGTTAAGCCTTTTACAAGGAAAAGCCTTCGGCCGCATTGATGTTTTCTCTGTTCTGGGTACTTTCCTTTCATCTTATGGGGTTACATACAATCTATTGATATAAAGGTCAAGAAAAAACACAATATATTGTGAATTAAAGAAAGAGAAAAATTGAGAAGTGGAATTGTGGCAACAATTTGAAATAACTTGACACTCAAAATAATTATCAGTATTGAGTAACTGTTGTATAATATGAAATCACTGTTGATCGCATTGGATGGTTACACGAGACGTATATGCGTTTAATAATGAGATGCTAACGTTGATTTCAACTGCAAGCCATCTTAAAAATCGGGATGTGTTTTTTAAGATGGCTTGCACGTCAAAACAGCAAAGTATTTTTGATGGCATACGGTGAAAGATCCCGCCGCCGGCAGCCAGTTATTTAAAGTTGGGCCCCTCTGACATATATCAGGGGGGTTTTTCTGTTTTTTATCGTTTTCCAGCTTGAAAATATTGTGGGTTGTAATATAATTATAATTTCTTGGTGAAAAAGACTATTATATATAGTTGTTAAAACGAAGTGTTCAACCATGATTCAAGGCTTTGAAAAAATCGTCGAAGAACGGATATTAAGGGCTCAAAAAGAAGGCAAATTCGAAAATCTGCCCGGTTCCGGCAAACCTCTGGTATTTAACAATGATTATTATATTCCCGAAGATTTGCGCCTGGCCTATAAAATTCTTAAAAATGCAGATTGTGTTCCTCCGGAAATCGAGTTGAAAAAACAGATTAGACAGACAGAAGATCTGCTGGCCGGTATGCAAGAAACGTCTGAAAAATACCGTTTATTGAAAAAATTGAACTTTTTAATCATGAAGTTGAATACCCTGCGAGATTCGTCGATTATGTTCGAGGTCCCCCAGCGCTATATGGAAAGCTTGGTGGGACGTTTCGGAAAATCTGAAACCCAAACCGAGCGTTCCAAATAGTGACGGGGCTATAAGAAAATAATAATATTAAAAAAACATCAATGCTGCCATATGATTAGAGACGTTTGATGCGGGATAGAATCAGCATTCAATAGGTTCAGTTTATGACGTTCAAGAATAAAGAAAAAGAGAGCCAACATTTTAAAAGTGTCCTGATGGCCTATTTTATACTTGTTCTCCATGTTATTTTGGTTGCAGGTTTGGTCCTGATGGTCATTTTTTTCCGCGGTATTATAAATTACATGGTATGGATTTTTCTCGGCGGATTAATCGCCATTCTTGCTTCAGGTTATCATTTTTACAAACGAATGAAGAGGGAGGGAAAGACCCTTCGGGAGATACTGAACAGTCATCGGTACAGCGGAAGAAGCGTTGAGATCAGTGTCCTTGGAGGACTTGCATCCTTAAAAATCGGCGGAGGACATAATACCCCCCCGGCCCTGGATACCCACTCATCGGGCCATCGTCGGCAACTCGAAGACCCGGAATCCGTTCGATATAAAGAGTTTTCTGAACTTGTAAGACTGCTTGAGAACGACCTGATTACCTTTGAAGAATATAACAAATTTAAAGAACAGATTTTCAAGTCATAAACGCACGGTGTATTAACACATCCATCTCAGCATTTTTCAATGTGAAAGGAAACCCCATGGAAAAACTTACCATTGCCCTCCTGGCCGGAGGTATATCCTCCGAGCGTGAAGTTTCTATCTCGAGTGGAAACCAGGTCTATGAAGCTCTGGACCACAATAAATACGATATCATTCGGTACGATCCGAAAACCGACCTTCCACGGCTGGTCATGGACGCACCCAAAATTGATGCTGCGTTGATCATTCTCCATGGACCCTTTGGAGAGGACGGCACCGTTCAGGGATTGCTCGACCTTCTTGGAATTCCGTATCAGGGGTCCGGGGTTCTCGGGAGTGCTCTCGGAATGAACAAGTTGGCTTCAAAACATCTTTACGAAAAATCCGGCCTGTTGGTTCCACCTTACACTGTAGTAGAAAAAAATGATGCTTTAGATGCAGATGGGTGTGCCAAGAGACTGGGCTTGCCCCTGGTTGTCAAGCCGGTTGGCAGTGGATCGAGTGTTGGAATATCTATCGTAAAATCAAAAGATTCGTTAAAAGAAGCGGTCGATAAAGCACTTGAACAGGATTCTATGGTGTTGATAGAAGCGTATATCGACGGTATCGAGCTCACCGGCGGCGTAATTGGCAATAATCCGGTTGAGGCCTTGCCCCTTATTGAGATTGTTCCCAGTGAATCCTACGATTTTTTTGATTACCAAGCCAAATATACGGCCGGTGCTACAAGCGAGATTTGTCCGGCCCGAATTAATGACGCAATGACTAAAAAGGCACAGGAAATCGCCAAAACAGCGCATAAGGCACTGTTTTGTAAAGGATACAGTCGAACCGATATGATTCTTAAAAATCAGGATATTTATGTCCTTGAAACCAACACAATCCCCGGTATGACATCAACCAGTCTATTGCCGCTTGCTGCCGGAAAAGCGGGTATCCCTTTCAGCCAACTTCTGGACAGGCTGATTGACCTCAGTATCGAAGGGAAAATGATCAACAGGTGATTCAATGATCATCAGGAGCAGCCAGAAACTCAAGGAACGTTATCAGAACCTTTGTTCCGGAGACATCTTTTTAGGCATACTGACCTTCAAACATATAAAGCAGTCTATCCTCATCGATCTGATGGAGCGCGGCGTGACCTGCTTTCCATCTCCGATTTCACAGGTTCTGAATCATTCCAAGGCCACGCAAGCTGTTGTTTTAAATAATTGGATGCTGCCCCATACCTTTGTTATTGCACGACGAACGGACCTCATTGAAGCGATGAACATTTATAACAGGCTTAAAATCGCACCTGTGGTTACCAAAGAAGATCATCTGCACTGTGGTCATGGTGTGAGAAAATGGGATACCGTTGAAACCCTTTACAATTTTATGGCCCTGTCCGAAACGCCATATCCGTTTGTCATTCAGCCATTTTTGAATAATTTTGTTGATGTACGGGTAATTATTGCAGGAGATTATACGGAAGCTTATGTCCGGCATAATCCAGATAATTTCAGGATGAATATCTCCATGGGTGGTAAAAATTATCCCTACGAGATGAACGCGGAATTGTTGAATTTTTGCAGAACGGCAATGGAACGTGGAAAATTTCCGTATGCGCATCTGGATATACAGATTGCGGATGATGGGACATATTATCTATCGGAAATCGCTCTGAACGGCGGGACAAAAGGCTCAATGATTCGCCGAGACGAACTGGACCGGAAAAAACAAGATGTGTTGGAGCGTCTCGCCAACATATGAGGAGGTATTTTTGAAAGCGGAGAAAAAGGCGTTTGAACAAGCGGATCGGCTGCCTGAGGTTGGCATTGTCATGGGAAGCGATTCGGATCTTAATGTGATGGAACAAACCGCTTCGGTTTTAAAGCAATTCGGGATACCTTATGAAATGACGGTGGCGTCTGCACACCGGAGCCCTAAAAAAGCGGCCAAGTATGCCGCGTCCGCCCACAAGCGGGGCATCAAAGTGATTGTTGCCGGGGCCGGTCATGCCGCCCATCTTGCAGGGAATATCGCCGCATACACGTCGCTACCGGTTATCGGCGTTCCAATAGATTCATCTTGCCTTCAGGGGCTCGATGCGCTCCTTTCTACGGTTCAAATGCCTCCGGGGGTTCCTGTCGCCACGGTATCCATCGGGAAACCGGGTGGGAAGAATGCAGGTGTTTTGGCAGCACAGATACTTGCCCTTTCAGATCCCAACCTTTCCAAAAAGCTGGACACCTATAAAAAGGAGCTCGCAAAACAAGTTGATCAAAAAGCCAAAAAGCTTGAGGATCATTCAGACTGACCCTTTAAATCCCCGCCAGGATCAAATCGTTGCGGCTTCCCGGATCATTAAAGACGGCGGTGTCATCGTGTTCCCCACCCAGCATCTTTATGGGCTGGGCGCGGATGCCATGAACGCCAAAGCTGTGGACAGGGTATTTGAAATCAAACAGAGGCCTTATCATAAACCTCTGCTTGTCCTTATCTCCGATCAAAAAGAACTGACAAGACTGGTTCAACATATCTCTTCTCCGGCCGAACGCATTATGGCGTGTTTGTGGCCGGGTGCGATCACCCTTGTTTTTAAGGCCAAAGACACACTGCCTGCAAACCTTACGGCAGGCACGGGCAAAATTGGTATCCGAATGCCCCAACACCCTGTTGCTTTGGCACTTTCAAAGGCTTCGGGAGGTCCTCTTACCGCCACAAGTGCCAATATCAGCGGCGGTTTGGGATGTTCGACGATTTCGGATCTCGACCCCAGGATTGCAGATCACGTTGATTTGATTCTTGATGCCGGGACGCTCAAAGGCGGTACCGGTTCAACCGTCGTGGATGTGACCGCCGATTTTCCGATAATTTTAAGAGAAGGTGCAATCCCGACCAAAGATATTATGGGTGTTCTCGAAAAACAGAAGTACCGCTTGTTACTATCTAAGCCAGGCAGCTCATGTTCCAAATAGACGACATCACCGACCAGGTATTGGCAAACTGCAATGTCTCGGATGCTCAGCACGCCGGACTGTATTCCATCTGCGGACTGGCGTTGCGGCTGCGTGACCTGTTCAAATGGGAAAACGGATTGGATCCTTGGATTGAAAAGGATCCCGCCGAAGTCATAAAATGGATCGGCAACAAAGAAGAAACGTGGGAAAAACTGATCGAAAAAGATTTCAGGGATATCACCGTTTTCGGGCGTCAATTCGATCCGTTTGATGTCAAAGGAATTAACGCGATTTTAGAGCCCCGCGGATACATCTACGGAGGGGGATATGCCCGGAGCCTTAAACCCTCGTTTTTCCTTGCTGAAATTGAAGACAAGAAAACAATTAACGGAGTCACGGTATTTATTCTCGGTCGAGAGCTTGCCCGTGATCTATTGACCGTCCCTGCAATGTCTCAAGATAATTGCATCTATGTTCGACAGGAATCCTCCAGATTTTTTCTCTGGGATAAAATATTCTATGTTAATAAATCAGGACGATATGCCCTCAAATTCGGTTTGGGAAATTACGGGCTGAAAGAATCGTCACCCGAGGAATTACATCGCAATCTGTCAAGGATTGCTGCGGATGAAACCGATAAATACATCTATCACGAATTGGGCGAAATACAGGAGACGGTTTTCGACCGTGAAATATGGCGAGAAATTATTGCAACATTTCCGCACACACCCACTGAGCTTTTTGTACGAACCATCAAAGATCTGCTGGCGGACACAAACGAATATGGGACGCTTCGCCATATCATCCGAGAGCGAAAAACATCGTCTCTTGCATTTTATGTTGCTTTTCTCGAAAGCTTCAGCAAAAAATTCTTCCCTCAACTCATCGAGGCTTTTGACGAATTTGCACGAACACGGAACTGGAGATTGATAGAACTGGCGGTGGATTCGGGCTACAATGCCGCCAAATCCTGTGCGGAAGCGCTTATCAATATTTACCGGACCGGGAAGCGGGAAGATGACATGAAATGGGTGGAAAATGAAATCGAAACGAAATTTTTATCCCGCTTTTTATCATAGCTGAGTTTAAGGATGAGAACGCAGTGATTCCCGCAGAAGAAAAAAAGAAAATCGCCGAGTGGGGTCGAAACCTCAAAGACGACATCCGTATCACGCTTATTTTGACCGAAGACGAACGCAGCCAAACATTTAAAGATTTCTGCGATGAATTGGCGGACATCGTCCCCAAGATCAGGGTTGAAAAAGAAAAAGATGAAGATACAAAACCACCGGTCATCCGTTTCGGCAATGTTGGATACCAGGCGATTCCAACGGGCAAGGAACTCGAACCTTTTCTGAGCGCATTGGTCAACGGTAACAACCACATCCAAAATGTACCCTTATCGGTTCAAAAAAAACTGTATCAAATCCGCATTCCCGCCTTGTTGAAAATTTATATTATGCCCCATTGTCCCTTTTGCCCGGTGGCGGTCTTACAACTCCTCTCCCTTGCCGCGTCCAGCGAATCCATTAAACTGACCATCATCGACGGTGCATTATTTCCGGAAATGGCGGCATCTGACAATATCCGTTCCGCGCCGACGGTATTGCTGGACGATCAATTCCATTGGACCGGATCGATCCGGGTCAAAGAAATTGTGGATATGATATTGCACCGTGACCCCTGTTGTCTGGGGGCCTCATCACTGGAAGCCATGTTTAAGGAAGGCGGCGCTGTGGAGGTCGCCAAAATGATGCTCGACAGCGGAAAAATCTTCCCGGCATTCATGGAACTCCTGGTTCATAAAAAATGGCCGGTTCGTCTGGCTGCCATGGTGGTATTTGAAACCGTTGCCGAAGAAAATCAACCGCTGGTTGGATCCACCATACCATTTTTATGGGATTGTTTTTGGACGGCCGAAGATTCGGTTAAAGGGGACATCCTTTATCTTATGGGTAAATCCGGGGATAAGGGGATCATTCCGAAACTTGAAACCGTTTTGAACGGACCATACGGCATTGATGTAAAAGAAGCGGCCGAAGATGCACTGGAAGCCCTTAAATAAAGCGATGGAACGTCATTTTTAACCGGCGTCCGGGGATCCGTGAGCGTATTCATGCACCTGTTGAAGCAGAAAAAATTTGGGTTACATTTAAACGGCTCTCACGGGAAACATGATGTCAAATTCCAGCGGAGATTGCCGGTCTTACCTGATTATGGACATCTGGAAAAATTATGATCAGAAAACCGAATTCTTTAATGATTGATTTTTTGAACAAGGACCTTCCTTTGCCGGCAATCCATTGGGAAACCGTGCCGCCGGGGGTGAATCCGGCGGATGCCTGGGAGATGTACGATGAAACCGTAGAAGGCTGGGTTCCGGTATGGTTTCCTACCATTGATCATACAACCGGCAGATCCTATGGTGAGTTCGAGCGGGCGTCCTTGTTTAATGACAATCTGGAGCGGATCTTGAAAGCGATGAATCGCTGGCCGTTGTGGGGCTCTGCGACTCAAAGGAAGCATGTAGTGGCATTTGCGCTGCTGCAATTATTTTGTGAAACCAGGGCCTTTTGTCCGAGGGTTTAAACCAAAAACGTTTGGGGCATTTTAGTATAGAACACTCAAGATGATCTCAACCGTGAGCGGAAAAGTTCAGAAATTTGATCCGTTCAGGTGCTTGATTCATTCAGGTCCGCAAGTTCATTCGAGCTGAATTCGATGGACACCTTCAGTTTGTTCCTTGACTAGAGACGGATCCGTTTATCTTTTTTAAGTTTTTGTGATGTTTGCTTGAATCGGTAAAGATCTTTTTTCAACGCCATGCTGCGCCGGAGCCTGGCCTTTCTTTTCATGTCCCCATATTTTCCATATCTGCCGCCCATGGAGGTATCCTTTGATGCGGGATTTATATTCTGGTTTTAAGCATTGATTTCCCTGGTCTTAAAAAACGCGATTCCGGGCCATTCTTTCATGCAATAGTCGAGCTGAAAATCACTGGTTGTGAGATAGGCCCTTGATCCTTCGGCATCTCTTACCATGTTGGGCCTGTTTTTTTTCTCAAAGTCCGCCATCCTCTTCGGATCGTCGCATTCGATCCACCGCGCCACATGATAATCAACAGGCTCGTAAACAGCATCAACACCATATTCGGACCTTAAGCGTTCCATTGTGATGTCAAACTGAAGCATCCCCACAGCTCCTAATATGTAACCGTTTCCGGCAACCGGTCTGAAAACCTGAACAACCCCCTCTTCTGCGAGCTGGCCCAGTCCTTTATGAAGATGTTTTGCCTTCATGGGGTTCTTGAGAATGACCTTTTTGAAAATTTCGGGGGCAAAATTGGGAATTCCGCAGAATTTTAATGGCTCTTTTTCCGTAAATGTGTCACCGATCTTTATGGTTCCATGGTTATGAATGCCGATGATATCGCCTGGATAAGCTTCCGAAACGTTTTCACGCTCATTGGCCATGAAAATGGTGGCATTTGAAAATGTAACATCTTTTCCGATTCTGTGGTGAACGGCCTTCATTCCTCTGGTAAATTTGCCCGAGCAGATCCGGATAAATGCGATTCTGTCCCTGTGTGCCGGATTCATATTGGCCTGAATTTTGAATGCAAAACCCGAGAATGGTTCCTCGTAGGGAGAAACTTTTCGTGTAACCGCCGCCCTGGGACCCGGAGACGGCGCAATCTCCACAAAGGCGTCCAGCATCTCCTTTACCCCGAAATTGTTGATGGCGCTCCCAAAAAAAACAGGGGTCTGGTTGCCTTTAAGGTAATGATCAAGTTCAAAGGGCGCTGCGACGCCTTCGATGAATTCAATATCCTTTCTTAACTCATCGGCCTGGGTTCCGATAACCTCATCGAGTTTAGGGTCGGAAAGATCGTAAATCACCAGGCCTTTCCTGCGGCGCGATTCCCGGCCGGGCATAAAAAGGTGAAGCTCTTTTTTATAAAGATTGAAAACCCCCTTGAATCTTTTTCCCATGCCGATGGGCCAGGAAAGGGGGGTGCATTCGACCTGAAGCTTGCTCTCAATATCGTCAAGAATATCAATCGGTGCCATGCCCTCACGGTCCAGCTTGTTGATAAAGGTAATGATGGGCGTGTTGCGCATGCGGCAGACTTCCATGAGCTTTTCGGTCTGGGG
>ENA-OSEO01003811-OSEO01003811.1-sediment-metagenome-genome-assembly--contig:-NODE-3811-length-16844-cov-3.779984_pt1 | contig 16844 bp, 11 predicted proteins | sample MGYA00237883_ERZ534232 | MGnify/ENA metagenome assembly ERZ534232 | reverse complement strand
AATATGTGCTGCATCTGTGCCAACCCTTCGCGGCACGATACGCACTTGCCACACGATTCGTCCATCAGGAAGGCCATGAAATAGCGGGCAATGTCGACCATGCACGTCCCTTCGTCCATGACGATCATTCCGCCCGACCCCATCATCGATCCGGCATCGGTCAGGCTCTCGAAGTCGACTGGCAGATCCAACAGGCTCGCCGGAATGCATCCGCCGGAGGGCCCTCCCGTCTGCACCGCCTTGAATGCCTTCCCACTGCTAATCCCTCCACCGACGTTGAAGATCAAATCACGGAGGGTGATTCCCATCGGTACCTCGACAAGCCCCGTGTTGTTCACCTTCCCGACCAGCGAGAACATCGCGGTGCCCTTACTGTTATCCGTACCGACACTTGCATACCACTCCGCACCGCGATTGATGATATGCGGCACGTTTGCCCACGTCTTGACATTGTTCAGGTTTGTCGGACAATCCCACAGCCCGCTCTCCACCGTGTGCACGTGTTTCGCACGCGGCTCCCCTGTCCGTCCTTCGATCGACGCTACCAGCGCAGTCGACTCGCCACACACGAACGCCCCGCCACCACGATTGACCTTGACATTGAAATCGAATCCGGAACCGAGAATGTCCCGCCCCAAGAAGCCATACGCTTCGGCCTGCTGCAACGCACGGCGGAAATGCTTCACCGCAAGCGGATACTCTTGTCGCACGTAGATGTAGCCCTGATGGCTACCGATCGCATACGCCCCGATGACCATCCCCTCGAGCACACTGTGCGGGTTGCTCTCGATAATGCTCCGGTCCATGTACGCTCCTGGGTCGCCCTCATCCGCATTGCAGATCACGTACTTCACGTCTCCGTGCGCATCACGGCACGACCGCCACTTGCGGCCGGTGGGAAAACCCGCTCCGCCTCTCCCACGTAATCCGGATTGCGTGATCTGGTCGATGATTTCGTCCGGCTGCATACTGAACAACGCCTTGACCAGCGCCGAATATCCGCCGACGGCGATGTAGTCGCGGATATCTGTGGGATCGATCGCGCCGGAATGGGCCAGCAACAAGCGTTGCTGATTGCGATAGAACGGAATGTCACCTTCGTGCACGATCGTTTCGCCGCTTTCCGGATGGCGGTACAGCAGTCTGGGAACGACCCGGCCCCCCAAGAGCGTTTCGTCGACAATTTCGACGACATCTTCGGGCTTCACCTGCTGGTACAGGATCTGCTCCGGATGGATCACTAGCAGCGGGCCACGTTCACAGAACCCCTGGCAGCCGGTCTCTTTCATCTCGACGACATCGATTTTTGCCGCCAGCCGCCGTTCCAGCAACGTGTCACGCAGTGCCGTTGCCACCGCTTCGCTCCCGCTGGCACGGCAGCCGGTCCCCATGCACAACGCGATCCAGCGTCTGTCCGGTTGCCGCGTCGTGACGATCTCATCTCGCAGCAGGGTCAGGTCGTCGGGACACTGTAATTGCGTCATTTCGCCTCCCTGAACGGTTTCAGCAGGGCTTCTACGCGTGACGGCGTGAGGTTGCCCTTGTGCTCGCCATCGATGTCGACGACGGGCCCAAGCGCGCACGCCCCCACGCAATTGACGATGTCCAGCGAGAACGTCCCATCTGCGGTCGTCTCACCGGCGGTAATATCGAGTTCACGCTCCAATTCTTCCAGGATGCGCGGCGCTCCGCGCACGTGGCAGGCTGTCCCCATACAGACTTTGCAGACATGTTTCCCCCTTGGCACCAGACTGAACGCCTTGTAGAAGGTCGCCACACTGTAGATCTGATTCATCGGATAGCTGAGCTGCTCACTCACCCGGGACAACGCTTCTTCCGGCAACCACCCGAACGCTTCCTGGATATCCTGCAGGATACCGATCAACGCGCCGCGTTCGCTGCGGTATCCATCAATGATCTCATCTACCCGTGAGAATTCTGCTTCCATCGCCAACTCCGTTATGCTTTGCGAACGGGAATTTTTACCTGTTCACCGCTTCTGTATCCTGCGACCCAGTCCTCGCGTGCGCGGCGGGCAATTTCCTCGCCCAGTTCTTCGATCGACACGAGGCGAATGGCCTGCGTCGGACACGCCGCCACACAGGCCGGCTCCTTGCCCTCGCGGGTCAACTCGAAACACAGGTCACACTTGACAATCGCCTTTCCCGCTCGATCCATCCGCAGCACTCCAAACGGACACACCAACACGCACAGCGTACATCCGATGCAGCGCGCAGCGTTGCACAACACCGGCTCGTCGACATCCAGCCGCGACATGGCATGTGTCGGGCATACCCGAACACAAGGCGCGTCCTGACAGTGCCGGCAATGCAGCGGGATAGCGAATTCTTCAACCACTCTCACCCGCACGCGCGCTTGCGGCTGTGGCTGTTCCATCACAGCCTCCCAGAGATTTTTTGCGCGCGAATGGACCACCGCACAGGCCAACTCGCATGACTTGCACCCCAGGCATTTCTCGATTTCGACGTGTATCAGCTTCTTCATACTCCAATCCCCCGTTCACCGCGACCTTCAGACGGTATCGTCTACTGGTACATCATCGGCCGCAGGTGTAGCGCGTCACGTTTCTTGTTGATGTGCTCGATCATCAGGTGGGCTGCCTTGATCGGATCCGGTTCGAAGGCCCATTTGCCGCCAACGATGCCCTCCAGGTCCTCAGTGAGAAACTTGGTCACGTTCGGGCTCCCCATCACGTTCAGCGGCGTCCCAAACACCGTGAATATCCCCGAGCCGACCACGTACCAGCCGATTGCGATGGCTTTCTCGCTCATCCATTCGGGCGCGGCACCGGCAACCGGCAGTTCGCTGATGTCGTCACCAATCCCGCCTTCCTTGACCATGTTGCAGCAGGCGATCAGGATACGAGTGTTATCGACGCACGATCCCAGGTGCAGCACCGGTGGGATGCCGACCGCCTCGCACACCTCTTGCAGCCCCTTGCCGGCGTATTTCGCAGCGGCTTCCGGCTGGAGCAGTCCGGCTTTGGCGCAGTTCAGCGCAGAACAACCCGTCTGGACCACCAGCACGTCGTTCTTGATCAGCTCTTTGACCATCGCGACGTGGCACCCTCCGCTCGCGTTCTTCGGGTTGTCGCAACCGACCACCCCGGCGACCCCGCGCAGCCGTCCCGCGATGATCGCATCGTTCAGCGGGCGATACGTAGAGCGATACTTACCACCGAGGAAGTAGAAAACGTTCTCCGCCGTAAACCCGGCAATCACATCGGTTTCATCGTCCGGTATCCGAATTTCCCGGCCGTTCCGATTCGGGAAATTCTCGATGCCCATCCGCACGATACGTTTGGCGATGTTCAACGCATCACGTTCATCCAGTTCCACGTGAATGGCACCGGGGAATTTAGCCCGCGGATCAGTCGAGATGACCTTCGTATGGAAACAGGCTGCCACGCGCGGCAACGAGGGCATGATGCATTGCACGTCCACCACCATCAGCTCCACAGCCCCCGTGGCAAGCGCCAGCTCCTGCTGCAGGAAGTTGCCGGCGACAGGAATCCCCCGGCGCATCAGAATCTCGTTTGCAGTGCAGCAGATGCCGGCAACGGTGATCCCCTCCGCGCCCATCGACCGCGCCAGCTCGAGCATGTCCGGGCTCTGCGCGGCATCGACGATCACTTCGGACAGGATCGGCACATGCCCATGCAGGACAATGTTCACGTCCTTCTCACGCAGCACGCCCAGGTTGGACTTCGCGCGCATCGGCATCGGCAAACCGAACAGGATGTCGCTCACCTCGGTCGCAATCATCGAACCACCCCACCCATCCGCCAGCGAGGCTTTCAGTGCGCCCATCAACAGATGTTCGGGGTCTGTGTCCACCCCGGTATGCGTCCGTGCCAATGTCTCGACGATCGGCATATCAACTCCTTCCGGAACGGTTCGCAGTCTGCGCCAGATTTCTTGCTGCCTGGCGGGTGCTCTATCGACGAACCGCGTGTGCCCGTGCTGGCGACCAAAATCCTCCAGCATCGCTTCGGCGAGATCCCTGGCGATATCCCGGTCACTCCTCCCATCGACCGCGACCTCGTATTCGCGCGCCACCGCACGCAGTTTGCGTGGGTCACGCACGGTGTAAGCCTCCGCTTCCCCTTCGGCCATGAGCAGCATGGCATGGGCCATGTGGCGACCGTGATCCGAGTGGCAGGCCGAGCCGGCAGCGGCTTTGCGCGTCAGGTTTCGAGCAGCGAATGTATCGGCGGTCGCGCCGCACACGCCCACCTGGCTGCCTGCCCCAAACGGATCGATCCGGCACGGCCCCATGTTGCAGATCGTGCAGCACAGACCCAATTGTCCGAACCCGCACTGTGGCTGCACCGTCTCATAACGCTCCCAAACCGTTTCCATCTCTGCGTCACAGGCATAATCGATCAGATCACGCGAAACCTCACACCACACTCTGTCTTTGGCGGCCTCACTCTTCGTTTCTTTCTTCGTTTCCGTCATTTTCGCAACTCCTTGCCACTGAGATTCTCTGGGTCACCTATCACGCCCGCTCACATTCAGCTGTTCGACGATCTCTCTGACGTTCGCAACCAAATCGGGAGCGACATCGTACAGGGCTTCTCCGTGCATATCAGCCTCTATCGCTCCGACAGAAAATGGCAGGTAGCCTAATACGTCCCTGCCATCCAGCTCCATACGAATCAAATTGAGGTCCTCCGCGTGCCTCACCTTGTTAGCGACTACCTCGATACGCGGAACGCCTAAATCCTCCGCCAACCCGATGATCGCGCGTCCGATGTCCAGGCTGCGCAGTCCCGGCTCCACGACGACGATCATCACATCGACCGCCCCTGCCGTACCTCGCCCCAGGTGCTCGAGCCCGGCAACCATATCCAGAATGACGACCTCGCGCTCGCTCAGAATCAGATTGCCCATCAGCGCTTTGAGCACGGCGTTCTCCGGACATACGCACCCCGCCCCGGCTCCCCGCACGGACCCCATCACCAACAAATGTATGCTCCGGTGCACAGCCGAAAACCGCTCCGGAACATCGTCCACCCGCGGATTGAGCTTGAAATAACCGCCATATTCTCCGGGACGAGCCCCTGTACGCTCCAGGATCAGTTCTTCCATTTCGACGATTGGGACGATGTGAGCAGAGATTTCACGTGGAAATCCAAGGGCAAGTGCCAGATTCGCGCCAGGGTCCGCATCCACCACGAATACGCGAGCTTCTGTTTCCGCGTAGATATAAGCCAGCAGACTGGCCAGAGTTGTTTTTCCGACCCCGCCCTTGCCAACCACAGCGATTTTTGGCATCACGTCCTCGTTCAGATTGAGTCGTCAAAGATCGCACCGGCTGAGTCCAGACAAGATTTGTGTTTTCCAAATCGCCTGACTGACGAGAAATGTCTGGCGCAGCAAAGCACACGACTGTATCCGTCGTACCGCAGGCTGTGAGGGTTCTGGCACGGACTGTGAAGAAAACGCGATCTGCTCTGAGGGTGAACGATTGCAGCACGCCTACCATAGATTATATGCCCTCTTCTCGCCCTTGTGAATAGGGAAAATCCCGTAGGGAGCGTCATATCCGACCCTATTTGTGCCGTCGCTTGTCAATCCGGATTGTGCCAATCCTGGGCGCGTTCCGTTTGCGCGGAGGTCCACGGGAACGGGCCACCAGACCCCCGCATGGCCTGTGCGGAGATTGGTTAAGTCGTAGGCGTGAAGCCTGACTGGGCCAATCTCCGACGCTACCGTCGTTATCCCGCGAGTGCTGTGCCTGGGCGGACCTTGTGCTGGTCTGCACCGCAGTAGATTGGCACAGCCTGCTCCAGTGGGCGTGCTCTCCAACGCATTGGTCGCGTCAAGGCGTTACACTTGTCGCCAAAAATCCTGGCTGCCCCCTCCAAATTCCTGCACTCTTGACGTCCTATCACAACGTATGTAGAATGGAAGCACGCCGCCGACGAGAAGATCCGTATTGCGTTGCCGGCGCGCCACGCCCATCACCGCAGATCGTGTAAGCGACCGCTATTCATCGCACTCACTTCACCGCCCCATCGTCCATCGCGCCCACAGCCCAACAAGTCATCTCTTAACTGTTATGTTGACAGGAGGAACAACATGGGACCTTCGGCTTTTCCCCCCACCTTTTTCATCATCGGTACGGATCGCAACATCGGCAAAACGGTGACTTCTATGGGGATCATCTCCAAACTGCTCTCTCCCGAATTGGGCTTCAGCCCGCAAGACATCGGTTACATCAAGCCGGTTGGCCAGCAAACCAGCCGTATCCGCGATCACACGGGCAACATGGTCGAAGTCGACAAGGATATCCTGTTGTTCACCGAGTTGTATAGGCTCGACTGTGCAAACTACCGGGCGATGAGCCCGGTTGTCTGGGAAGGTGGCGCTAGTGAGAACTTCATCGATGCCGCCACCCACGGAAGGTTGACGGAAGAACGAGAAACGCTGTGCCGTCACATCCGCGAAGGCTACGAAATGGTAGCGGCAGGCCGGAAGGTCGTGGTCAGCGAGGGCACAGGCCAACCTGGAGTCGGATCGGTCGCCGGCCTGTCCAATGGGGATGTGATCACACTGCTCAAAAACATGGGGGTTCCCGTCATCACGATTCTGGTCGTCCGTGGAGGCATCGGCAGCACGATCGACCGGTTGTTCCCACATTTGCTCAGCCTCAACTGCATGGACTGCCAGGTCGATGGCCTGATTATCAACGCGGTCCGTCCCGACAAGCTCGACAAGGTCAGTCACTACCTGAAACGTTACTACACCGACGCCTTTCCCAGGCTGTATGGCTGTTTTCCCCAGGTGAAACCGCCACCCGCCATCCTCGGGCTGATCCCCGAGGTCCCGGAGCTCAGCTTCCCCAGTATGCGGTTGCTTACCGAGACCTTCTTCGACGAACAGATCGATCTGATCAAGTTCACCACCCTGTCACGGTCCATCGAAAGCTCGGACCTGCTGGTGCGCGGCATCAAGGTACGCAGCCTGGAATTCGGCTTCGAGTCCTACATCGAAGACGGCGACGTCGTCATCGTGGGTATCAACGCCAACGATGCGATCATTTCGCTGCTCAAGGAGAATGCAAAACGTAAAGCGCAGGGACACCAGGGGTTGGCCGGGCTTATCCTGTCTTGCTCGCATGCATCCGGTCTCAAGATCGACACGATCAGCCAGATCCTCGCCAGCGGTGTGCAAACGATGGTCCTGCCCAACGATTCCGCAGACATCATCCAGCGCATCGCCGGACTGTCGGTCAAAATCCAACCCTACGACATCGCCAAGAGACAATACGTAGACGATACCTATCGGAATCACCTGGATTTCTCGTGGATTTCCGACCGTCTGATCGTTTGATACGCCTACAACGACGGGCTCAAGGGCCTCGTACCCGTCCCGCTGTGCCTTAACCTATCGTCACGCCCACATGTGGTGACTTTGAAGCTGACATCAAACGTGGTACACTATGATTAACTGGCCGGTTGTCCCCTCAGCTCAGTGCAGGAGGTGCAATGATGCGTACAATTCGTATGTTGCTGTTGGCGGTCCTGATCGTCACCCTGGGTTTGCTCCTTACCGGAACGAGTGTAACTTTACCATTCGTTTCCGCCAGTGCGGGCTCTACCACCGATTCACAACTGGCCATTGAGCCACCAGCGCGCCCGATATCTGGACCGCCCGGACCGCAATCCAACGACACGGTCCCGGGCGTGGTTACACCTGAGCCGGTCCCGCCCACAACGAGTATGCAGGTCGCGCCGCAACCCACCACATCGCTGCCACCAACCGTTAGTGCGCCGGTTCAGCCCGTCACCTGCGGGCTGCTCACCAATTTCGACCAGTTTGGGAACTGGAAACGGGGCGATGAACCCTATGGGACGTTCGCGCAGACTGCCGAGCAGGCCTATTCCAGCCCGTATAGCGGCAAGCTCACCTACAGTTTTCCCACTCCGGGCAATGATTATGTCGTCTTCAAACGGACCATGCCACTGGGAGGCATCGGCAAGGCCGTGACCGCCTGGGTCTATGGCGACGCCAGCGGGCACTACCTCAACTGCTGGGTCCAGGACGCCACCGGCGAGGTGTGGTCGTTCCCGTTCGGGCGGGTACAGCACACCGGCTGGCAGCTCATGTCGGCCCCGCTCGATGTGAACGGAGCCTGGCCGACCGGACACGTCTCCGGTCCGGCCAACGGCATCCTCGAATACCCGGTCAGCCTTCATGCCCTCGTGTTAGACGACGCTCCGGACACCTACACCGGTGCCGGAACCATCTACATCGACGATCTGAGCTGTAGTGAGATCGCCATCGCCGCGTCTCCGGAAGGCATATCTCCGCCACCGCCCGGCCCGCAGACCACACCCGGTTGGCCGAGCCAGGGCCAGTCGAGCGCCGCATGCACGGTCACGCTGCTCGAGCCGGCCGACGGCAGCCAATTCAGTGACGAAACCGAGATTGTGTCCCTACGCTGGCAATCCAACCGTGCACTTGCGCCCAACGAGTACTTCTTCGTCAACGTGCCGTTCCCGCACGGCGGGCAGACCTGGTACGACGGCACGTGGCGCGACCCCGGGCAGCGGCTGCCCGATGGCACGCGCGACACGAGCTGGAATCTACGCGACTACCTCTGCCAGCCCGAGTTCTCCGATACCGGCGGGTACAGTTGGTACGTAGCCCTCATGCAGCAAGTCGGGGCCGAGAAAAGCCTCAATGACCTGGTCATCTGCAAGAGCAACACCCGCAGCTTCACCTGGTCCGGCTGTGCGCCACCAGCGCCTCCCCCCGGTGATGACGGTTACGATCTGTACGTTCGCCGCATCGATTTTATGTCCGGCTCTCCATCGGTCGGCGACCCGGTCACCGTCTTCATCATGATTGCGACTGACATCAGCCCTGACGGCGAGCCGTACTTCCCGAAGTCGCATTTCCGTTGGAGAATCGACGGAGATTCCCCATGGCACGAGGAATCCTGCCCGGACAACACGATGTACGCATCATGTACGAAGGAGGTCCACTTCAGTTACGACAGTTCCGGCGAGCACAACTTCAAGGTCGAAGCCGACAACCGCGACGAAGTTAGCGAAACCGACGAAGGGAACAACACCAAGAAGTGGCCCATGAACGTCTCGCCGTAGGGGGGGAACGTGGTTGACGGGCACGCGGACGAACAGATGGGGGCGCACTCCAGTTGTCCGGAGGTCTTTGGGAATTCCCGCACGCCGGAGGCAAATGCTAGCACTTTGCGTTCCGCGTTGCGTTCTGGCATAATCACGCCAGCAATCGATTGACGCCCAGCAGGAAGGAGCTGCCCCATGCGTATCCGCGAGATTCTCTTTCACGACTTCCGTTCGTTTCGAGGTAAAAGAAGGATTTCCTTCGTCGATCCCCTGACCGACGCTGTCCGTCCCATGACGGTGATTGCAGGCACCAACGGCACAGGCAAGACCACAATCCTCGATACAATCGAAGCTCTGCTGGCGTTTGCGCTTGACCCTGGAAACCCTAGGGATCTGGTTCGTGAGGCATTGGAGTCTGGCCTGATCTGTCTGACATTGGAGACGTCGCCTCGAGAGGTGGTGGGTCCCCAAACTACGATGGGGCTTTTTCCTGAAGGCTCTCAGTTGCACATCGCAGTGGGACGTCGGGACCTCGCCCCGGCTGACCCCGAGCACGAGTGGCCGAACTTGTCGTGCAGGTTACTGCAGCGAGGAACGAGCGGCAGACCATTTGTTCGAGAATCCGATCTTGCGGCATACCTGCAAAGGACCGTCTCTGCAATGCATCAGGCCGAGACCGAAATGCTAGGAGGTCTTATCTACTTCCCACACGACCGGCAGCTCGGAACGCCAAGGCGGGGAGGTCCTGTCGAGCCGCCACCACAGGAGCGCCAATGGATTTTCCACTTCCAGAACAGCGAGCAATGGAGAGGCAGTCTGGAGCAGCTTTGGGTATGGCAGAACTATCTTGACCTGGAAAAAGGACTGAAACGGCGCGAGAACCTGAGGACATTCGTTTCCGCAGTGGAAGACATTCTGGGCAAGGATCGGCTGATCACCGTCAACGAAGGGCGCGTTCAGGTGCCGGCGGGATGGATACAGGACAGCCAGCGCACCAACATCCGGCTCGATCAGCTTCCTTCGGGTGAAAAGCAGTGCCTGCTCCTCTTCGGCGAGCTCGCGCGCCGTAGGCGCAAGGGAGCGGTGCTGGCGATCGATGAGCCGGAGATCAGCCTGCATCCCACGCTCCAGCGTCTGGTGGTTCACCGATTGCAGCAGTGGGCTCGCGAGTGGGACTCGCAGATCATCCTGGCGACGCATTCGTTGGAGATCCTCCGCGCGGTGCACGAGTCGGAGCGGCTCATCCTGGATCACCTGGACGATTGCGCTACCCAGCCGAAGGAAGACTATGCCACAGTATCCCATCATTGATGACCTCGAGGTCCAGCTTCGAACCGGCTCGGGAATCGCAGTTTTGCTGGAAGGCGACAGCTACGAAGAAGATCCATGGTTCTACAACGAGTGGTTTGGGGATCTCGCGAGAGAGATCACGTTCTTTCCCCAGGACGGCTGGCCGCAGGTGGTCAGAGCCGTCGTTGAGTTACGCCGCCGCTGTCCCGACATCCCCATCTATGGCATCATGGATCGCGATTTCGCCGATGACTCCGCCCTCAACGCAGACTTTGCCACCCAGGGTATCCTGCGTACGCCTTTGTATACGCTCGAAAACTATCTGTTGGACGCGGTCTGTTGGGCCGCAGTGTTCCGCTTCATCTTCCGGCGCAAGCCAACGATCCCCGGCCACTGGGGCGAACCCGAGGGGGTTACCGCCTGCATTACGGATGCCTACGCCGCCTGCCTGCCTCTCGCCGCCCACAACTGGGTCATCAAGTGGGGAAATGACCGCTGTGCTGTTCAGGCCGCTCAAACCCGCGAGCAAGACCGCATTTACCGCGAGCATTCCGATGCGCTTCGGGACATTGATCCGGCAGAAAAGCTCCGCACGTGGGGTCAGCAGCTCGGTTCGCCTGAGGATCTCGGCAACATGTACCGACAGAGGCTCGCTGAGTTGGAACAGGCCGACTTCGCCACGTGGCAGGCTCACGTCTCCGGCAAGTACGTTTTGCACGCCCTACACCAGACGTTTCCACGCGCCAACGGCCAATTCGCTTTGAGCCACTATCTGAATCTCTACATGGAGAGATGTACGCAAGCCCCACCCGACCTGACTCATATCATCGACCGCATTATCAACCATGCCCACGCTCAGCCCGCGGGCTGAAGCGGGATAGAACGTACACACCCGCCTCGCTCGAATCCCCGCGCGTACTCCCCTGCCACGTGCCGCACGAACGCGGCTTCCCCTTTGTGTCCACGCTCCATTTGTGGTAAATTATAGCTGCGCAAGTGCCAATCGTCGTACACATCTCCAACCGAGGTAAGCACGTGACTCAATCCGCCCGCCGCGCGTGGCTCCGAGATTTGTTGGCCGTCCTGCTCCTGGGCGGCCTGTGCCTGTTGTTCTTCTGGGCCATCATCACGCCCAACATGATCGACAAGGCGTCCTTCCCGCCCGGCGATTTCGGCGACCAGTTCCACGCCTTCGCCGTCTTCGAGGCACGTGAGTTGCGCGCCGGGCACATCCCGTTATGGTGCCCCTACGTCTACAGCGGACATCCCTTTCAGGCCGATATCCAGGCCGCAATCTTCTATCCGGTTAGCCTGTTCACCATTTTCCTGAGTTGGCTCGTCTCTGTGGGCGACCTGTCCTTCCTCGCACTCGAATGGGAGGCAATCCTCCATTTCTGGTTCGCCGCTGTCTTCACATACTTCTTCGCCCGCCGGCTGCTCCGGCACCGCGGCGCAGCGCTCCTATCCGCGATCGTATTCGCTTTCGGCGGCTACCTCACCTCGTATCCGAGCCAGCAGCTCGCCGTGCTCGAGACCGCCGCCTGGCTCCCGCTGGTCCTGTGGCTACTCGATAGCGGCATGGAGCACCTCGGCGCCGGCCGCACGTTCCGCCTGCGCGACGGCTGGCCGCTGGTCGCCGCCGGACTCGCCTGGGGCATCGCCCTGCTGGCGGGCCACCCGCAGACCGCAATGTACGTCTTCTACACGGTCCTGCTGTACGCGATATTCGCCGCATGGAATTATCGCGTCGCCTGGCAGCGCGCATTGCTCGGCTTCGTGCTCGTGCAAGTCGTCGGCGTCGGCCTCGCTGCCGTACACCTGCTGCCCGGCCTCGAATACATGCGCCACTCCGTCCGCGCGACCATCGGCTACGCCGAGGTCGCCGGCGGCTTCGCCCGCCAGGATATCGTGCAGCTCCTGCTGCCCGGTTCCGCCGGCGTGATGTCGCCGCTCTACGCCGGCATCCTGCCGCTGTTGCTGGCCGTTCTCGCGCCGATCCTCCGCCGCACCGCCCAGGTCGTCTTCTGGTCGGCGATCGCCGTGCTCGCTCTTCTGCTGTCGTTCGGCGGCAACACGTTCTTCTACAGCCTGTTCTATCTCGCCGTGCCCGGCTTCGGGATGTTCCGCTCGCAGGAGCGTGCCGCCTTCGTGTTCAGCTTCGCGCTCGCGATCTTGGCCGGCTTCGGCCTGCGCTGGCTGCTGAATCCGCTCGCGCGGTCGTTCAAGCACCGCTTCAGTGGGTTTACCTCTGCCGTGGGCTATCTGACCCTCGGCGGGCTGCTCCTCGTCGCCCTGTCCTACTATGGCTGGCTCGTCGACGGCTGGACAGCGGAGAGCCCCTACGCTGCCGGGTTGACGCGCAGCGTGCTGCTTACCGTGCTCCTCGCGCTGAGTTGGTTCCTCCTGTGGCTCAGACAACAGCGCCGCACGCGATCCACTCTGTGGGTGATTCTCGTGTTGGCGCTCGTCACCTTCGATCTGTTCACGATCAACTGGCAGAACAACCTCTCGGACCTGAAGCCCGACGAGCACTGGACCTACTCGCCGCTCGAGCTCGTCCCCATGCAGGATGACGATCGGCCCTTCCGTGTGCACAACGAGTGGCGGCTGCCACCCAACTACGGGTGCGTCTACCAGCTCGAGGACATCTGGGGCGCGAGCCCGCTGCGCATCGCCGCCTACGACGAATTCCTCGCCAAAGTCCCGCTCGAACGCGCCTGGGAGCTGCTCAACGTCAAGTACGTCATCACCTGGCGTAAGACGCTCCCCACGGACTCCGGGCTGCTCTACGAAGAACCAACCGGTGACGAGACGGCCTACCTGCACCGTCTCGACTACGTCGGACCGCGCGCCTATGTCGTCCACGCCGCCCGGGTCGTCAGCGACACCGCCGCCCTGACGCTCCTCGCCGACCCGGCATTCGACCCATTCAGCGAGGCTCTGCTCGCCGCACCACTTCCGTCCGCGCTCGACACCCGCGTCGTCACCAGCACCGCGACCATCGACTGGATCGAGCGCTCCGCCGGCACCCTCGCGCTGGACGTCGACACCCCGGCCGATGGGCTGCTCGTCTTCAGCGAGGTCTTCTATCCCGGCTGGGACGCCACCGTCGACGGAACGCCCACGCCCATCCACCGTGCGCAACACACCCTGCGTGCCGTCCCGCTCGCCGCTGGCCGCCATCACGTCGAGATGCACTTCCGTCCGGCCACGTTCGTCACCGGAGCGCTCGTCTCGCTCGTGACCCTGTTCCTCGCCGCCGCCTGCCTGCTGTGGGCCGCCTTCTCGCGCCGTGCGCCCCACACCCCCGCCTGACCGCCGTCTCGCACGTCCTCTCGGGCGTGATGAATCGCATCCCTAACGCCCGGCACCTTGACGTGGGCCGGTCCACCAGCTCGCGCGGCGATGAATTCGCCGCGCTATTCAACCGCGCCCGATAAATCGGGCTTGGTCGTCGCAACAAGAAGCCGGATTTATCCGGCGCTGCGCAATAGACCGGCGATGAATCGCCGGTCGGCCCGCGTGAACCATATCGCACCATCCCTACGCCGAACTCCCCGTCGCCGCCCCCATTCGTGTATTCGTGCCCCACTCGCGGCCGGCGCACCCCTGCGTCCGGCGCGTGCCCGATCCGTCCCCTCCCGCGCATCCGTTGTCCCCTCCATCGCCCTTTTGCCCTGCGACCCGAATTGCGATACAATGCAACCGATGAGGTCATATCTGATCCATCGATTCGTTCTGTAACCGGGGGAAACGATATGCCGGAATCATCGCACTTCTCGAAGACACTCCGCCTGATCATCGGCGTGGCGGCGGCGGGGTTGGCCATCGGCACGGTCCACGAATGGCGCGCACTGATCAACTCCGTCGGCATCGCCGCGATCATCGCATTGCTCGCGTCTCCATTGCAAAACTGGCTCCGACACAAGCGACTGCCCGCCATGCTCGCATTCCTGATCACAGTGATCGCCGTGGTCGTCGTTGCCGCGGGTCTGATCGGTTTCATGACCCTCGCATTCGCCCAGTTAATCCAGGCCCTGCCGCGCTATTACAGCCGGATGGGGGATCTCTGGGAGCCTGTCCAGCCCATTTTGACCATGATGGGTGTCAGCGAGATCGATCTCGCGGCGATGTCACGGATCGTGCAACCCGGCCCATTCGTCGCGCCACTCACCAAAGTAGCGAGTGGAATCATTGGCAGCATCTCCGACATCGTCGTCATGATTATGGCCGTCGGCTTCTTGCTCCTCGAGGCGCTCTACCTGCCGGCCAAGCTCGAGCGGCTCGCCCAGCTCGATAGAGCGCGTTGGGCGCGTTTCTCACGCTTCGGCAATGACATCAAGCGTTACGTCTATATCATGGCGCTCATCGGCGGCGTCACCGGCGCGCTCGACCTGATCCTGTTCCTGGTCATCGGCGTGGATTTCGCCCTGCTCTGGGCGCTACTCGCCTTCCTGCTCAGCTTCATCCCGATCCTTGGCTTCTGGCTCGCGCTGGCGCCGCCGCTCGTCCTCGCGTTGTTCGAATCGGGGCCACTGCCGGCACTGATCGTCCTCATCGGCTACATCCTGGTCAACAGCTTCGCCGAAAGCATCGTCAAACCCAAGGCGATGGGCGATGGGCTGAACCTCTCGCCTGCCGTCGTCTTCCTGTCGCTCGTGTTCTGGACCATCGTGCTCGGACCCGCTGGTATGATCCTGGCAGTTCCCTTCACCATGGTCGTCAAACAGCTCATTCTCGAAGCGGACGAGCGCAATCGCTGGCTCGCCGAGCTGCTCAGCGCAGAACGCCCGGAAACGAAAAGCGCGGACTCAGTACCCGACTGAGGCCACGCTCGTTCACTGCGCTATTGTGTGGTTGCCACTCGTTCCCTTTCGAGGACACCACGCCTACAACTCGATGATCACCTTGATTCCTTCACGCCTCCGCGCGACCGCGAACGCCTTCTCGTATTGCCCCAGCGGGAAGCGGTGCGTCACCAGCGAGCGAACATCGACCATGCCGTTCTCCACCAGCCGGATAGAGCGCGGGTAGGCGTGTTTCATCCGCCGTGTCATCCGGATCGTCAGCCCCTTACGCCGCGCGACTGCGGCGGTAAACGACGTGCGATTGTCTCCCGGGATGCCGGTAAGCACCACCGTCCCGCCCGCCTTGACCGCACCGATGGCCGCCTCGACGCCCGAGTTGTCGTTGCATGCCTCGAACGCGACGTCGACACCCTTCCCACCGGTCGCCTTGAGAATCTCCGCGCTCTCACGTCCACCGTCCGCCTGGAACACGTAATTCGCGCCGAGCGCCCGTGCCGCCTCCAAGCGGTGCGGCAGCTTCTCCGTCGCCATGATGCAGGTGGCCCCCGAAGCCCGCGCGACCTGCATGATCAGCAACCCGATCGGACCCAGGCCGAACACACCGACGGTCATGCCCGTCCGCAAATGTCCCAAATCGACCGCGTGCACGGCTACACCCAACGGCTCGAGCATCACCCCGTCGATGTCGTTCAGCGCGTCCGGTAGCGGATACAGCGTCTTCTCCGGCCACGCCATGTACTCGCGCAGCGCCCCATCCTCCTGCTCCGGACCCGCGAAACGCAGGTTCAGGCACAGGTTCGGGTTGCCTTCCAAACAATACTCGCACGCGCCGCAGGCGATCGCCGGATCGACGGCGACACGCCGCCCATCGAGTTCGCCGCTTTCGACCACACCCGCGAACTCGTGCCCAATCACCAACGGCGTACCCAACACTGCCGCCGTCGTCCCCGAGCCGGTCACCCACAACAGGTCCGACCCACAGATACCAACCGCGGTGACGCGCAACAACACGTCCCCCGGCCCGGGCACCGGCTGCGCTTCCTCATGCAAACGTAGCTCCCCGTTATTGTGTAAACGTAATGCCTTCATGACTCTCGAATGCTCTCCTCTCTTCATCCGCGCGGCGGCACCAACACCTCACCGGCGCGTGTTCCGGTCGTCTCACCATTGGCGACTGCCAACTTCCCATTGACCAACACGCAATCGATGCCAGCCGCGTATTGGTGCGCATCGGTGAACGTCGCCTTGTCGATCACGGTCTGCGGATCGAACACGACGATGTCCGCCCACGCCCCGGCACGCAGGATACCGCGGTCCGTCAGGCCGAACGCCTGTGCCGGCAGACCGGTCATCTTGTGGATCGCCTGCGGCCATTCGAGCACACCCTCGTCGCGCGTCCAGTGCCCCAGCACACGCACGAACGTCCCGTATGAGCGCGGATGCATCGCCCGCTTGTTGATGTACCCGTTCTTCTTCACACTGTAACCGTCGCTACCGACCATAACCCGGCTGTGGCGCATGATCCGGCGCAGGATGCTCTCGTCCTGATCGAACAACACGCAGCTCACCACGCAATTCGCATCCACGAGCAGATCCAGCAGCGTATCCAGCCCATCGCGGTTCAG
>ENA-OSEO01003810-OSEO01003810.1-sediment-metagenome-genome-assembly--contig:-NODE-3810-length-16847-cov-3.944246_pt1 | contig 16847 bp, 16 predicted proteins | sample MGYA00237883_ERZ534232 | MGnify/ENA metagenome assembly ERZ534232 | reverse complement strand
GCCACCGGAAACATTTACAGCGAGGGACACGGCGGTCTGTTGGAGCTGATGACCAACACCAATATCAAGATTCTCGACCTGCCCGAGGACGTACGGAAGAAATTTTTGGCACTGGTGCCGGCCACCATCCCCTATACCCTCAAGGCCGGGAGCTATAAAGGACACGATCGGCCGATCCAAACGATAGCCGCTTTAAATGTGCTTTTTTGCCGGGATGACCTGGATGAAAAACTGGTGTATCATTTTACAAAAACATATTGGGACAACCTGGCCGAACTGAATCAGGATCCAGGTTTCAAATACCTGCAGCTCAATCAGGCCGTTGCCGAAAGCGTCGCGGTGCCGCTGCATCCCGGATCGGCAAGATACCTCAAGGAGAAAGGCCTCATCAAATAGCGGTATCGGGCTCAATAAGGAAAACGGACAGGACCAAGGAAACCAGGATGGCAACCGATGAAAACCGATGATGGTCTGGATGCCGCCCCAGGCGGTAAGGAAATAAAATGGGACCGGGCAGCCGATGTGGTCGTCGCCGGCTATGGCGGTGCGGGCGCTGCGGCAGCAATCGCAGCCCATGATGCCGGTGCCAAGGTTGTCGTCCTGGAAAAGGGAGACAGGGGAGGAGGCAACTCCCGGGTGTCCATGGGGGGCTTTCTCTGCCCTTCGCATCCGGGGGATGCTTTCAGATACTTGTCGGCGCTTTATGATTTTTCCCATTCGGACAAAGACGAAGAGATGCTGCGGATCTTTGCCGAGGAGGCCGTCAAAAATGTCTCGTGGGTGAAAGGATTGAAGGAGGGAACAGAGGTTCATACTTATGGACATGCGGGGTATCCCCAGGCCCCCGGTGCGGAGTCCATGGATAAATACATCGTCGAGGGAAAGGGTAAGGGTGCGACCGTTTTTGCAAAAAACCTCTGGAACCTTTTCACTTACGCCGTTGAAGAGAAAAGAAAAATTCCGGTTCTGACGCGAACACCCGCCAAAGAGCTGATCCCGGGTCCCGGGGGTGGGGTCATCGGTATCCTCGCGGAGCACCAAGGAAAAAGGATCGCGATCCGGGCCAATCGCGCCGTTGTTCTGACCACGGGCGGATACGAGTACGATGCGAAAACCCTGCAAAATTATGTCAAAGGCTATCCCATTTACGCATCCGGCAGTCCGGGAAACACGGGCGACGGCATCCGGATGGCCCAAAAGATGGGGGCTGCGCTATGGCATATGAACGGGGTGTCGTGTGCGCTGGGTATGAAAGTACCCGATTTCCAAGCGGCATTTGTTGTTTCGATGGTTCCGCCGGGCCACATTTTTGTGGACAAACGGGGCGGCAGATTCGTGAACGAACCAGGAATCGAGGTCCACGGGGGGCTTTTGGCGGTGGATCACTACGATACCCAGTTGCTGGAATACCCGAGAATTCCCTGTTATGCGATCTTTGATGAAACCGCCAGGTTGCAGGGTCCGGTTTCTCGGATCGCGGGGCTCGGTTCCGCTGGGCAGGAATATCCGTGGAGCAAGAACAACAGTGCCGAGATTGAAAAAGGTTGGATTCTGACAGGGGGCACCCTGTCCGCGCTTGCTGAAAAACTGCATATGAATGCGGCCGCACTTGAAGAAACGGTGGCCGTATGGAACGAGGATGTAAAAAAGGACCGGGATACCCGGTTTCATCGACCGGTGCGCGCCCCCCTGCTCAAGCGGCCCGCCTATAAGGATTTTGCTCCACCGGTCTTGTCCGCGCCGATTGAAACCCCTCCCTTTTACGCGCTGGAGCTCTTTCCCTGTCTGTTGAACACACAAGGCGGTCCCCGGCGAGATGCCCGTGCCCGCGTTCTGGACGCATTTGGCAGCCCCATTCCCAGGCTGTATAGCGCCGGTGAGCTGGGATCGATGTGGGGGATCATCTACCAGGGCGGAGGCAACATCGCCGAATGCATGGTTTTCGGCCGGATCGCAGGAAAAAATGCGGCCGACGAAAAGCCATGGGCGTAGTCTGGGGCGATCTTCCAACTGTTCATATAATGGCAAGGGGTTTAAAATTTAAATGAAAGAACATACCCCAGACCCCCGACATGCGATTGAGCGATTGCCATAACTTCTACGATTTTCGCCAACTCGCCAAGCGCCGGCTGCCGGGTCCGCTTTTTGACTACATCGACGGAGCGGCAGACGACGAGGTTTCCCATCGCCAAAACACGGCAAGCTTCCAGCGCTGCGACCTGGTGCCCAATGTCCTGCGCGGGGTGCAAACCATCGACCTTTCCACGACCGTGATGGGCCAGAACCTCGCAATGCCCGTGTATTGTTCTCCAACCGCACTCCAGCGCCTGTTCCACCACCAAGGCGAGCGGGCGGTCGGCGCGGCCGCGTCCAAGTTCGGGACGATGTTCGGTGTTTCCTCGCTGGGCACAGTCAGCCTGGAGGAGTTGCGCAGGACATATCCCACCCCGCAGGTGTATCAGTTCTACTTCCACAAGGATCGCGGCCTCAATCGCGCCATGCTGGAGCGCGCCAAAAGGGCCGGTATCGAGGTGTTGTTTCTGACCGTCGACTGCATCACGGGGGGAAACCGGGAGCGGGACCTGCGCACCGGATTTTCGATTCCCTTCAGGCTGACGCCAGGCGGGATGCTCCAATTCGCTATCAAGCCCCGGTGGGCATTGAGCCACCTCCTCCATGAGCGGTTCAGGCTGCCGCAATTGGACGGGCATGTGGACATGAGCGGGGGGGCCATGTCCATAGGGCGCTATTTTACCGAGATGCTGGACCCTTCCATGAACTGGAACGACGTGGCAGACATGGTCCGGCTATGGAACGGTCCCTTCTGCCTGAAGGGCGTCATGTCGGTGGCCGATGCGAGGCGTGCCGCCGGGATCGGCTGCACGGGAATCATCCTGTCCAATCACGGCGGTCGGCAGCTCGACGGCTCCAGAGCTCCCTTCGATCAACTGGTAGAGATCGTTGATGCTGTGGGCGATGGGATAGACGTGATGATGGATGGAGGCATCCACCGCGGAACCCATGTGTTGAAGGCTCTTTCGCTGGGGGCCAAGGCCGTGGGGGTCGGACGCTTCTATCTCTTTGCTCTGGCCGCGGCCGGTCAGGCGGGTGTCGAGCGGGCACTGGCACTCATGCGGGGGGAGATCGAACGGGGGATGAAGCTGATGGGGTGCACATCGATCAGCCAGCTTACGCGTGAAAATGTACGGTTCCGATAGCTTGTCGATCCCCGGATCTCTCCGCGAACCGCTGCCCCTGGGCACCCGGTAAGGGGCGCCTGCCGGGATTCCCTCGAAGCTGCCCCAACAACCGCGGCATGCCCGTGAGGGCGGGCATCCAGAAGACTCGAAATGGAATTTTTTCGCTTAGTTCTTTTTGGGTCTAAACGGCGGATCTTTTTTTTCAAGCAACGCCGATAGGTTCGCTTTGTATTCCACCGAGCCGTACCCGGAATCCGCCGCGGCAGCAATTGCGGGCCGCCCATGGATGACAGACCGTATTTGGCCTGGGGAATTCCCATCTTGGCATCATCGGCACAGATCAAAATCGATAAATCCGGTTGACACCACGCGCCCGAGCTGGTAAAAAAATGTAAATTTTTCGGGCTGAAGTCCGAAGCGTCCGGGCGTAAACATTTTTAGAAAACCCACGCAACCACGAAGGATCTGCGTATCATGAAGATAGGCGATTTCGTGGTTTTTTTGTTTGCACGGAAAGGAGAAGAGAGATGAAAAGGATCCTGTGGACCCTGCTCATGGTCGCCGGAGTGATTTTTTCAGCCCATCCCGCCGGTGCACATTTCGGTATGGTCATTCCTTCCGATTCGATGGTGATGCAGCAGGACAACCGCACCGTTACCCTGCAGCTTTCGTTTTCGCATCCCTTTGAAGGGGTCGGCATGGAACTGGTCAAACCCAAGGCCTTCGCGGTCTTTGCCGGGGGCAACACCGAGGATTTGCTTTCGGCGCTCAAACCGGTCAAGGTGATGGGTCAGCCCGGCTGGCAGGCGGACTATCGGATCAAACGGCCCGGGGCATACACCTTTTATATGGAGCCCCAGCCCTACTGGGAACCGGCCGAGGATCTGTTTATCGTCCACTATACCAAAACGGTTGTGGCCGCTTTCGGAGACGATGATCGCTGGGATGCGGAAGCGGGCCTCAAGACCGAAATCGTGCCGCTGGCCAAACCTTACGGGCTGTATGCGGGAAACCTGTTCCAGGGAATCGTGAAGGTCAACGGAAAGGCCGTCCCGTATGCGGAGGTCGAAGTGGAATACTACAACGCGGACGGCAAGGCCAAAGCCCCCACCGATTACATGATCACCCAGACCGTCAAGGCCGATGCAAACGGGGTTTTCAGCTATGCCGCGCCCAGGTCCGGCTGGTGGGGGTTTTCGGCCCTGAACGAAGCGGATTTCAAGCTCCCCCACAACGGGGAGGCAAAGGGAGTGGAGCTGGGGGCCGTGCTCTGGGTTCAGTTTCTCGACTGGCAGACGCGGTAAAATGCCATGCACATATCCGAAGGGGTTCTCTCCGGGCCGGTTCTGATATCCGGAATGGTGCTGGCGGTGGCCGGAACCGCCGCGGGGCTCAAACAGCTGGACGATGAACAAATCGCCCGGGCCGGCATCTTGTCGGCTGCGTTTTTCGTGGCATCCCTGATCCATGTGCCCCTGGGGCCCACCAGCGTTCACCTGATCCTCAACGGAATCGTGGGGCTGCTGCTGGGATGGGGGGCCGTCCCGGCCATCATGGTGGCGCTGATTCTCCAGGGGGTCATTTTCCAGTTCGGGGGCATTACCACCCTGGGGGTCAATACGGTCATCATGGCGCTGCCCGCGGTGATCTGCTATTATCTTTTCCGAGGACTTATCGGGAAAAGCCCGGGGGTGTCATTTGCGGCGGGGTTCGGCTGCGGATTTTTTTCCGTTTTTTTCTCCGCCGTCCTCGTGGGGCTTTCGCTGATCTTTACCGAGGAAAACTTTTTTCAAGTCGCCGTGCTGGTGGTTTCCGCGCATCTTCCGGTGATGCTCATCGAGGGGGTGATCACCGGGTTTTGTGTGGGCTTTATCAAACGGGTCAAGCCCCGGATGCTTCCGGGCTGCGCCGGAAAACCCCATGGATGAAAGGAGTCCAACCGATGCAACCCCATGCGATCCGTCCGGTCTGCGGTAAGGCCGTCCTGTTGCTGGCGGCGTTGGCGGGTGCGGGCGTTTTTTTCAGCGCGGCCACCGCAACCGCACACAAGGCGACGGTTTTCGCCTGGGTCGAAGGCGATACCGTCCATACGGAGAGCAGCTTCAGCGGCGGCCGGGAGGTCAAAAACGCGCGCGTCGAGGTCTACGATACCCAGGGAAACAGGCTGCTCGAGGGGCGGACCGACCAGCGCGGCAAATTTTCATTCAAGATCCCCGAAAAAACCGCGCTCAAAATTGTCCTGATGGCCGGTATGGGGCATCGGGGGGAGTGGACCGTTCCCCTGGAGGAGGTGGCACCGGGGATGCCACCCCCGGCAAGCGATGCAAGCCCTTCCCCGGGCGGCCCTGCGCCCCCTGCGCAAAAGGCATCCCCCCCGGCCGATGCGGCAATGTCCACCGAAGCCATCCAAGCCGCGGTGGAAAGGGCGCTGGACAAAAAGCTCCGGCCGATCCTCACCCTGCTGACCCAATCCCGTCGGCAGGGGCCCACGGCGACGGACATCTTCAGCGGGATCGGTTATATCTTCGGGCTGGTGGGCGTGGGGGTTTACTTCCGCTATCGGAACAAAAAAAATGATCCGTGAAGAATTTGCCGCGGGAGATTCGATCATACACCGGATCGATCCGCGTATGAAAATTATTGCAGCCGTCGGCTTCTGTTTCGTCGTTGCGCTGTCCATGCGGTTTGAAACCCTGGTCTGCGCGCTGGCCTGGGCCGTTGCCCTGTTCTTTTCGGCGCGGCTGAACTGGATGGACGTATTCAAACGGGTGATCGTGGTGATGGGGTTTGTTCTGCTGATCTGGCTGGTCTTGCCCTTTACCTATACCGGAGATCCGATGGGACGGATCGGGCCCTTTCCCGTTGTGCGGCAGGGGGTCGTGCTGGCCGCACAGATCACCCTCAAATCCATTACCATCCTGCTGGCCTTCATTTCTCTGGTGGGCACCATGCCCGTATCCACCCTGGGCCATGCGCTGAGCCGTTTGAGACTGCCCAACAAGATGGTCTATCTGCTGCTGATCACCTACCGGTATTTTTTTGTCATCCAGGCGGAGTATCATCGGCTGGTCCGGGCGGCAAAGATCCGCGGGTTTCAGCCCCGGACGAGCCTTCACGCCTATAAGACCTATGCGTATTTTATCGGGATGCTCTTTGTCCGGGCTTCGGAAAGGGCCGACCGGGTCAACAAGGCCATGCGCTGCCGGGGATTCAACGGAACCTTCCACAGCCTTTGCGCGTTTCCGCCCCACCCGCGCAACGCGGTGTTTTCAGTGCTCATGGGGGTGTCGATCCTGGTATTGATGGGCGTCGAATGGGCGAGGGGGTGAGCGTGACGACAGCCGATCCGATCATCCGTCTGGACGCCGTCGGCTTTGAATATCCCGGGGGGCGGAAGGTTTTGGACGCCGTGCATTTGGATCTGAACCCCGGCGACAGGATCGGGCTGATGGGTCCCAACGGCAGCGGAAAGACCACCCTGTTTCTTCTGATCATGGGGCTGTTGAAGCCCGGGTGCGGGTCCATCGAAATATTCGGAAAGCCGGTAAGGAGCGAAAAGGATTTTCTGCAGGTCCGGCGAAGGATCGGGCTGTTGTTTCAGGACCCCGACGACCAGCTCTTCAGCCCCACGGTCCTGGAGGACGTCGCCTTCGGGCCCTTGAATCTGGGCAAATCCCGGGAAGAGGCGCTTGGGGTTGCGCGAAAGACCCTCAATTACCTGGGCCTCGGCGGGTTTGAGGATCGGGTGACCTACACGCTTTCGGGGGGGGAAAAGCGCCTGGTATCCCTGGCCACCGTGCTGGCCATGGAGCCGGAGGTGCTCCTGCTCGACGAGCCGACCAACGGGCTGGATGAAGATACCCGGGACAAGATCAAACAGGTCCTGACCGAGATCCCCCTCTCCTACATTCTCATCTCCCATGATCTGGATTTTCTGGACGAGACCACCCAACGCATTTTTTTTATGCAAGACGGCAGGATGTTCACCGACGGGCGCGTCCAGCTGCATCGCCACGTTCATGCCCATCCCCACGGGGCCATTCCCCATGCGCATGAAAAAAGCGAATAGGCCGCCGAACACGGAACCGGACCCAACCTGCGGTCAAAAAATAGAGCGAAATTGAGAATTGACAGAGAGATTCGTTTGGGATTATATTTAAATCTTTTGTAAAAATGGGAGTTTGGGGCGAATTTCTCCATGGCCGCTGCTTGTTCCCGTAAAAGATCTGAATATCGAATCGTTACCGGTATGCCGAATACGCTCGAAACCCTAAAATGAGAAAGGAAAGCGTATGAGTTTCCAAAAACGGCTGGCATCAGGCGAGTTTGTCGTTTTGGCCGAGATGGACACCCCCAAGGGGGTGGACATTTCCGAATTGATCACCAATGCCCGTCGAATCAAGAGCCGGGTCGATGCCGTGACGGTGCCGGACATGGACAACGGTGTGATGCGGATGAGCGCCATCGGGGGGGCGGTTCTGATTCAGCAGCAGGGCATCGAGGCCGTCATGCATGTCTACGGCCGGGATCGTAACCGGATGGCGCTTCAAGGGGACCTTCTCGCAGCACACGTGCTGGGGGTTGAAAGCTTTCTGGTCGTCAGGGGGGAGCCCATGGCCAACGGCGACCATCGCGACGCAAAACCGGTGGACGATCTGGATGAGATCACGCTGCTTGCCGCTGTCCGGTCGCTTCGGGAGGGGGTTGACCTGGCCGGGTTCGAACTCAAGGGAACCCCCCGTTTCTTTGCCGGTTCCACGATCCGTTCGTGCCCGGATGAAAGGGCCCTGGAAGCCGAGTTGGTGTCGGCCCGGCGGAAGATCGAGGCGGGGGCGAGCTTTCTTGTGCTGCCGGCCGTTTTCGATCTGAACCGTTTGGAGCGGTTGCTTCCCCCGTTCAAGGCGCTGGGGGTGCCGCTCATCGGGACCGTTTTCCTTTTAAAATCGGTGGGGATTGCGCGGTATATCTCGATCAACGAACCGGGAGCGCATGTTTCGGAGGATCTCATCCGGCGTATCCGCAAATCCCAGGATCGGGATATGGAATGCCTGCGCATCGCTGGGGAAACCGTCGATGCGCTCAAGGGCATGGTGCAGGGGGTGAAAATCGAAACCGTGGGCTGGGAGCACCGGCTGCCGGCCATACTGGACATGGCCGGGATGTAGCCGGCCTTTCGCCGCTTGGTGCGGCCAAAAATCAAGCAAAGGATATTTTCCATTGAACAATAGCGTGCTGATTATCGGCGGAGGAATTGCCGGCATCAAGGCGGCCATGGATCTGTCCGAAGCCGGCCGGGAGGTGATATTAACCGATACGGCGGTAGCCATCGGCGGGATCATGACCCAACTGGACCGGACCTTTCCCACCAACAACTGCGACCTGTGCACCCTGTCGCCGCATCTGTCGGAAAGCGGACGGCAGCAGCATATCGAGTTGCTCACGCTGACCCGGCTGACCGGTGTTTCCGGTTCGGCGGGACGGTTCAGCGTCCGGTTGACCATCCAACCGCGGCATATCGACCTGGCCCGATGCACCGCCTGCGGGGAGTGTTTGAAAGCCTTTCCGGAGTGTGTACGGTTCACCCCCGGTCTGGACCATCGGGCCCCCACCTGCATGCGGTACCCCCGCGCCACCCCGTATGCATTTTCCATCGATATGGAAAAGTGCACCGATGTGGATGCCCTGGTGAAGGTGTGCCCGACCGGTGCGATCCTCGCCCAGGATCCCCCCAGGACCATCGAACGGACGGTGGGGGCGATCATCCTCTCGCCGGGTGCGTCGCTCTTTGATCCGGGCATGCTGGAGAACTTCGGCAAGGGACGGTTGCCCAACGTGTTGACCGGGCTGGAATACGAACAGCTCATGTCCGCCTCGGGGCCGACCCAGGGCCGCCTGCTGCGCCCTTCAGACAATGCCCAGCCGCGAAAGGTGGGCTGGATCCAGTGCGTGGGATCCCGGGGGATCAACCGCGGGGATGTCCCCTATTGCTCCGGCGTCTGCTGCATGTACGCCCTGAAAGAGGCGATGGTGACCAAGGAGCGGTTCGGAAACGAGATCGAAACGGTCATCTTTTTCATGGACATGAGGACCTCCGGCAAGGATTATGAACGCTATTACCAGCGTGCCCGGGAGGAATTCGGTGTCCGGTTTGTCCGGTGCCGGCCGCACACGGTGGTGCAGGATTCCGAGACCGATACGCTCAATGTCTCGTATGCATCCGATGAGGACAGCGTCCTGGAGACGGAAAAATTCGACATGGTGGTGCTGTCAAACGGGTTTCGATCCTCCCCCGATACCGTCCGGCTGGCCGAGCTTCTCGGCATTTCACTCAATTCCCATCAGTTTGCGGAATGCGGCTATTTCACCCCGGTGTCGACCTCCCGACCCGGGGTTTACACCTGCGGCGTGTTTCAAGGTCCAAAGGACATCCCGGAAACCATGGTGCAGGCCAGCGCAGCCGCCGGTATGGCAGCGCTGGACCTGGATCGCAGACCTTCCGCATCCGAGGTCGAGGAAGACTATCCGCCGGAGCGGGATGTCTCCGGCGAGCCCCCGCGAATCGGGGTGTTTATTTGCGACTGCGGGGACAACATCGGCCGGGTGATCGATGTCGAGGGGCTTGCCGCATACACCCGCGGCCTGCCGCATGTGGCGGTGGCCGAAGTGACCGGGCACGGGTGCTCCAGGGAGTCGCTGGAACGGATTCAAGCGGTCATCGAAAGCAAAGGACTCAACCGTGTGGTCATCGGCGGATGCTCCCCGAGAACCCATGAAATCGTGTTCCAAAACACCCTGCGCAAAGCCGGGCTGAACAAATACCTGCTGGAGATCGCCAACATCCGGGATCAGGATACGTGGGTCCATTTCAACCGGCCGGATGTGGCGGAGCGCAAAGCCCGGGAACTCATCCGGATGGCGGCAGCCGGCGTCGTGAAGCTTCATCCCTTAACCGACCACGCGTTGCCCATCACCAAGGACGTGCTGGTGGTGGGGGGGGGTGTCACCGGCCTCAACGCCGCGTGGCTGCTGGCCGAAGCCGGGTACAAGGTCTGCCTGCTGGAAAGAGCCCCGGCCCTGGGCGGACTGGCCAAACGGATCCGCAGGACCCTCAACGGGGACGATGTTCAGGCGTATATGACGGCGCTGATCGAAAAGGTTACCCACCATGAGCGGATCGAGATCCTGACCCGCTCGGTGATCGTCGACCATTCGGGGATGCCGGGGATGTTCAAGACCGGTGTGCAAATCGGCCCCCGAATGTACTACCGGCAGATCGAGCACGGTGCAACCATCCTGGCCACGGGGGCCTTGGCCAACCGGCCTTCGGAGTATCTTCTGGGAGATCATCCCGCGGTGCTCACCCAACTGGATATGGATGAACTTTTGGAAGACCGCCCCGATGCCGCCGCCGCCTGGGATACGGTGGTGATGATTCAATGCGTCGGTTCTCGGGTGCCCCAAAACCCCAACTGCTCCCGGATCTGCTGCCAGGCGGCGATCAAAAACGCGTTGCGGATCCGCAAATTGAACCCGGATGCCCGGATGTTCGTTCTCTATCGGGATATGCGGACCTTCGGCTTTCAGGAAGACTATTATCGGAAAGCCCGGGAAAAGGGGATCATTTTCGTCCAGTACGAACCGGGCCATGCGCCGGCGGTGGCTCCGGACGGCGACAGGGTTCGGGTCAGCTTCCGGGATCACATCCTGGGCCGAACCATCGAGGTGGCAGCCGACCGGCTGGTGCTGAGCACCGGATTCGTGTCGGACGATGAAACCACCGAAGATCTTGCGTCCATATTCCATCTGCAGCGGACCGAGGACGGTTATTTTCTCGAGGATCATGTCAAGCTCAGGCCGGTGGATATGTCGGTCCCCGGATTTTACATTGCGGGCACCGCGCACAGCCCCAAGGGCATCGATGAAAGCATCGCCCAGGCCCAGGCCGCAGCCGCCCGGGTTCTGGCCATCCTGGCAAAAGACGCCATCGGCATCGGGGCGGCGGTGGCCCGGGTCGATGCGAAGAAATGTGCGGCATGCCTCATGTGCGTTCGGGCGTGCCCCTACGATATTCCTTTCATCAACGCCGACGGGTATTCGGAGATCGATCCGGCCAAATGCCACGGCTGCGGCGTCTGCGCCGCCGAATGCCCCGCCAAGGCCATCGAGGTGATGCGTTTTGAAGACGACTGGATCCTGTCCCAGCTGGAGGGATTATTGGAAAGGGTTGCGTAATGGAGGATTTTGAACCCGTTATCGTGGCATTCTGTTGCCACTACTGTGCCTATACGGCGGCCGATATGGCCGGCAGCATGCGGCTTGCTTATCCCGCCAACGTCAAGATCATCCGCGTACCGTGTACCGGCAAGGTGGATGTGATCCACGTGATGCAGGCGGTTCAAAAAGGCGCCGACGGCGTGATCGTGGCCGGCTGTCTGGAGGGCGACTGCCATTTTAAGAACGGAAACCGGAAAGCCGCCCACCGGGTGGCATCGGTCAAGCGGCTGCTCGGCGAGATCGGTGTGGAACCCGAGCGCGTGGAAATGTTTACGCTGTCCGCGGGGATGGGAGAGCGCTTTGCACAAATCGCTTCGGAATTTACGGACCGGATTCGACAACTGGGGCCGAACCTGGTCCACCGCCGCGCGATAAAAACGGATCCGCCTGGGGCAAATCCGCAGGCGGTCGAAAAAGGAGATAGGCCAACATGATTACAGCAGTCCGAAAGCCCATGGAGGAGATCCTCGAATATGTTTCACCCTACAAGCGGATCCTTCTGGTCGGCTGCAACGAATGCGTCACCGTTTGCGCAGCCGGCGGCCGCAAGGAGGTGGCCATCTTGTCTTCGGCGCTTCAAATGGCGCTGATGAAGCAGGGAAAGACGCTGGAGGTCCGGGAAATCACCCTGGAGCGCCAGTGCGATCCGGAATACGTCGAAGAGCTCGCCACGGAAATCGATCGGGTGGATGCGGTGGTCTCCATGGCGTGCGGGTGCGGGGTTCAGGAGGTCGCACGCCGCTTCAAAGACAGGGCCGTTTTCCCGGCGGTCAACACCCTGTTTATGGGGGCATCTGAACGTCACGGGGTCTGGTCCGAACGATGCCAGGGCTGCGGGGATTGCCTTCTGGGCATTACCGGGGGCATCTGCCCGGTGGCGCGCTGTTCCAAACGATTGCTCAACGGGCCCTGTGGCGGATCGACCGGCGGAAAATGCGAGATCAGCCCGGATGTGGATTGCGCCTGGCAGCTGATCTGGGATCGACTCAAACAGCTGGGACTCGAGAAACGCTACGAGGAGATCATCTCTGCAAAGGATTGGCGGACCAGCAGGGACGGCGGTCCCCGCAGGATCGTCAGAGAGGATTTGGAATAATGGTTACCGAGAGTACACTGGAAAAGGTATTGGCCGCAGGCCATCTGGCGGTTACCGCCGAGTGCGGGCCGCCGCGAGGCGCCGTGCCGGAAAAGATCCGGGAAAAGGCGGAACTGCTCAGGGGGTATGCCGACGGCATCAATGTTACGGACAATCAAACCGCGATGGTCCGCATGTCCAGTCTGGCTGCGTGCATCTTTATCCGCCAGATGGGACTGGACCCCATCCTCCAGATGGTGACCCGGGACCGCAACCGGCTGGCCATGCAGAGCGATATTCTGGGCGCCTACGCCCACGGCATCCATACCATGCTCTGTCTGTCCGGAGACCATCCGCATTTCGGGGACCACCCCATGGCGGCCAATGTCTATGATCTCGACTCGATCCAGCTGCTCCAGACGGTTCGGGGAATGCGGGACCAGGGCCGGTTTCAGGGAGGAGACGAAATCCTCAACCCGCCCAAGATGTTTGTCGGGGCCGCTGCGAATCCGTTTGCCGACCCCTTCGAGCTTCGGGTGGCCCGGCTGGCCAAGAAGGTCAAGGCCGGTGCCGATTTTATCCAGACCCAGTGCATCTACAACCTGGAAAAGTTCGAACGGTGGATGGCGGGGGTCCGCGCGCGCGGGCTTCATGAAAAGGTCCATATTCTGGCCGGGATCACCCCCATGAAATCGGCCGGGATGGCCCGGTACATGAAAAACAAGGTTCCGGGAATGGATGTGCCGGATGAGGTGGTGAAACGGATGGCGGGGGTCCCCAAAGAGAACCAGGCCAAAGAGGGGATCAAGATCGCGATCGAAACCATCCAACGGCTCAAAGCGGTCGAAGGGGTCAAGGGGTTTCACATCATGGCCATCGAATGGGAGCAGAAGGTACCGGAGATTGTACAAAGCGCAGGGCTGTATCCCCGCCCGCAACTGTGAACGGGGTCATCACCGACGGGTGTTTTTGCACCCCATTTTGATACAAGGAGGCAAGACAATGCCGGAACAAAAACTGATTCTTGTCGTCGACGACGATCCGGATCTGGTGGAATCGGTTTCCATGAAGCTCGAAAGCCGGAACTACCGGGTCGCGAAAGCCTATGACGGTGTGGAGGCCTGGGAAAAAATCAAGGAGGAGACCCCGGATCTGATTCTTCTGGATGTCATGATGCCGAGAAAAAACGGATACGACCTGTGCCGGGAGATCAAACAGGATCCGAAATACCAGCAGATTATTGTGCTTCTGCTCACCGCCGTTGCCGATGCCGTTCCGGATACCAGCTATACGCATATGGACGGGAAAACGACCCTGGCCGATGATTTTATTCCCAAGCCCATCGACCTTGACAAACTCATGGCGATGGTCGCGGAACAGTTCGAATAGAGCCCGGGGAAAATGACGGCACAGGGGGTGGGAAAATCGGTATCCCTCGACGGCATCAAACTGAGTTCGGAACTGATCTGGGTGCAGCTTGAGGGTCTGACCGTCGAGACCGGCTCCCCTCTTCATTTTTTCCGGCAATTGAGCCGGGATCGGATCAACCTGCCGTTTATCACCACCCGGTGTTCGGCGGGCAGGATGGATCTTTCCTGCTGTGCGGCGGCGGAGGATGGGCATCGACTCCGGCAGGTCCTCCGGTCCGAAAACAGCTTCGGGGGACGCTTCCACTGGGTCGCCCCGGTGGGGACGATTTCCCTGTTCCCGCATCGATACAACCTGCGGTCGGCGGCTGTGCTGATCTTTGCGCTGGGCGCAGCATCGCTTCGGGTCTACGGGTTTGCCTCCTCCATCTCATCGTTGACCTTCGTTACGGACTACGCAGGATTGGACAGCGCCGTTTCGGCCATTATGCCCCACGTGGATCTTCCCCGGGGGATCGAGCCGTCGAGACCGGCGTTTCGGATACGACAGCGCCCTTCGACGCCGGATCGGTGATGCTCATCCCGGCAGCGGCCGCCGGCGCCCAAGCCCAGCGCCGGAGGATGCGGTGAGCCCGCCCAAACGGGTGGGAGCAAAACGCGGCGGAAGGACAATCCGCCGTGAATTCTTCGGGAGCGGTCCTGTGGAAACCATTGCCGTTTATCAGGAGACGATCATCCGGACCTACGGCTTTCGGCTCATAGAGGGCCTGTCCATGCTGCGGATGCGCATCTGCAACAACCTGTGGGCGTCGATCGAACCTTTCCTTGCCGAAGCGGGGGGGCACGATCCGGGCTTCCATGCCGTCTTTTCCCAATGGGCGGGTGCCGATGCCCTGGAGGTTTTTCTCCTGGTTGAGGCCCAGAAAGAGCGGCACATACAGGCATGGATGGAAACGGCGCTGCACGCAACCTGGGTCGAGACGGTAAACCCGGTGGATCTGATTTGTTTTCAAGGCCCCCATTTCGGGGACCGGTACGGGATCGCACAGGCCGTATACCAGGCGTTTCATGACGGGTCGATCCCCGTGCTGGCATCGGAATTTTCGCAATCCGCCGTCTTTCTCGTCCTTCCGGGGGGATCGGCCCAATCCGCCGAGCGCTGCCTGACGGGGGCGTTTGAAGTACCGCCGCACCCGCGGGTCGGGTCCCGCTGATCGGACCCAAGAGAACACACTCCCCCTCACCCCAACCCTCTCCCCCCTTTTGAGGGTGAGGGCAGGGTGGGGGGGGCGAAAAAGGGACCATTCTGTTTCGAGACGGTTGATATGAATGCTTCTCAAAAATCGATGCCTTCATTGGCCAAAGAAGAAGATTGGCGCCTGCGGGTGTTCGACTCGCTATCTTTTCCCACGCTGATTTTGAGCCCCGACAAGGTGGTGCTGACGGCCAACCGGGTCTTTGTCGAAAAATACGGGATCCCTTTGGAAAATCTAATCGGAAAGACCTGCCATGAGGTCTTTTACGGAACCCAGAAATGCCCGCACAGCACCTGTCCCTTTCACCGGGTGATCGAGGAGCGAAAGGGGCAATCGATCCTGCGGCGCAATTTTACCCGCACCGGCAAAAGAATATGGGAGGATCGGGTTTTTTCTCCGATCCTCAACGACGCCGGCCAAGTCGCCTACGTGCTGGAGAGCATTCGGGATGTCACCCATGTCAAGACCCTCGAGGTCGCCTTAAGGAAAACCCGGCTGTTTTTCGAAAAGGTGATTCAAAGCTCCGCCATGGCCATCGTCGCCGCGGACCGGTATGCCAACATCCTGATCATGAACCCGGCCGCGGAGGATCTTTTCGGTTATGCCGCCGCGGACGCGATCCATCACGTGACCGTCGACCAGCTCTATCCCGCCGGGGTCGCCCAGGAGATCATGCGGTACCTGCGGGGCAAAAATCACGGCGGCCGGGGCAAGCTCACCAGCAGACGGACCAGCATCCTCAACTCGCGGGGAGAGGAAATCCCGGTCGAACTCACCGCATCGATCATTTACGAAGACGATGAAGAGGTGGCCACCATGGGGATTTACCGGGACCTGAGGGAACACCTCGCGGTGGAAAGAAAACTGGCCGAAACCCGGGCACAGCTCGCCCAGTCGGAGAAAATGGCCTCGTTGGGGCAGCTGGCGGCAGGGGTGGCCCACGAGCTCAACAACCCGCTGACCAGCATCCTTTTCGATGCCAATATGGTAAGGGACACGTTGCCGGAAGACGATCCCAACCGCGAGAGCCTGAATCTGATCATGCAGGACGTTTACCGCTGCAGAGACATCGTGAAAAACCTGCTGGCCTACAGCCGTCAAAACAGCCCGATGAAGGATATCCTTCAGATCAATGAGTTGATGGAGCAGAGCCTGTCGCTCATCCGGGACCAGCGGCTGTTCGCCAACATCAGGATCGCAAAGGAACTCTCAGACGAGATGATGCTGATCCAGGTCGATAAGAATCAGCTCAGCCAGGTCATCATCAACCTGGTGATGAATGCCGTCGACGCGATGGAGGGCAGGGGCACCCTGACCTTCCGGACGTATCGGGACAAATCCCAGAAGAAGGTCTATTTGGAAGTTTCGGACACCGGTTGCGGCATCCCGGAGGAGAACCTGTCCAAGGTGTTCGATCCGTTTTTTACGACCAAGGCGGTGGGGAAAGGCACCGGCATGGGGTTGGCCACCGCCTATGGAAATGTCATCGAGAACAAGGGGCGCATCTGGGTGAAATCCTCCGGTCCCCAGGGAACGACCTTTCTGATGGAATTTCCGCTGTATCAACTTTCAGACGCGGGTCCGCCTCCGGAGGATTAAATCGGAGCCCTGTCCGCTGGGGCAGGGCATCGGGGTCCAAGCGACCACCCCATAAACGGGATGAAGATTCGAATTT
>ENA-OSEO01003809-OSEO01003809.1-sediment-metagenome-genome-assembly--contig:-NODE-3809-length-16853-cov-4.292382_pt1 | contig 16853 bp, 13 predicted proteins | sample MGYA00237883_ERZ534232 | MGnify/ENA metagenome assembly ERZ534232 | reverse complement strand
CTCGATAACTCGGCCGTCCAGGGAAACGAAGCGATGCTGTCTCAGGGGGACCACCCCGCCCTTGCCGAGCAGAGCGCCTATCCGCTTCTCCGACCCGCTCCGGTCCTCGGGGTGGACCAGATCAAGATAGGCCCGCCCGATCAAGTTCTGGGGGCCGGAAGCGCCGAACATTTTCAGCGAGGCCGGATTGGCGTACTCGATCCTGCCGTCTCTAACGGTGAGCATGGCCGTGGGACTCTCTTCGACCAGGCGGCGGTAGCGCTCCTCGGATTGGGCCAGGTTCTGCTCGGCCCGCTTGCGGGCGGTGATGTCGGTGCCCACGCACATGATCCCCGCCGGGGCTCCCCGCTCGTCCAGAATCGCCTTGTTGGCCCAGGCCACCCAGACCCGCTCTCCGTTCCGCTTGATATTCTCGTTTTCGTTGAAGGAATAGGCATCCGGATCGGCCAGGACCTCTTGGATCATCGCCGCCAGGTCGCGGCCGCTGGAGTCGGTTTCGGGGACCACTGTCCCCACCGCATGGCGGCCGAGGATCTCCTCCTCGGAATAGCCGAAGAAGCGCTGGGCGTACTCATTGAAAAAGGTAATTCGTCCATGGGAGTCGAGCCGGAGGATGATGCTGCTGGCCCTCTCGACGAGCTCCTGGTACTTGGCCTCGCTGGCCGCCAGGGCGGCCTCGGTCCGCCGGCGCTCGGTGATGTCCCGCAGGACGGTCTGAATCATGGTCTGGCCGCCGAAGTCGTAGGGCGTGGCGTTGGACTCGACCTCGATCACCTGGCCGTCCAGGGTGACGCAGCGGTGTTGCCTCAGGGGAGCGGCCCAGCCCTTCTCAAGGATCTTGCGCCGGCGCTTCAGCGATTCGGACCGATCATCCGGGTGGACCAGATCGAGATAGGCCCGGCCGATCAGATCCTCCGGCCCGGAGGCTCGAAAGAGCTTGACCGCGGCCGGATTGACGAATTCGATCCGGCCCTCCCGGTGGGCCAGGATGGCCACCGGCGCTATATCGAGCAGTTGGCGATGCTGCTCCTCTGATCTGGCCAGGGCTTCCTCAGCCGCCTGGGAACCGGTTATGTCCGAAATGACCTTGACCGCGCCTATTAGCCGCCCTTTCCGATCACGAACAGGGGAGACCCTTTCGAGGCCCGTTCCGCCGCTGGCCAGCCTCATTCGCCCTTCCGCCGGCCGGCCCGACTCGACGGCCTTCCGAAAGTGGCACTCCGAGCAGGGCTTGCTCCGCTGCCGCCAGACCTCGTAGCAGCGGCGGCCGATCATCTCCTCTGGCGGCAGGCCCGCGCCGAGGCCGGCCGCTCTGTTGGCCCAGACGATTTCGTAATCCAGGTTCTGGTACTCGATCCTCTCCGAGACGCTGTCCAGGATGAGGGCCTTCTCCTCCTCCGACCGCCTCAGGGCTTCTTGGCCCGGCCCGCGCCGGGCTATCAGATCCTCAAGTTCGGCCACTCTTTGGCGCAAACTGGTCACTTCGGCAAGGAGCCGGGCCTCTTTGGGCGATTTACCGGCCATGACGACCCCCCAGAGGTTCCTCTATCTATTACAATATTAATTATACACATTGTTAGTGACCGGACAAGATTTAGTCTCTTAACATGGTGAGTCGGCGGATTTCATTCGGCCCGGCCGAGAGGCGCTTTCTCTGCTGCTGGCGGGGTCCGGGCCGGGCCCGGTCTGATCCGGGCTGCCCGGCCGGGAGGGGGGAAGGGTTGGGAAGGGGCCGGCTCTAGCGCCGCTTCAGCACGGCCAGGGGGACGAGCGAGGTGCCCCGCTCCTGGGCCAGGCGGAGGTAGGTCTCCTGGCCGTTGGCCGGCAGGTCGGGTGATTCAGCCTTCTGGACCAGCCTCACGGCTTCGGTCGGACAGCTGGTCACGCACAGGCCGCAGCCGATGCAGCGCTCCAGGTCGACCTGGGCCAGGCCGTCGTCGTTGAGGGCCACGGCCTCCATCTGGCACCGCTCCAGACAGGTCTCGCAGCCGGTACAGGCCTCGGAATCGACCTGGGCGTAGTAGGACGAGACGACCATCTCGATGGGACGGGGGTGCTTCTTCAGGGCCCTCAAGATGCCGCAGCAATCGCCGCAGCAGTTGCACATGCCGCCCGGGTTGACGGCGTTGAAGGGCTGGGTGACCAGGCCGGCCTCCTGGCACTGGTCCAGGATCCGGAGCGCCTCTTCCTGGTCGATCAGCCGGCCCAGGTTATGCTCGACGTAGTAGTCGGCGTGAGAGCCGAACATGAAGCAGGTCTCCAGGGGCTTGTCGCAGCCGGCATCGAGGAGGCCCCGCGAGACCCGGCAGATGCAGCGGGCCACGGCGATGCGGTCCTTGCTCTTGATGATCCGCCGCGCGTCGTCATAGGGAGCCACGGGCCAGGCGACCTCGAGGGACTTGTTGACCGGGATGGTCCGCATGAGCGTTCTCTGGCCGGCCATCCGCTCGCCGCAGGCCTCCTCGAAGTAGTCCTCGGTCAGCCGGGCCAGCTCCCGATCCATCCTCTCGACCTGGAACTCGAAGAAGCCGACCACGTAGGGCACAGCAGCGTACCTGACTTCCTCGCCCTTGCGCCGGTGAAAGACCAGGCCCTTCCCGGTCATGGTTTCCAGCAGGGCCGCCGTGGCCTCGGGGTCGCGGCCGGTCCTCTGGGCCACCGACTCGGCAGTCTCCAGCATCAGGCTCAGCGAGAGGAAGAGCTCGGCCTCCTCTTCGGTAAAAAGTTTCTCCAGGAGGCTGATCTCCACCCCGCTTGGGGTGGCCGGATAGCCGACCGAATACTGATCCAACTGCTCCCTGAGGCGCTGGTAAACATCCGCGGCCATGAATTTCCCCCTCCCCGAATGGAGCCCGGAGGCCCGGCGTCAGGTTTCAAGCGTAGCCCACCCCCGGCTGCGGCGTCAACTTGGTCCCGGGCCGGTCCTCCGACCGGTTCAGCCGAGCTGGCCCAGGTCGATCTCCCCCCTGTCCAGCAGTTCCTTGTAGGAAGCCAGGCTCTCGGACACGGCCTGCTCCAGGGGCGTGTGCGGCACCTTTCCTAAGAGCTTCCTGACCAGCGAGTCGTCCAGGTCCAGGGGAAAGGGCAGGGGGCTGTTGGCCTCGAAGGTTATCTTCGTCTTGGGGGGAGACAGCTTCAGGAGCAGGCTGACGAAGTCGGCCACCTCCAGGACGTCGTTCCTCAGGTTGCAGGCCACGGCGCCCCGCTGCTCGGAGAGGGCCGCGGCGATGAAGATCCGGGCCGCGTCGTCGTTGTATTGGAGGCTGATCCGGCCGCTGAACTTGATGTGGAAGGGCCGCTTGGCCGCGGCGGCCAGGATGGCCTTGCTGACGTCCGAGGAGAGGCCCTGGTCCCGGCCGACGCCGTAGGAGATGGTCGGCCGGATGCCGACGCTGGGCACCCGCCAGTCCCGCCAGTAGACCCGGGCGGCCATCTCGTCGGCCATCTTGTAGACGCCGTAGAGGGTTTCGGGCCCTAGGGGCGCGCTGTCCGGGACCGGCTTGACGGGATACAGTTCGTCCGGCCCGAACACGGCCACCGAACTGGCGTAGGACAGGCCCTTGATCCGCTCCGGGAATCGCCGGGCCGCCTCCAGGATGTTGATCGCGCCCTGGACGTTGATCCGGGCGCCCCTGGAAGGATCGGCCTTGCAGAAGGGGATCTGCAGGCCGGCCAGGTGGATGATCCGGGTGATCCCCTCGCGCTCCACCAGCTCCAGCAAGGGCTTAAGGTCGCCGATGTCCAGACGGACGAACTCGATCCGGTCGAATTCCTCGTCCGTGAGCAGATACCTGGGCCGGTGGAAGTCGGCGCTGACGTGGCCGGCCACGACGCGGACGCCCTCCCTGACCAGGTTGCGCAGGACCCAGGAGCCGATGCAGCCCGTGGAGCCGGTGACTAGAAAGGTTTCTTCAGGCATTGTTTACCCCCGAGGCATTTATCGCTGATGTCGTGATCGCCTTGACTTGCCGGCCGGGCCGGGATTCATAAGGCCGAGCATAGGCCAGGGCCGAGGGTCAGGTCAACAGGGGATTCCGCAGCTCCAGAGGGCGGGATTACGCGACAGACAGTCCCGCAACTGGAGGGAGGCCAACACTCTTCCATGAACGGATAAGATCCGGGAGAAGCGGAGAAGCGGATAGGATAAGAAAACACTCCACCTAACGTCCGGCGAGCCCCTCCGGCATCCATATCTACCAAAAAGTACAATGCTGACGGCAAGATGAAGAGGAAGTTGGCCGTTCACCCGGCCGTCGTCCGCGACAGACGTCGCCCTAAACAGCAGTGTACAATCACCGGGGTGTCGCATCAGACAGCTATGGTCAATCTTTGTGCGGTCAAGCCAAGGCGACAAAAGGAGCGCCTCTTGTTGTCCCGCCGCTCCGGCGCGAGGCCATGCGCTTAGTTCGGGCGATTACCATCGCGACAGCGCGCGCCCCACTTCCTATTTCATGGCGTTTTAAGTAAGAAGTTCGTCTTGCGGGTGAACATCTAAACTTGTCAGTTGCCAATCAGTAACAATTTCCAAAAAACATATATTTCCTGATAGTGTTGTTGTCTGATTTGAATGCCTACCGCTTCTTATATGTTTACCGCCAACTCCAATCCGGCCAATGGGATTATCACAAAAGCCCCACAGGGATCGGCCACATATTTCATCACCCAAGCACAACATAGAATAGCTACGGATTTTGTATTGCAAGATACTATATTCTCTAATAATAGACGCAGTGGAGTTATCCTTGGCAGAAACAGGAAATACGATATCCTGACCGCTTGTCGGACGAGGCACCCCGCTCCGTCTAATATTACGGGATACTATCTCGATCTCGCGGCCCTCCACAGCGGCGGGTGTGCTGTTTTTTATAACCATCTCAAGCCTGATTGGCAGCAATCTGCACCAAGGCCGATGCAGAAAGGGCGCGCTCCACAATTTGCGGGTTCGCATCGAGGAGTTCTGAAAGTTCGCCTGAGTTCAGCGGCTCCCCCAAGACCGATAGAACAACCTCCGCCGCAAAGACTAAGTCTGCATCATCCCACTCAATAAAAGGACGGGCAAACCTCTTGACCTTACTCAAGAACTCTTCTTTCGTAATTACTCCCTGAAGGCAGTTAATATTTTCTTGCAAATATTCATTATATTTCCAACAATTTTTTAAAATATACTTAAGCACGTTATTTTCATTCAATATTCGATCAATTCCAGCCCTAAAATGCTCTGTTTTTGAAAAAATAATATTAATTGCTTTTGGGTCTGCCGCACTCGTATACATTCTAAATAAATAATCGACCTCTGCTTGCTGTTGTGTGTATTGAACTACCGCCTGTGGCTGGCTCTCGGTGACCTCGGTTATCTGCATGATGTCTACTCCGCGAAGGTCCTGTGCGGCAGTCATTTTTAATCTCTCCGCTCAGCTTTGAGATGAATTCCTTTGCCGGCTTTATCAAGCTTGTCAGCCAGGTTGATTAACCACGTGCCAATTATTCTCGCATGCTTGGGAGTTAAGACGAGACCTACCTGAAGCTCACGTATAACCTTCAAGGATACCTTCTCGAATGAATCTTTGGGAAGCTTAATTGCTGTGCCTTCTGGCGCTCCTTCAGGCACATCTATCTCAATCTCGGGAGGCAAGGCGTTCGTCTCAAACAACAAATTACAAACTATCACATCACCTGCAGGACTGACGTTACCAATAGCCCCGGTAACTGGCAGTCTTCTATAGTACGGTGCCTCCTTATACTCGACACTTAATTTGCGCCCCTTCGGCTTCGTCACAATCTTTCTCCCTTCTTATTTATACAAACACAATAATATTATGGAAATAACTATTGATGTGTTATTTCATTAACCTCTGGACCGATTTCAGCCGTTAATTTGTCTGGAAACACCAGATGTTCGCCGCACCCTTGCCGAAACCAGCTTAGTAGTTAGTTTACAGGGAATTCGGCCCTGGGTCAAGGTCCGAATTCTTGCCTTTAATCCACGCTGGGAACCCTTCGGCAGCGGCTGATCCCGGCCGCCGGGCTCGGGCCCGCCGCCTCTCGAACCACCTCTCATCGGCCAGGACCACCGAGGCCTCGGCCTGGCGGGTTGGAACCGACCAGTATTTCTTGAGCAAACGATCCTTGTCCTCCCGGGCAACCAGCCGGAAGCCCCGCTTCCGGTAGAATTCCACGGCCCAGGAAGCGCCGGCCCAGGTGCCAACCAGGACCGGGCGGCTCGTCCGCCCCAGGACAAAGGCCAGCAGCTCCCCCCCGATGCCCTGTCTCTGGTGCTCGGGCCGGACGTAGGCGTGCCTGATCAAGGTCACGTCCCGGACGTCCTGCCGGCCCATCACCCCGATCAGCCCGCCTTCTCCCTCCCAGCCCCAGAAGACGACCTTTTCCCGGATCTCGCCTTCCAGTTTGGCTCGGGACATGTAGGGCCTCTCCCAGCAGTCCCGGGGAATGACGCCCCGGTACTTCTCCGCCCCGGCGTTGATGACGGCCAGGAGGGTCTCGAAATCACGGTCCTGACATTGACGGATCATTGCCCCACGCCTATAAGGAGAGAGAAGCGGGCTCACCCCCGGAAATCTTACCGAATCAACAGACGCCCTTCAAGACGGGCCGGAGAGGACCGTTGAAGTCGTTGCGGACTATCCCCAGCGAGCTGATTTGGGTCAGCCTGGCTCCCTTGCTCTACGCGGGCATGAGCGCTTCGGCCAAGCTGGCCGGGACCCACCTGACCGTCTGGCAGGTGGCCGCGGGCCGGTTCGGCCTCGGCCTGCTGGTGGTTCCGGTCATCATCAGGGCCCTGGGGCTGGGCCTCTGGGGGCGGCGGCGCTTTCTCCTGACTCTGAGGGGCCTGTGCGGGGCGACCTCGTTCATGCTCCTGGTCGCCTCCCTCCAGCGGATTCCCCTGTCCATGGCCATGGTCCTCTTCTATCTCTACCCGGCCTTCACGGCCATCCTGTCGCCCTGGCTGATCGGCGAGCCGACTCCGGCCAAGGCCTGGCCTTTTGTCGGCGGAGCCTTCCTGGGGACCAGCCTCATCCTCTGGCCGGGCGGAGACTCCGGGGGACTGGACCTGGGTCACGCTTTCGCGGTGGTGGCCTCGGTGCTGTGCGCGGTCACGCTCATCCTGGTCCGGCGCCTGGGCCGGGAGAACAACGTCTACACCCTGTTCTTCTACCTCTGCCTGACCGGGACCCTGGCCAGCCTGGGGCCGTTGCTGACCCAGGAGGCGCCGCTCCTGCCCAGCCAGGCGGTGGCCTGGGCCGAGGTGGCCGCGGTGGCCGTCTTTTCCATCGGCGCCCAGCTGTCCATCAACCAGGCCCTGGTCCGCATTCCGGCGCCCCAGGTCAGCGTCATGATGACCGTCGAGGTGCCTCTGGTGGCCTGCTTCGGGGTGGTCTGTCTGGGCGAGCCGCTGGGCTGGCGCCTGCTGACCGGGGCCCTGCTCATCTTCGCCAGCGGGGTCGGCCTCAACCTGCTCCCGGCCAGATCGACCGGGACCGGGGGCGCCTGAGCGGGCCTTGAAGGCTTTCCCCATCCCTCAATTTCCGCCTCGGATGCTTGTGATTGCAAGACGGCCGAGGTCATGCCCGGGACCTGCCCGACGAAGTCCTCTTCCCCAGCTCTGAGGACCCGCCTGGCCCCCGATTTCCGGGCCAGGTGGAGTATTATCATTCCGTTTCAGCTACTTCTCTTTGGAGTCGTTGCATCCATTCAGGGATGAGCACCCGGTCCTGAGGATAGAAATCCTTGACGTAAGGCTTTATATCGACCACGGGAGAGCCGTCGACGGCATCCAGGCCGGTGACCGTCAGGGTGTTTCCCTTTCGCCCGCACAGCCGGACAACGGTCGTGAGCACTGGATTGGGCCGGGCCGGACTGCAAGTGGAGAAAATCCCGACCAAGGGGAACTCCTTCCGGCCCATCGGATGGACCCTGGTCAATGAACGGCTCTTTTCGGGAACCTTATGGCCCCAATATTACAATACTATATGGGAATACTCTTCGATGCCGTCCAGAATTTCGGCCAGGTCTTCGTTGATGATTACCTCTGATTTCTCTTTGTTTATTTCATGAATAGAGTTCATGACATCATCAATTTGTCCCTGCATTTCTATGCCCTTCTCCCCCGCGGCCAGGAAAGGCTTTTCAATCCTGTTTCGAATAATCCCCACGGGCCGCAAGACCATGGCCCCGGGCCGGTCGTTGCAGAAATCGACTTCTCCCATAGTTTCTCCAATCGTAATCACCTATTTGGGGGGGGATAGGCCTTTTATCCGGCAAGAATTCTCCATCGACGGGCGGGCATCGTCAAGAGAATTGACAGCCAATGGCGGTTGATGATCGAATAAAAGGGGTCTATTTAATAATAAATTGAATCATGTAGGTATGGCCCAGATCAAAAAGACTCAGTTTTTCAAAGCCGTATCGATTTATTGACTCCTCTATCTCTTCCGGACACAACCGGATGTGTTTGGGCGGCCCCCAGGGTTGATCTTCCTTTTTGCATTCAATGATTGCCAGGCGTCCACTCTTCTTTAAGACGCGATATATTTCATTAAATAAATTCCTTTCTTTTTCTCTAATATTGATTATGTGCAGCACGGTCGCCAGAAAACAGACATCGAGGCAGGAACTTTGGATCGGCAACCGACCGGTTATGTCAGCGACCAGTGCCTTTATATTATTTACTTTTTGGGAGGCGGCTCTCTCTGTGAGACCAGAGATCATTCTTTCGTCTCGGTCAAGCGCATAGACCACCCCTGACTCGCCGACGATTCTCGAGGCCTCCATCGTGTAGTCCCCGGGCCCGCAGCCCAAGTCCAGAAAGAAGTCGCCTTCTTTAAGTTTGAGTTCACCAAAAAGAACCTCTGGATCATGGAGCCAAAAACTGCTCGGCCCCATCCCGTGAGCATGTCGCCCGGGACCGCACCCAGAACAGGCTTTAAGCTCGTGGCTCAATTTCAACACCTCCCTCAAGTGTCACGGCTACAGGTAATACAGGTAGGAATCGATTTTCATTCGGTCATTTTCATTCTTGTTCCCGTCAAAGGTCAGGTTGAGGACAGGTTTTGAATCAGGCTTTTCAAATCCCTTGTGGAGTATACCCAATGAGATTGCGGTGTTCTCGTAGGTGGAGGCCACGGTGACGATTCCGTCTATTGCCCTCAAGTGGCTCAATACCTTGGCCTCCCGGTACCGTCCAAAGGCGCCGGAATAGTAGCCCATGGTTTGGTCGGCTATCTCGACGAGGGTTTCCAGGTTCTCCTCGAAAGGGCTCTCCGCGGCCAGGCATTGGGACAGGCCGACTATCTGGCCGGCAAATTCTTCCAGGCGAGCCCGGAGGAGGGGAGGGCGGCCGTTCTGGTCAAAGAAGTCTCTCCACATGAGCCACATGTATTCACTGAAGGGGGCATATATTACCCGGTGGCCGCTGTCTTCGATGTTTTTAAAGATAAAGCCGTTCAAAAAATCATTGAATAAGATCAAAGCCTCACCAACCGCGAATACCCTCTTGCCGCCTCTCATATTTGAGGATTCACGTCTTATCTCTTCCGCCATCTTGACTAGACCATCAATTCTGAGTCCCTGGCGGCCAACTATATCAAGCACTCTTTGCAAGTGCTCCTCTCGCTGCTTTGGCTGAGCTGATCTGATGATATCTCCGGCCAGGAGGCCAAGACAGATATTGGTCGCATCCTCTTGGGATCTGCCCAGCGCGTCCTCTATGAACGGGGCGAGGACATCCACGCTCCCGTAGCCCTGCTCGTCCAGTTTGGTTCTCAGGAAACGATTGGCCTGTCCGTCAATTTCCGCGCCCTCGGTTTGGGGGATAAGAAAGGCCAGACCGTTCCCTTGACCTCCTCCGTCCCCGAGGACCTTGAGAACATCTCCCAGCAGGGCGGTCAAAGAGAGATATTCGTTGGTGACGGTGTGTCTTCGCCCCAGTTCGAGGGAGGCATAATCGGTTCTGGGCAAGACCCTGGCCTTGATTCCCTTCTTCATCAGCATCCGCTCAAAGATTTGAGAATAGGGATGCATATGGGGCAAATAGAGCCTGCTCCCGGCGTTCAAATCGGACAGATGGGTCTTTATGTTCACTTTTCTGTGGGCAATGGTTCTGGCGTAGAACCCCGGCTCTTTGGCTTCTTCCGCCTTCTCCCTGGCCAGGCTGTTCACAAAGGCCTCGATCCTGGTGAGCACGCCAACATCGGAGGAATGCTCGTCCACTTCGATATTCAGATAGGGTTTGCCCTCCATCATTTCCCTGAAGTAGTGAGCCAGCACCGAGTCCGGACCGCAGCCGTGGTGGGTCAGAAGAATCGCATACAGATTGGGGTGCCGTTTGATCACCTGGGCCGGTTCCAGGATGTGCTGACCAAAGGGCCAGTACATGTTGGGGTGTTCCTGGGAGGTATCCCCTTCAGGCAAGTCGTAAAAGCCCAGCACTTTGTATCCCAGGTCCATGAGCTTGGCGGGTATGCCCATGTTCAGCACCGGGTCAGCCACTCCGTATATCTTGGAGACGATAACAAAGGCCTTTTCATCAGGTTCTATTTGCTTGACCAGCTCAATCCCGTGTTTTCGTATTCTCTCCTCAAAATCATAAAACGCCTTCATCCCCTTGCCCAGGGCCTCGGCCGTCTCCTCCGGGCCTCGACTGAGCTGGCGGCCAAGATTGGAGAAGCTCCTAATCATGAACTCTTTCCCGAGGTTGAAGGCTATGGTGGGGGCCAGCAATGTTATGCCTCTGTCCTCCAAGGCCATGGCCTGATTGATCACTTTGAAAGCCAGCTGCATGTACGGGCAGCCGTAGTTCTTCCGGGCCTGTGATCCGGGATGGTCCACGGTGTACAGGTCAGGGAAGAATATGTAGTCGACTTTCTTCCCAACCAGCTCCGCGACATGGCCGTTGATCAATTTAAGGGGATAACAGGCCTCTCCCAGAGAGTATTCCTGGCCCAGCCTGATCGTTTCTTCACTGGTGCGGTCCGACAAGAGTACGTTGAAGCCCAGTTCTTTGAAGAAGGTATAGAACATGGGAAACATCCCGTAGGTGAACAGGGCCCGGGGTATGCCTACGGTCTTTTTTTTGCTGTCCAATAGCCCGTCATAATCTTTGAATATCAGCTCCTCCATCTGCCGGTTAAACAATTCGTTGTTATCTGTTTTAAATTCATCTCTTTTCTTTATTCCAATGAACCCTTCTCCTGGTTCGATGTCAAAGCCCTTGAAGCCGGTCTTTGAGGAGCCCATCTCCTCCCGGGCCAGAATCGCGGCTCCGTAGGCGCCGGTTACGCTGAAGAATGGCGGCACGTGTATATCTTTGCCCAGGAGCGCCTTGAAGGCGTTGACAACACCCTGGTTATGGGCGACGCCGCCCTGGAGGAATATCTTGTTCCCTATTTTTTTCTGCCCGACGACTCTGTTGAGGTAATTTTTGACAATGGAGTAGCAAAGCCCTGAAGCAATATCCTCCAATTTTGCTCCTCTGGTTAAATGCGCGGCTATGCTTGTTTCCATGAAAACCGTACACCTCTCTCCCAGATAAATAGGGTCATTGCTATTGGTGGCGATGGGACCAAAATCATTTATATCTATGTTGAATTTATTAGCTTGTTCCTCAATGAACGAACCGGTTCCCGCCGCGCAAATCTTGTTCATCTGGAAGTCGATCACCACGCCGTCTTCAAGGCTGATATATTTCGAATCCTGCCCCCCGATTTCAAAGATCGTATCCACGCTGCGGTCCAGGCTGACCGCCGCTCTTGCCTGGCTTGTAATCTCATCCTTGATAACATCCGCCCCGACCAGTTTGCCGATCATGTGCCTCCCGGAGCCGGTGACCCCCGCCCCAAGAACATTCACCCTGCCCCCGAGCTCCATTTCAAGCTGATGCAGCCCCTCCTGGACGACTTCAACGGGTCTGCCCCTTGTTCGAAGGTACTTGAAGCAGACAACCCGGTCGCGCCGGTCCGTGAGCACCAGGTTGACGCTGGTCGAGCCCACATCAATGCCCAGGTAACAATCCAAATCAAGGCTGCCCGGGTTCAGGGGCGGGCAATCGTGCTTGGCCAGGCTGTCCTGTGTTCCAAATGACGCGAGGGTGGGCAGTTGAATCCTGCTGTCTTCCTCTGGGAGAAAATCATCTCCCTGGGCGGAAACTTCCAGCAACTGTTCCAGGTCAAGGGGGATTCTTTTCTGACCGGCAATGACCGCCGCCCCAAGGGCCCCGATGCTGGCAAAATGGTCCGGTACGATCAGATCTCCCTCTTCCAGATTCAGTACCTCCCGCAAAGCGTCGATAATGGCCTGATTATGGGCCACCCCTCCCGCGAACAATATCGGCTTTTTCCGGGGGAGTTTTTTCATGACCGTTCCGCGATAGTTTTTGACCATGGCCTGAGCCAGACCCAGCAAGATATCTTCCACCGGCACCCCCTCTTGCTGGTGGTGGGTGATATCCGTCTTGGCAAAGACGCTGCACCGGCCGGCTATGCGGGGAATGGATCTGCCTCGGCTGGCGTAAAGGGCGTAATCTTCCAGCCTCAGATTAAGCCGATTGGCCTGTTCCTCCAAAAACGAACCCGTTCCCGCGGAGCAGTTGGAATTCATAGAGATTTCTATGCGAGACTTATCCTCCCCGCTGAGGCCGGTGATATATTTGCTGCTCTGCCCGCCGATTTCGATGATTGAACCGATATTTATGTCTGTTTTTAAGCCTCCTTCCACGATTGCTGAAACCTCATTGATAAAACTTATTTTTTTATTGCTGCTCAAGAATCTGCTGGCGCTGCCCGTCACCGCTCCTAACTTTATGTCTTGCGGATTGTATTCCAACAGCAGGTCTTCGATTGATTTTCTCAGGGTCTCGGCTATTTTACCCTTGTGCAGCACATAGAGGTGACGCGTTATGCCGGTGTCGAGGTTTATCAGCGAAAATTTGAATGAGGAGCCGCCGATATCAATTCCCAGGCTGTACACTGAAACTCCTCCGGTTAGGTCTTGCAGGCTCAGAAATGTTTTTTGCAAAAGCAGTTTATTTAAACCTTACTTTGCGTTATTCCCTGTCCCTCGACCTGGTAGTAGGCCCGGCCCGCGCACATAAAACACAGACCGCCCTGTTCCCCATTGGTCACCACTTTCGTGGCCATGATCGACTCCCCGCAACCGAGGCAGATTAAGCTCTCGGTGATGGGAGCGTAATCCGGCAGAACGGGCCTGACCGTTTCGGCGATCAGCAGTTTCTCGAAAGGAAGCCGGACCAGGGCCAAGGCGGCTTCCCGCCCTTTTTCCTTGAAAGCCGCCTCCTCTTCCGGGCTGCCGGCGCTGTTTTTGATCACCTTTTCCATGAGGGGGTAGAACTCAGGAGCCGCCTCGTTTATGCGAGAGCGAAAATCCGGCCGCACCCGGACGCGCACCCCGTTCTCTCTTCCGCGGAGGGCGAAGGTCACCGCGTGCCGGCCCAAATCACGGTAGACCAGGGCGTTATTGCCCAGGGTGCAGCCCGATACCGCCTGGACCCCATCGGCAAAGCAGGCGTTTATCTCGACCACGGCCACGAGGTTCTCCATCCCTTCGGAAGATATCGAACCCTCTCCCAGCCGCCTCAGGCCATAGAGCGAGGCCATGACTCCCAGGGCGCTCCCCGGGCAGAAGTGGCCGTGGATCTCGGCCGTCTTGACCAGACAGCGGACCCTGTCGTCGTTGCACGTGGCCTGGATGAAGTCCCGCCTGGGATTCCGTTGCAAATGCTCCAGCCTGTCTTGCTCCAGCGCGCCCGCGTCGAGCTGCGGGACAAAGGGCTTCAGATCGTAAACCGGGCTCCCGGCCGGGGCATCCAGCCCTTTCACTTCCAGAACGTTGCCCTCGATGTTCAATAGTTCCACCGTTCTCAGCCCCAGGGTCGAGGGGCGGAGCGGGCTGCGCGTGGCAAAGACCCCTTTCAGCTCCCCGCAGTCGGTCAGGCATTTGAGCCCGTATTCCCTTGAGACCTGGCGCCCGAAAATGACCTGGAGGTACCTGGATTCCTCGAGCCCATAGAGCCCCTCGGCGAACTGATCGTCTATGGCGATGCAGCTCTTGTCTTCCGGCACATCGAGGCCCTCGGCCGTTGGGTGGCAGGGTCTTACGACCTTTCCTATTTCGGTCAGTTCCATGATGTCTTTCCTTTCTCGTGATCCGAAATCACAGCGGCTTATCCTGCTTGGATTTCTTGATCATAAGATAGTTATCTTCGCTCAGACTCTGATCCACCTTTTTCAACAATTCCGACAGAGCATCGAGCTCTTGCGGACTGATGCCCATGATGAATGTCTCCCGAATGCCGCTTCGGATCTCCAAAAGTTGATTTTTGACGGCTCTTCCTTTTTCAGTCAGGAACACGCTGTTGGTTCTGGCGTCCTCCTTACTGCTCGCTCTGGTGATGTAGTCCAAATTTTCCAATTTCTTCAGAGCCCTGCTCACATTGCTGCCGTCCAGATACAGTTCGGGAACCAGTTCTTCCTGGTTGCAGCCCTCAGGATGGCGGACCAAAAGGAGCATGAGGAGCCTCATCTCCACGTGGGTGATGCCCAAGGGGAAGATTTCCTTGTCGGCTATCTTCCTCATTTTCTTCATAATGCTGTGCATGCGGGCAAAAAGGTCGTCCTCGGTAAACATCAACGGCCCTCCTCCTGTGGACGGCATTATACCTTACTTGCTTGCGCACGCAACTATTATTTTGTATAGACTCTCCCGCGTTGCTTCACCAGTCGGGATCGGATGGGGGATGGGTGTTAATTTTTAGATTAGCGATGAATGGATAGAGGTTGATCGAGGCCTTGGGGGTCGGGCCGAGCCCCGGTCAGATCAGGGTCTGAACCGGGGCCTGTTGCCGCTCGCCTCGATCTCTCTCCGGTCAGTCCGGGGCCCAATGAGCCCCGGACCTGAGATCAGGTTTGCCTGTTCCTCTTTTATGATCGAGTCGAGGCGGCCGGTCCCTGGCTCTTCACTTCCGCCAGAACTCCGGGACCATCAGGATGATGACCGTGTAGATCTCCAGCCGGCCCAGGAGCATGCAGGTGCTCAGGATCCATTTGCCGGCCGCGGGGATGGCCGCGTAGTTGTCGGTCGGGCCGACCGCGCCCAGGCCGGGGCCGATGTTGCCGATGGTCGCGGCCACGGCGGCGAAGCTGGTGGTCAGGTCCAGGCCCAGGGCGCCCATGGCCAGGAAGCCGCTGACGAACAGGAAGAGGTAGAGGCCCAGGAAGCCCCAGACCGTGTTGAGGATCTCGTCGGGCACGGCCCGGCCGCCCAGCTTGACGGCGTAGACGCCGCGGGGATGGATGATCCGCTTCAGTTCCCGGTAGGCGTGCTTGGCCAGGAGGAGCAGCCTGAGGGCCTTGACCCCGCCGCCGGTCGAACCGGCCGAGGCCCCCAGGAACATGCAGAAGAGCAGTATCCCCTGGGCCAGGGTCGGCCAGGCCTCGAAGTCGGCCGTGGCATAGCCGGTGGTGGTGACGATGGAGACCACCTGGAAGAGGCCGTGGCGGAGGCAGAGCTCCAGGGAGTCGAAGGTCCTGGAGAAATAGAGCGAGCCGATGACCAGCAGGACGAAGAAGACCAGTACGGCCGTGAAGAAGCGCAGCTCCGGGTCATGGAAGTAGCTCTGCGGCCGGCCCTTGAGGGCCCGGAAGTGGAGCGAGAAGTTGATGCCGGCCAGGAACATGAAGACGATGATGACGTACTGGTGGTAGGCCGAATAGGCCCCGATGGAGGCGTTGCGAGTGGAGAAGCCGCCGGTGGCCAGGGTGCCGAAGGTGTGGCAGGCCGACTCGAAGAGGTCCATGCCCCCGGCCCAGAGCAGGGCCACCTCGGCCGCGGAGATGAGGACGTAGACCTGCCAGAGGGTCCGGGCCGTCTCTGTGATGCGGGGCTGGAGGCGGTCGACCACCGGCGAGGGCACCTCGGCCTTGTACAGCTCCATGCCGCCCACGCCCAGGAAGGGCAGGATGGCCACCGAGAGGACGATGATGCCCATGCCTCCCAGCCAGTGGGTCAGCGAGCGCCAGAAGAGAATCCCCCGGGGCACGACCTCGATGTTGGTCAGGACCGAGGCCCCGGTGGTGGTGAAGCCGGACATGGCCTCGAAGTAGGAGTCGGTCAGGCCGCCGAAGACGCCGCCCAGGAGGAAGGGCAGCCCGCCGAAGAGCCCGGCCGCCATCCAGGCCAGGGCGACCACGGCCACGCCCTCGCGGTGGGAGAGGCTGATCGCCTCCGAGGGCTTGAAGACCAGGATCAGGAACAGGCCGGCGGCCAGGGTGGCCACGATGGACTTGAGCAGGGCCCCGGCCGAACCGTCGGCGTAATAGAGCCCCACGCCCAGCGGAGCCAGCATCGTCGCCGCCAGGCTGACCAGCAGGACTCCGACCAGAAAGAGAGTGCTTGACAGACGCACCTGAAACTTCCCCGCCGGGCAGATCAAGGCCGAGGTTACATCACCTGGCCGCCCAGGGCAAGTCGGCCCCGGCCGGCCGCTGTTTGGCTTGACGCGGCTGAGCCGCCCAGGTACACTTGAGCCCCCAGAGAGCTGTCAAATTACTGTCAGGTATTGATGAATCCGCTACTCTGGCTCTACCTGGGCGGGACCGCCCTGACTTACGGGTTCATGGCGGCTCCGTCCTGGCTTCTCCTCCGCCTGGCCGGAGCCAGGAGGGAGGAGTACGCCCAGCGCCTGGGCCACTACCCAGACCGGCTGGCCGGCCGGGGGCGGGTCTGGATCCAGGCCGTCTCCGTCGGCGAGGTCAGGCTGGCCCGGGGCCTCCTGGCCGGACTGAAGCGGGCCAGGCCGGAATTGGAGCTTATTCTGTCCACCA
>ENA-OSEO01003807-OSEO01003807.1-sediment-metagenome-genome-assembly--contig:-NODE-3807-length-16861-cov-141.340503_pt1 | contig 16861 bp, 14 predicted proteins | sample MGYA00237883_ERZ534232 | MGnify/ENA metagenome assembly ERZ534232 | reverse complement strand
GTGACCATCAGGCTGCCGCCCCGGTTGCATTTGCCGGCCTCGGCGATCGTCAGCATCCAGATCAGGAGCAGCTCGTTACCTCTTGGTCTTGTGCGAAGCAATTTGATTTTCCGGTGATCGAGGATATCGCACCGGATCTTCACCCAGTTCATAGCCCTCATTATTATTAACCGACCGAGCTTTCCCGGATGAGGTTGCGGATATCCTCTACCCGCCAGGCTGTAATTCTGGGGCCCAATTTTATCGGTTTTGGATAACGGCCAGATTTTACGCCTGCCCACCATGTGCTTTTTGAGACCGGGATAATAGCAGGGATGGGCGGACTGGCTTTTGCATCGCCGATGATGTTGGTTAGACGCAGAAAACCGGTTTCCGGCAGGGTTACTCTTGCTGCAATTTGTTCCATATTTGGCATCTCCTGTTGTTGTGAAAGTGAGATTCTACTTTTACGTTCATCTCAGCAGGGTTAGGCTGAGTTTCAAATCGTTGATTTGGTCTTTTGCCCTGTGGATCAGTCTAGTTTTGTTCACCATTCAATGGCAGAGCCATGAAATTGTGGATTGAATGCAAAAAAATCTCATATAGTTTCATTAACTCCAGCCAGGTCAAAATAAATCCCTTCTATATACTCTTTTCCGAGGGCGGAACTTTTTGACGAAAAAACTGTGTTTTTTTGAAAAAAATTAAAAAAGTTATGGCTGCCGAACCTACGGGAAGCCGGCAATATGCCATCAGTGACAGTTTGTTCCATTCAGTTGACTCCTGTAATGATGAAATAAGATTTCCGTGACTACACTGATTGATATCTGCAGTATCAGCCGGAGAGTCCGTCCGAATGGAGGGAAATGGGTGAAATGTTGCATCGTATGATCTTTGATCCCACCGTGTTGGACGGTTTTCTCCCTTCTACATACTCTTTTCCGAGGGGATGACGTATTGGAGCAAAATATTATGTTATTTTTTGTTAAATCAGATTGTTATGATGTTGAAATCATGGGCCGAGGTTGAAATGGGGCATGACAGGGGGATAAGAAAGTATGTTTGTTGTAATGATTTTTCTGCAATCTTTCTTGACAAAGTTTTTGGCCCAATCTATTGTATTTTATGTTGTAATGATTTTACAACGGTAAGTTTATATGAAAATAAAGTTAAAAAGAATAGCGAAAGTGGATTTAGGGTACCCCTTCCGGGCTCGACTGGAGGTGGTTCCTAACGGCAATGTCGCTGTTGTTCAGATGAAAGACATTGATGAGCAAAGCCGGCTGGATGCCGGCGACCTTGCACCGGTGTATTTGCCAGCGGTGAAGGATGTTCATAGGGTGGAGAAGGGAGACGTTCTCTTCCGTCCGCGGGGGCGGGTAAATACCGCCACTCTGGTCAAGGAAGAACTTGGCAATGTTGTGGCAGCCGCGCCCTTGCTTCGCATTCGCGCCAAGGAGGGCAGGGTACTGTCGGAATATCTTGCCTGGTACATCAACCAACCGCAGGCGCAGAATTATCTCACACGTCAGGTTGCCGGCACTATCACTAAAATGATCAACAAGAAAGCGGTTGAGGATATGGAGATTGAGTTGCCGCCCATTAAGCAGCAGGAGCAAATTGTCGCTATAGCCCGGCTGGCGGAAAGAGAGCAGGAGCTGCTCGCACAATTGGCTGAAAAACGTAAAAGTTATGTCAATACCATTTTGATGCAGCTGGCATTCAACAAATAACCGGAGGGAATCAAGTAATGACAGGACAGATCAGACAGAGTGAAATCAACGGGGCGGCGTGGGCGGCCTGCGACACCTTCCGAGGCGTGGTGGATCCGGCCCAGTACAAGGATTACATCCTGGTGATGCTGTTCGTGAAGTATATCTCTGACGTCTGGAAGGACCATTACGATAAATACCGCAAACAGTACGGGGATGACGATGTGCGCATCCGGCGCAAACTGGAGCGGGAACGATTCGTGCTTCCCATGATTTCCTACGCTGACCCGGATACGGGCCAGAAGGAGGAGTTCCTGGCCGATTTTTACGCCCTGCATGAGCGCCGTAGTCGGGCCAACATTGGAGAGTTGATCAACATTGTCCTGGACGGGATTGAAGAATCCAACAAGTCCAAGCTGGAAGGAGTGTTCCGCAATATCGACTTCAACAGCGAGGCCAATCTGGGCAAGACCAGGGACAGGAACCGCCGTTTGAAGATGCTGTTGGAAGACTTCAACAAACCGAATCTTGATATGCGGCCAAGCCGGGTTTCCGAGGACGTGATCGGCAACACATACATCTACCTGATCGAGCGGTTCGCCTCGGACGCTGGCAAGAAGGCGGGCGAGTTTTATACTCCGCACAAAGTTTCCGAGTTGCTGGCCAAACTGGCCAGACCCAAGGCCGGCGATCGGATATGTGATCCCGCCTGCGGTTCCGGTGGTCTGCTCATCGAGGCGGCCAGGGAGGTGGGCGGCCGGGATTTTGCCCTGTTCGGCATGGAGGCCAACGGCTCCACCTGGGCCCTGGCCCGGATGAATATGTTCCTGCATTCCATGGACGCAGCCCGGATCGAGTGGTGCAATACCCTGACCAACCCTGCCCTGGTGGAAAACGACCGCCTGATGAAGTTCAACGTGGTGGTGGCTAATCCGCCTTTTTCCCTGGACAAGTGGGGGGCGGACGAGGCGGAGAGCGACCGTTTCAACCGATTCTGGCGTGGTATTCCGCCGAAAAGCAAGGGTGATTACGCTTTTATCAGTCACATGGTGGAAGCTGCTTTGGAAAAGGAAGGCAAGGTGGCGGTGGTAGTACCCCATGGCGTTCTCTTTCGGGGCGGGGCCGAGGGTCGCATTCGCCAGAAGATGATCGAGGACAATATCCTCGATGCGGTAGTCAGCCTGCCAGCCAACCTCTTCCCCACCACCTCCATTCCGGTAGCCATCCTGGTCTTTGACCGTTCCCGTGAAAAGGGCGGTGAGAACGAAAACAGACGGGATGTGCTGTTCATCGACGCCAGCCGTGAGTTCCAGTCCGGCAAAAGCCGGAACATCCTGCTGCCTGAGCATATTGACAAGATCCTGGCCACCTATGCTGAACGGCAGGACGAGGACAAATACGCCCATGTCGCCCAGTTTGAGGAGATCAAGGAGAACGATTTCAACCTTAACATCCCTCGCTATGTTGATACCTTTGAAGAGGAAGAGGAGATAGACATCGCCGCTGTACAGCAGGAAATTGAACAGATCGAAGCGGAATTGGTGACTGTTCGGGCCAAGATGGATGCATTTCTTGAGGAGGTCAGGTCTTGATCTTAGCAACAAATGAACTTCGCCTAAAGGATGTCGCATCTTTTATGGGGGGAGGGACACCTAATAGATCCAATAAAGCTTACTTCGGTGGATCAATCTCCTGGGTAAAAACCACTGATTTAAATAATGGATTATTACATAGCACTGAGGAAACAATAACAGAACTAGGATTACGCAAATCTTCATGCAAAATAATACCTAAAGGATCAGTTCTTATAGCTATGTATGGCGGTTTTAACCAAATTGGCCGAACTGGGCTATTGACTTTTGACTCAGCAATCAATCAGGCAATCACTGCAATTGTTCCAAATAAAGAAAAAATAAATCCATATTTTTTACTTGAATGGCTTAATTATCGAGTGGACTATTGGAAACGTTTCGCTTGCAGTAGTCGAAAAGATCCTAACATAACAAAAGGTGATGTGGAAGTTTTTCCCATTCCCAGGCTCCAGATTCATGAACAACATTTTGCGGCTAATGTTTTAACCTGTTGGAGCGAAGCCATTGAAATAATCGAAAGGTTGATTGCGGCAAAGGAAGAGGTCAAGAAAGGCCTCATGCAGCGGCTCCTGACAGGTAAGTGCCGCCTTAACGGTTTCAACAAGCCTTGGAAGGAATTTCAGATGGGCGACCTTTTTAAGGAGCGGTCACAGCGTGGCAACGTCCACCTGCCTTTGCTTTCTATCACTCGCGAAGAAGGGGTAATCCACCGTGATGACGTAGGGCGAAAAGACACATCCAACGCAGACAAGTCGAAATACCTCCGCATCTGCCCTGGCGACATCGGTTACAACACAATGCGCATGTGGCAGGGGGTATCCGCGCTATCTGCCCTTGAAGGTATCGTGAGCCCCGCCTACACAATCGTCACCCCAAGAAATGGTGTGGATGGTGAGTTTATGGCATACCTCTTTAAACTCCCCAAGACTATCCATCTATTTTATCGCTATTCTCAAGGACTCACCTCTGACACCTGGAATCTGAAATTCCGGCACTTTCGGGAGATCAAGGTCAATATCCCTGAAATAAACGAACAGAAAGCCATCGCCCAGGTATTCAAGGCCTGTGACGCTGAGCTTTCTTTATATCGCAAAAAACTCGCCGCTCTCCATAAACAAAAACGCGGCCTGATGCAGAAGCTCCTCAGCGGCCATTGGCGCCTCAATGTGATCGAGGAGGCGAAGAAATGAACAAGATTAAAGCCTGGGATGAGTATGAAATAAAAGCTCGTTACATTCCTTGCCTCATTACGGCGGTGTTTCCTGTTCATTTTTGTATTCTGTTTCTAGGAGAAGCGTTCTGGGAAACAATCGTGACGAACATCGGCTGGCTTATGATAGCGAACGTAAGTCTTTCCTTAGTCGTGACTCTTGCGTTGATTCAATTGCAATGCGGGATTGCCAAACACTGGATAGAAGAAAGCATTTTCGGAAGAGGAGGGGTCAATTTCCCAACCACAACGTTTCTCCTGTTTCAGGATTCTTTTCTTTCGATGAGTATGAAAACTGCGATTCGTGAAAAAGTTATGAGAGACTTCAAGTTTGAGCTTATGAATGCCAGCCAGGAACAAACTGATATTAATGAAGCAAAAAGACTTGCCCGGGAAGCCGTTGGCCTTATTCGAAGGTCAGTTGGCAGAGGAGTCATGACATATCACTACAATATTCGATATGGCTTCATGAGAAATCTTATCGGTGGGACACCCTGGGGGCTGGCAGGAAGTATTGGATGTGTCTTCTGGTATGGGATGCAGAAGAACTGGCAGGCTTCTGCGCTATTTATTTTCTGTTCATTATCTTTTGCTGCACTTCTCATATTCAAAAAAGGGATTCTTCAAAAATATGCATATCAGTATGCAGAAACTCTTTTCAACGAATACCTGATTCAAAAAGGAGATAAAAAATGAATTACTCCATCGTTACTTACTTTCCGGTCGGCAATGGGGGAATGAAACTTCTCAGGTTAAACGACAGCAGGGGGACTACGATCCTCAAGGATATCAATATACGAAAGCAATCCGAAACAGAGGACAACATCTGTGATGTTAGCCAAGAACTCAGAGATCGATTGCCAAAAGATTCAAGTAAACGGCCATATGTTGATGTTTTTATCTTGACGCACCATCATGACGATCACGTGCAGGGACTTAAAGAACATTTTCATTTAGGTCCTATCAGTGACTATGTCGACCCGGAAGAAGATGAACTGCCTAAAATAATCATTAAAGAATTGTGGTGCACTCCAAAGTTCTGGAAGCAGGCTTCGGGAGACTATGCTCTATCGGATGATGCTAAAGCTTTTAACAAAGAAATGAAGCGCCGGGTAAAACTTTTTGAGGAAAAAAAGAACATCCAGGACGAGGGAGATCGTGCAATTATCATCGGCAAAGATCCGGATGGGAAGACTCATGGTTTAGAAAAAATAGTCAGAGAAATTGGCAGCTCATTTTCAACGTTTAACGAACGAAATATAAAATCAAAACTGGAAATTTTTCTTTTGGGTCCTTTGGTGCAGCAGGAGGATGAGCCTGATGAAGATTTCAATGAGAAAAACAGGCAAAGCATAATAATGCAAATGAACGTAAAAGAAGGGGATTATTCTAACCTGCTCCTTATGTCCGGTGATGCTGAGTGTCTAGTATGGGAAACCCTTTGGGGGGAATACAAGGATACAGGAAATTTGGATTATGATCTCCTTTCTATTCCACACCACTGTTCCTGGCATGCTTTGTCCTACGACAGTCAGTCTGATTGTGATGACCCGCAAGTGTGCAAGGAAGCAAAGAAAGCATTGAGTCAAAAAAAATCAGGAGCTCGACTTATAGCCCAATGTAAGCCAATAAAAAATGACGATGATGATCCCCCCAGCAAAGCTGCAAAAGATGAATATCTAACGATAGTCAATACCAAAAACTTTTTTTGCACTGATGAGCACCCAGAGGCAGGGAAAGCAGAGCCTCTCGAATTTAATTTGACGGGTGATGGCCCTCAACAGAAAGGCGTTAAAGAGAAATCAAAACTTACAGCGGCGGCCTTAGCGTCAACAAAGGAATCTTATCCTCATGGATGATTTTTGGCTTCAAAAAGCCCATCAATACATAATGGAGCATAGAGCTTATAGCAAGGTCAGTGAAATCTCTTTAGGGGTTGATGGCCTATCAGCGAATATTCATGCAAATGTGTTTGTCGGTCTTCCGGCGCGATTCATTGAGGCGGAAATTACCGAGAGTGGAGTTCGCTCTGTTGAGCCGGTAACTTTCCGATTTGAAGAAGATTTTCCTTTAACAGCGCCCAAAATAATTCTCCGGGATGATTTCCCCCGAACCTTCCCACACATCAACCCGAGCCAAAAAGAGGTATTGCCTTGCATTTATGAAGGGGACCCTTCAGAACTCCTTCAGCAATCTGAATGGATGAACGGTGTTCTGAATCAACTTGTAGATTGGATGGAAAAAGCGGCTTCTGGATCTTTGCTAGATTATTCCCAGGGTTGGGAGCCTATGCGGAATGACTATCCTGCTGGTTTTATATTTTATGATAAATACAAACTTCTTGAATTTTTTAAAGATTCTTCTGTCGGGAATAAAGAAATTTACTATGACGAGCGAAATGGAATTGTATTTGTTGAATCTGACTCTGTATCGAAGCAAGGAAAGAAAGCTACTTTTTTAGTGTGTCAACATCCGCATAAAATTATCCATACAAAATATATCCCAAACAGCATTCTTACCTTGAGCGATCTGTATAAATTTGCAAGCTCCATAGGAATAGATGATCTGAAAGATAATGTTGAAAAGATTGACTCTCAACATTTAGACGAAGAAAAACTGTTTGTTTCTTTAGCAATTCACCGGCCCTGCAAATTAATAGGTTCAGATGGTAATGTTGAGATATTAAATTTTGTCATTAACAAATCAAAGCCTCGTAAAAAGAAAAAGCGAATGTTACCTGATTGTTCGGTGGGAATGCTTGCGCATATTAATAAAACATCTCCACAGTTACTGAAGAAACTGGCAGGGACAAAGCAGAGTATAGATTCAGCTTCGTCGATTGCCTTACTCGGTTGCGGGAGTCTAGGATCGAAAATCGGGCTTCATTTAGCAAGAAACGGGAATGGCCCCTTCCTTTGTATAGACCACGATATATTTTTACCCCACAACAATGCAAGGCACGGTCTTAGTCTGACTTTGAATGCAAACAAGGCCGAACAACTTGCACTGGCCATATCCTCTATTTCTGATCGCATGCCCAGAACATTTGCGAGTTACGCAAATAAAGCAGACTTTTCCAAGTCAAAAATCATCATTGATACAACTGCTTCATTTGCTGTCCGATCTTTCATGATGCAAGAAAAGTCCTTACCCCCAATAATTTCTCATGGGATATACGGGGGCGGTATTCTTGGCCTTTCACTAATAGAGGCAATCGATAAAAGTTTTGCGTTGGAAGATTTATGGGCAACCTTGTATTCCCGCTGCATAGAGAACGAATGGTTGCGAGAAATCATCTTTTCCGAACAAAAAGAGAATGTTCCTATAGGACAAGGCTGTAATTCCCAGACCGTAATTATGAAGGATGCCAGCCTCTCGCTGTTTGCTTCCAGCATGAGTTTAATCATCCAAAATATTCTGGAAACTTCATTGCCACGAAAAGGAGAAATTATCCTTACGAGAATTCTGAACGAGATTGATTTGCATTCCGAGAGAATTGAAACTCCAGGAGCAATGGATATCCCGGCAATTACAAAAAAAGACTGGAATGTGAAAATGCTTGGGCATGTTCCTGAGAAGATGGCGAAGCAATCCTTAGCTGCTGGATCAAATGAAACTGGGGGATGCTTAATCGGCTCAGTTTTCTTAATCTCCAAATCTATAATTATCACGGATACACTGCCGCCTCCGCCGGATAGTATTTCTACTCCAACGCTCTTTATTTTAGGAACGGAAGGGCTGGAGCGTCGGATTAAAACTATTGAAAGAAAAACACATGGAAAAGTGACTTACCTTGGCACCTGGCACAGTCACCCACATGGCGGTGGAGCATCCTCAACAGATGAGAAAACTGCTTCAAAGCTTCTGTTTGTAAGGAATTATGAACCAACTGTATGTCTTATATGGACTCCTAGAGGGATTGTGCAGATTTAATTCCATCGAATTAGATGGAATTAGAATGATATCAGCTTTCCATGGCTAGATTGTTAATAAAAGGAGTAATTCTCGATGAAAAAAAACAAGTCGGATAAGCTGCAGATCCGGAACAGCACCTCAGAATTCCTGATTTTTACCGCGCAGGCCGGTGAGGAGAGCATCGAGGTTCGCTATGAAGACGAGACAATCTGGCTGAGTCAGAAAATGATGGCGAACCTGTTTGATGTGGCGGTGCCGACTGTTAATGAGCATCTGGCAAACATTTATGCCCAGGGAGAACTGAGCAGAGAGGCAACTATTCGGAAATTCCGAACAGTTCAAACCGAGGGCGGCCGGGAGGTGAGCCGGAATATAGATTTTTTCAACCTCGACGCCATTATCTCCGTGGGGTACCGGGTCAACTCAATCCGGGCAACCCAATTTCGACAATGGGCGACACGAGTACTCCGCGAATTTGCCGTCAAGGGATATGTGCTGGACAGAAAACGGTTGGAGAACGGTACGTTTCTCGGGGAAGATTATTTTGAACGCCTGCTGGAAGAAATCAGGGAAATCCGCCTCAGCGAGCGGCGATTCTATCAGAAAATTACCGATATTTATGCCACCAGCGTGGATTACAACCGGGACGCGCCGACAACAAAAGCCTTTTTCGCCAAAGTGCAGAACAAGTTGCATTTCGCCATCCATGGCCATACCGCGGCGGAATTGATCATGAATCGTGCCGACAGCACCAGGAAAAATATGGGTTTGACATCATGGGAGAAAGGACCGAGTGGAAAAATAATGAAAACGGATGTCGCTATTGCCAAAAATTACCTGAATAAAGAGGAATTCGAGTCCCTGGGCCGCATTGTCAATGCCTATCTGGACCTGGCGGAAGAACGCGCCCGAAGAAAAATTCCCATGACCATGGAAGATTGGGCTAAGAGGTTGGATCTGTTCCTGGAGTTTGATGAACGAAATATCCTGCAAGACAGCGGCAAGGTATCCGCAAGAATCGCCAAGGAACACGCGGAAACCGAGTTCGAAAAGTACCGGATGGTTCAGGACCGTTTGTATGAGTCCGATTTCGACAGGGCGGTCAAGGAGTTGGAAGAAGAAAAGAAGAAGGGAACGGGAAAAAGCCATGACTGAACCAACTGTTGAAAACAGACCTAGCGGTTTTCGTTTCAATGAAAAGTATCTCTCGCAAATTCCGGCGCTGCAGCAACTCATCAATCTAGGCTTTGAGTATTTGAGCCCGGAGCAGGCACTGGCCGAGCGGGGCGACCGGTTTGGCAATGTAATCCTGGAGGGAATCCTGCGTAAGTCGCTGAAAGATATTAATCGTATCCAGTACAAGGGGCGGGAATATCTGTTCAGCGAGGAGAACATCCAGTCCGGCATCCAGAAGCTGAAAAGTGTCAAATGGGACGGGCCCCAGAAGACCAACGAAGCAACTTACGATCTGCTTACCCTGGGCACTGCCCTCGAGCAGACCGTTGAGGGCGACATTAAAAGCTTTACCCTGCGCTATATCGACTGGCAGCGATGGGAGAACAACCGTTTTCATGTGATCGCCGAGTTCAGCGTGGAGCGAACCCGGAGCAACGTGACAACCCGGCCGGATGTTGTTCTTTTTGTAAACGGCATTCCCTTTGTAGTTATTGAATGCAAATCGCCAAAGGTGGAGGTGGAAAAGGCAGTTTCCCAAAGTATTCGCAACCAGAGCGACGAATACATCCCAAAACTGTTCACCACGGTGCAGCTTGTCATGGGGGTGAACAAGAACTCTGCCCGCTATGCCACCACCGGAACAAGGGATACATTTTGGAGTATTTGGCAGGAGCAGGCGGACAGGGGAGAGACGGTCGCAGACAACATCAACAAACCGCTTGCCGCAGCCGACAAAGAGAGGTTGTTTTCCGGCGAGTTCGCACCTGCCAGGAAATTCTTCGATGCCCTGGAAGAAGAGGGCGAGCGGCTGGTGACCGAACAGGACACGGCCATTCATAGTTTGTGTCGGCCGGAACGGCTGCTGGAGCTGGCCTTCAAATTCACTATCTTTGATGCGGGAATCAAGAAGATAGCCCGCTATCAGCAGTACTTTGTCGTCAAGTCAACTCTTGCCAGAGTGAAGCAGTTTGACCGCGAGGAACGGCGGCGCGGAGGCATCATCTGGCATACCCAGGGTTCGGGCAAGTCGCTTACCATGATCTGGCTGGCCCGGAACCTTGCCCTTGATCCGGATATTGCAAATCCGCGCATTGTGCTTGTCACCGACCGGGTGGATCTCGACAAGCAGCTCGGCAATACCTTTGCTGCCTGCGGCCTAGATCCGCAACGGGCCAGGACCGGACGCGATCTGCTTGATCTGGTTTCGGAGCAGCAGGCCGGCATTGTCACTACCCTGATCCATAAATTTGACAAGGCTCTAAATATCAGAAAGGTGCAGGATCACTCACCCGACATCTTCATGTTGGTGGATGAGAGCCACCGGACTAATTTCGGCTCATTCTCCGCCCGCATGCGGCAGATGTTTCCACGGGCTTGCTATCTTGGATTTACCGGCACGCCGTTGATGAAAAAGGAAAAGAATAACTTTGCCAAGTTCGGCGGATTAATCGAGCCGCATTACTCCATCCAGCAGGCGGTGAAGGACAAGGCCGTGGTACCGTTGCTCTACGAGGGAAGGTATGTGGAGATGGAGCAGAACAAGGAGGCAATTGACCTTTGGTTTGAGAGACACACCCAAGGGCTGACACCTGAGCAAAAGGCAGACCTGAAGAGAAAATACGCTCGTGCCGAGATGCTGAACAAGGCCGACCGGGTGATTTATATGCGGGCCTTTGACATCAGCGAGCATTACCGGGCCACCTGGCAGGACAAGACACCGTTCAAGGCGCAGCTTGTAGCGCCCAATAAGCTGGCAGCGCTTAAATATCATGGATATATGAATGAGATAGGTCATGTGACCAGCGAGATCGTTATTTCATCGCCGGACAACCGGGAAAGTTACGAAGAGGTGGAGGCCGGGCCGAGTGATGAGGTAGTCGCCTTCTGGCAGAAGATGATGAAGCGGTACGGCTCCGAGGAAGAGTACAACAAACAGATCATCAACCAGTTTCTTTACGGAGACGATCCCGAAATACTGATCGTGGTTTCCAAGCTCTTGACCGGCTTTGACGCGCCGCGCAACGTGGTGCTTTATCTCTGCCGGACGCTCAAGGAGCATACTCTGCTGCAGGCCATTGCCCGTGTAAATCGGATTTATGAAAGTAAGGATTTCGGTTTTATCGTTGATTATGTCAGCATCCTGGGTGAGTTGGACCAGGCCCTGACGATGTACGCCGAGGCAGGGCTTGCGGATTTTGATGAACAAGACTTGGAGGGGACATTGGCTTCCGTCCATGCCGAGGTGGAAAAGTTGCCGCAACGCTATTCCGACCTCTGGGATCTCTTTAAAGAGATAAAGAACCAATATGATGAAGAGGCATACGAGCAATTGCTGGGGAATGATGCCCTGCGGGAGGAGTTTTATCAATTGCTGACGGAATACAGCAAGACCCTGGCAATGGCGCTTTCCACTGAGCAGTTCATCATGGACACCCCGGAAGCAAAACTGAGCCGATACAAGACGGACCTGAAACGATTCCACAACCTGAAGGCATCGGTGAAGCTCCGATATGCGGAGGCTATCGACTACCGGGATTATGAGCCGAAGATCAAAAAGCTGCTGGATACTCATATACAGGCCGATACTGTTTACCAGTTGAATGAACCGGTGAACATATTTGATGAGCAGATGTTTTCGCAGGTCAAAGAAAAGCAAGGTATCTATGCCGACAAATCAACAGCAGCAAAAGCAGATTCCATTGCCCATGCCACCAAGAAAGCCATCACTGAGAAGATGGAGGAAGATCCGGCTTTTTATGCAAAATTTTCTAAACTGATCCAACAGGCCATTGATGACTTCCGGGCCAAGCGTTTGACCGATATGGAGTATCTGAAAAGGGTAATGGAACTGCGTCATAAGGTGGTCAACCGGGAGAGGGACGATGTGCCGGAAAAACTTGCCGGTAACGAGCATGGTTTGGCTTTTTACGGCCTCCTCACGCCATTTATCGGCACCCATATAAAGGATGAAACGCTCCGGCGAGACGTGGCAGCGGATACGGCCCTGGCTCTGTGCGAGATCATTGAGCGTCACTGGAAGGTGCAGTTCTGGGACGACGAAGATGCCCAGAAACGGGCCATGAACGATATTGACGATTTTTTGTACGACGAGGTGAAAAGTGCGCGGGGTGTCGCTCTGACCACTGAGGAGATGGATGAAATCATTGACCGGGCCATGCAGCTGGCCAGGCGCAGGATGCCGTTGTGAACAGGATGTGCTGCAGTATAATCTACGGCAGGGAGGACATTCATTTTGATGTTCTGTTCGTGGACCGTAAATCAATGGAAATCGCGGTCCATCCGGATAGCCGGGTGGTAGTGAAAGCTCCTGTCGGCACCGATATCGGCAATATTAAAGCCAGGCTGTTAAAACGTGCCCGTTGGGTTAAACGGCAAATTGCCTATTTTGACCAGTTTGCTCCGCGCACTCCAGCCCGCCGGTATGTGGGTGGAGAGAGCCATCTGTACCTGGGGCGGCAATATCGGTTGAAGATCATGACGGGTGGAATCAATCAGGTGAAGCTGGTGCGAGGGTATTTCCGAATTACTGTCAACGGTGACCCAACCCCTGAAAGGGTAAAGCGGCTGCTGGACAAATGGTATGCTAACAAGGCCAGGGAAAGGTTCCAGGAGGTTTTGCACCGCTGCCTGCCGGGCTTTGAACGGTTTGGAGTGACTGCCCCAAGGCTGATGATCCGGCGAATGAAAACCAGGTGGGGGAGTCTGTCTCCAAACGGGACATTAACCTTGAATGTTGAGTTAATACGGGCACCGAAAGAGTGTATCGAATATGTCATTACCCATGAACTCTGTCATCTGAAACACCAGCAGCACGATGCAGCTTTTTACCGGTTGCTGGAACAGCACATGCCGGACTGGGAACGGCGAAAGCATAAGCTGGAGTTGAGTCTGGTTTGATTTGTGCCTAGAAGAAACTCTCTATATATGATGATCGTAAAAACACCGGAATGCGTCAAGCCCTCTTTCAGCCGTTACATCGGCATCGACTATTCCGGCGCAGAGACGCCTGGTTCCAGCCTGAAGGGGATTCGGGTTTATCAAGCAAGCCGGGAGTCCCTGCCGGCGGAAGTCGAGCCGCCGCCAAGTCCTCGTAAGTATTGGACCCGGCGCGGTCTGGCCGAGTGGTTGTTTGAACGGCTATCGGAGGACGTGCCAACCCTGGTTGGCATCGACCATGGTTTTTCTTTTCCCCTGCGTTATTTCGAGGTCCATTATTTGGAACCAGACTGGCCGACCTTTCTCGACGACTATCAGAAGCACTGGCCGACTGATGCCGAACATACTTATGTTGATTTCGTCCGGGATGGTTTGCGGGGCAATGGCAAGGCCCGCTCCGGCAACGCCCGCTGGCGAAGAATCACTGAGGAACGGGCTGGAGCCAAGTCGGTCTTTCATTTCGACGTACCCGGGTCGGTGGCCAAATCCACCCATGCCGGACTACCCTGGCTGCGTTACCTACGAAATCAGCTCGGGGAGCGGATCCACTTCTGGCCCTTCGACGGCTGGGAGATCCTTGCGGAAAAATCGGCATTGGTGGAGGTCTATCCGTCGCTATGGAGCAAGAGTTTTCCTCGGGAGGGGCGCACGCCCGACCAGCAAGACGCCTATGTCGCCGCCGCTTGGCTGCGGCAGGTAGACTCTGATGGCAGTCTCGGAAAATTCCTGAAGCCCGCAATGTTGCCCGGCGAATACCAGGTCGCCCAGGTTGAGGGGTGGATTCTCGGCGTGATGTGATCGGAAATCATATAGAGATTGGTGATTTTGGGATGAGCCTGAATGAAGTAGAAAAAAATAAATGACGGTATTTTTGTCGGTATTTTATTCTTTAGGTAAAGATAAAATCTTATGATTTCAATAAGTTGTTGTCAATATTAAATAGCCGCCGCCTCCACCAATTTGCTGATATTATTATATATTTTTAGATCACACCACGCTTAGGCTCATTTTTATCCACACTTTGTGTACACACGGCACAGAGAGGGACGAAAATGGGCTTTTGTTTTTCCGGTACGGCAAATTATCTTTATCATCATCCTTCCGGGTACTTTTTCCGGTACCGAATCCCCCAGGACCTGAAAGCCGTTGTCGGCAAAACCGAGTTTCGGTATTCTTTACGAACCGGCATCTTCCGCATTGCCCGGTACAGGGCGAGGCTCATCGCCGGATATGTTTGTGGACGAAAAGTGGTGATAACTGTACTATCGCGGTACAACTTGATTAAGTGGTTGGGAATGTGTCAACCAATTCCAATTGCGAATGGATGACAAATTATTTGGGTGCCACACAGCAACGAACCTGAAAACAGCAGAATTGTCAAAGGAACTGATCCCTCTGACCGGAGAAACCGTTCCGGCAGAAGGAGTTAAGCTGCAGCTCCCACGCGGGATCGGTCCAGCGAGTGATCTCCGGGAGGTTCAGGCTGCCTGCGCACCGATTCAGTTTATAGTCCGCTGGACTGAACAACTTGAACCGAAGGGTAATGGATAAAGATAATGACAGAAGGGCGCAGTATAAAGAAGGTAGCTTGACGTTGTCTGGGACAGTTATGCTGGGAACCGGCGTCATGATTGGCGCGGGTATCTTTGCGTTGACAGGACAGATGGCGCAGATGACCGGTGTTCTTTTCCCGCTGGCGTTTCTGGCGGCTGCTGTGATCGTTAGCTTCAGCGCTTATTCCTACATCAAGATTTCCAACGCCTATCCGTCAGCCGGTGGTATCGGCATGTATCTGCATAAGGCTTATGGAGACCGATTGCCGACGGCTTTTAACGCCTTGTTGATGTATTTCTCGATGGTGATCGCCCAGAGCTTTCTGGCGCGCACCTTCGGCGCCTACGCCATGCAACTCTTCGGCGGAGACGAGAGCGGCCGCATGGTCCCCATTTTAGGTGCCTCACTCATTCTGGCAGCTTTTCTGCTCAACCTGTCCGGCAACCGGCTGATCCAGAACGTGGCCTCCTTTATCGGACTCCTGAAAATCGGGGGCATATTGATTTTTGGTCTCGCGGGTGTCTGGGTTGCCGACAGCATTTCTTTTGACTTCTCCAGCACTGGTGAGGCCGGAACAATCGGCAATTTTCTGGGGGCAACCGCGCTCGGGATACTGGCATTCAAGGGGTTTACAACGATCACCAACAGCGGCTCGGAAGTACAGGACCCGCATCGCAACGTTGGTCGTGCCATCGTGATTTCCATCGCAGTATGCGTGGTGATCTACACCCTGGTCGGCTTTGCCGTTGCGAGCAATCTTTCGCTTACTGAAATCATCGAGACACGGGACTACTCTCTTGCCGCCGCCGCTCGGCCCGCATTGGGCGATTATGGCGTTTGGTTCACGGTAGCCATTGCCATGATGGCCACTGCCGGCGGCATGCTGGCCAGCATTTTTGCGGTCTCGCGTATGCTGGCGATGCTGACGGAAATGAAACTGGTTCCCCACAGCCACTTTGGCATGCCTGGCAGTATCCAGAAGCACACGCTGGTCTACACCGTGGTTCTTGGCCTGATCCTGACAGCATTCTTTGACCTCTCAAGGATTGCGGCGCTTGGCATCGTGTTTTACCTGATCATGGACATTGCCATTCATTGGGGTGTCATTCGCTATCTCCGCGAGGACATTGATGCCAGGGCATGGGTGCCGGCCATGGCCATTGTTCTTAATTTGCTCGCACTGGGAGGCTTTATCTGGGTCAAACTGAATTCCGACCCCTTTGTGCTTGGTGTTGCCGTTGTCACGATGATCGTCATTGCGAGTGCCGAGCAGATCTTTCTGAAAAGGTTGGCGGGGGCCAGGCAAGACGGTCAGAAAAAATCTCATTCACATCACCACTGAAACCCGGAATTCAAAAGGAGGGTCGAGGATGACATGTTTGGTGAACTCCGGAGAGTTTTTTTTGGTTTTGTTCTCAAGCAAAAAGAGTAACAAGGTTCAGCGATCGGACGCTGGTTCCGACTTCTGCAGGGAAACAATGAATCAGGTTGAGAGAAATTCCTGATGGCAGACTCCGTCCTGGTCAACATAAGAGGCGTGGGGCCAGTGCTGCTGGAGCGCAGTGCAAGGGCAAAGCACCTCAATATTTGCGTCAAGCCGTTCAAGGGCATACGGGTGGCTGTGCCCGAAGGCTTGTCGTTCAAAAATGCAGAGATAATTGCGCGGATGCAGGTGGACTGGCTGAAGATTCATCTGGAACAGGTGCGGAAATTTGAAGCAGAACATCCTGTCATTCCTGAAGTGGAGATAGACCCAAGGAAAGCAA
>ENA-OSEO01003805-OSEO01003805.1-sediment-metagenome-genome-assembly--contig:-NODE-3805-length-16872-cov-4.021554_pt1 | contig 16872 bp, 12 predicted proteins | sample MGYA00237883_ERZ534232 | MGnify/ENA metagenome assembly ERZ534232 | reverse complement strand
GCTGACTGCTGCTATCGCTCTTATCGCGTTGACGGTCGTCCTGTTGAAGTATTGGACGCATATTACGAACCCCTGGACTCGCAACGGGCAGGTGCAAGCCGACGTGATCGAGATTGCGCCGCGCGTCTCCGGGCCCATCGTTGCGTTACCGATAGCAGATAATCAATTCGTCCGAACCGGCGACCTTCTGTTTGAAATTGATCCGCGCACCTATCAGGCAAGCCTCGATCAAGCCCGCGCCCAACTCGATCAGACCAGCGACGAGGTCGAGGCTCTTACGAAACAGGTCGAATCGGCAATAGCCGAGGTGGAAGTGGCGCGCGCCTCCATTAAGCAGGCCAGGAGTGCCATTGCGCAGGTCGATGCGGTGATCATTAAGAACAAAGCCGAGCTCGAACGGCAACAGGCCTTGCTTCCCAAAAGAGCCACGTCGCAAAAGGCCGTGGAACGTGCCCGCGCCATTTACGACGTTTCTCTGGAGGAAAAGAAAGTTGCCCAGGCGGCACTCCTTCAGACGGAGTCAAACCTGTTGAAAGCGCAGGCCGGGCTGGCTGAAGCCCAGGCCAAGCTCGGCGAACTGGGGGATGCGAATCCACAGCTTCGGCAGGCGCTGGCCGTCGGTCTGGTTGCAGCAGTAATTACCCTGGTATTGTGGTCCTTGGGCTGGCTGAATTCATGGGAGGCCAAAACCTGGGATTGGCGAAGTCGTATTTTGGCCGGGCCGGGCATCGCCACCGATAATATCCGCTTGATTTTACTGGACCAGAACAGTCTGGACTGGGCTTACCGCGAAAATGGCTTGACCTGGCCCTGGCCCCGCGAGCTTTACAGCGCCATTGTCAGCTATTGCCGGCGCAGCGGCGCCAAAGCGGTGGCATTTGATGTGCTCTTTACCGAACCCTCCAAATACGGCGTAGCAGACGACGCTGCTTTCGGCGCCGCCGTAAAAGAGTTCGGCCGGTTTGCCGGTGCGTCTTTTCTGGGTCAAACATCCGGGAACGTCACCCGCTGGCCGCCGGATATTCCCGCACCAACATGGACCATCGCCGGACTGCAGGACTTTCTGGCAACAAACCGTCCCGAGAAGACCACCTTTTTGCGGGCCACCTTTCCGGTCCCGGAGCTGGCCGGAAGCGCCGCCATATTGTGCGAAGTCCAGTCGGCGCCCGATCCGGACGGCATCTACCGCCGGATTAAACCATTCGGTGTTTTCGATAACCACGTTCTCCCCGCACTGGGAATCGGCGCCTATCTGGCCGCCCATCCGCGCGAAGCCGCCCGGATTCAATCCGGCCGCCTTACCATCGGACAAAAATCGATACCCATTGACGCTAAAGGGGATGCCATTTTGCGCTTTCGCGGACCCGCCGGCACCCATCAGGCCTATAGCGCCGCAGCGGTCCTGCAATCGGAAATCCGGATTTTAAATGGTGAAACCCCTACGATTCATGACCCGGCAGCCTTTAAAGATAAATATGTCCTTTTTGGATTTACGGCCCCGGGTCTTTACGATCTTCGCTCGTCAGCCGTCGGCGGCATCTATAGCGGTGTGGAACTTCAGGCCACCGTGCTCGACAATTTACTGTCCGGCGATTTTATTCAGACCGTTCCGTCCTGGTTCAGTGTTGTTTTCATTGTGATATTTGCCCTGGCCGGTGCGGTTTCGTCATCATTTTTTCTAAATTTGCGCGGGATTGCATCGGCCGGCAGCGTGCTTCTGGCCACACCCATCGGTTTATCCCTGGGCGCCTACCTTTATGGCTTCTGGCTTCCCCTGATCGCCCTGGAAGCAGCTGTCGTGTTGTCTGTCGGACTGGCGCTGGCCGTCAATTATGTCACCGAAGGACGCCAGAAGCGTTTTATTAAAAATGCTTTTCAGCAATACCTCAGCCCGGCGGTCATCGAGCAGCTCCTTCAGAACCCCGCCCGGTTGAAGCTGGGGGGAGAGCGCAAAGTCTTATCCATCTTTTTTTCCGATCTGCAGGGGTTTACTTCTATTTCTGAAGGCCTGGATCCGCAAGCCCTGACCCAGCTTTTAAACGACTATCTATCGGCAATGACCGACATTATTCATGATGAAGGCGGCACGGTGGACAAGTATGAAGGCGACGCCATCATCGCCTTCTGGAATGCGCCGCTGGACGTGCCGGACCACGCGGTCCGCGTCATCCGGGCCGCGCTTCGCTGTCAGAACCGGCTGGCAGAGCTGCGCCCAACTTTTAAACAGCGGATCGGCAAAGATATGCACATGCGCATCGGCATCAATACCGGCCTGGCCGTTGTGGGGAACATGGGATCTCGCACGCGTTTTGACTATACCATGCTGGGGGACTCCGTCAATCTGGCCGCTCGCCTGGAGGGAGCCAACAAATTTTTCGGAACGTACACCATGATTTCTCATTTCACCCGGCAGTTGATCGGAGACGACTTTGCCGTGAGGGAACTCGCCCGAATCGCAGTTATGGGGCGTAAAGAACCGGTAGCGGTTTATGAGCCCATGTTTAACGATACCTGCGGCCGCAATAAGGTAATATTGGATACGTTTGCCGGGGGTCTCGCCTTGTTTTATCAGGGCCGTTTCAGGGAAGCCCGCGAAGTTTTTGATTCCATTCAAGCTTCAGATCCTCCGGCAGCCGCCTATTATAAAAAATGCGATGAATTGATGGCGGCCATGCCTGAAAACTGGCAGGGCGTCTGGCTGATGACCTCCAAATGAGAATCCGGTTCAATCAATATCCCGTCATCGGAAGCGGTTTCAGCGGCGCTGGCACTGGCAGCCAAGGCCGGCATCGATTCCCAATCAGAAAAATATGTCGCATCTTCCGAATCCGCCATGAATCACCGCTACTGCTCATCCAGATTTTCAAAGGAGTAGGTCGTCAGCATCGGATAAGCTTCAATAGATTTTGCGTCCATCATCGCAACAATTCTTTGAAGGACCGCAAGGATCATGATCTTTTCCCAATCCTGAAGCTTTTCAAACTGACGGACAAACGTTTGCTGAAGCGCTGAAGGTGTCGCCGCAACCATTTTATTGCTTTCTTCTGTGGATGAGATGAATACTTTGCGTTTATCATCATCACTTTTACGCCTGATGATAAGGCCTCGTTTCTCAAGCCGGTCAAGGATACCCGTAACCGTCGCCTGGCCCAGACTGACTGCCTTGGCCAATTCACCCACGGACATTTCTTTTTTTCTGTATAGCTCTTGTAAAATGACCAGTTGCGGCCCGGTAATGCCGTGCTCCTTTACAAGCGAGCGGGAATAAAGATCAATTGCCTGGATGATTCTCCTGAGGGCAACCAGAACTTCGCTGGTCAAGGTTTGGTCTTTAAGATACATTCAGTTAGAAATCCCTGTTGCATGCTTACTGTCTATCATTTAAACCATCCGAACAAAACGCCATGTCGGCACATAAAGGTTTTATTTATTCATTTTGTAAAGATTTGACAACTATAAATGCCAAATCCGAATGTCTGGTATCAATATTTTCGGAATAGTATCCGGCTGAGCTCCCTGTGGGTGAAATAAGGATCATCATTCCTTAAGTAGGGCAGCATGATCTTTTTTTTACGCAAAACTTCTCTCTCAATATCACCAATAATTTCATCGGGTTGGTCATAGGCGGCTTTATAGATTTGCAGGCCGTAGGGATTGATGATTTCGCTGCCGCCCCAGAACCGATATTCTTGTTTTTGTTTCGACTCCGTGCCGGGATCATTTGAAAACAAACCGCGGACCGCTTCCGGAACCTGGATTTCCCAGCTGTTGAGCGATTCTTTACCGACCCTGCTGGCGCAGATGACATAAAGGCCGAAAACGCGCGCGTAGAACTTGGTTATGATTTCCCAGCTTTCAATATTGCTGAATTCATCCGACAGCGCACCTTCGGTTGAATTGATTATCGTGATAAACGCATCGGCTTTCTGACAAACCGCCAGATACGGCAGGGATGGGTGCCAGAGGTCGTTGCAGATAAAAACCGCCAGGTTCAGCCCCTGATACGGAAACACCTTTACCTGCTTTCCATTCGAAAAGCATTTGCGTTCTTCAAAAACACCATAGTTCGGCAAATTCAGCTTGCGGTAGGCAAACAATGCCGTACCGTCGATAGCCACCAGCGCCGAATTATAGAAATTCATGGAAGGGGATTCCTCGATAAATCCCACAATCGCTCCCGTCCCTTTGGTAGCTTCGGTTAACCGCTTGATTTCCTTTGAGCCCATCCGCAGCGCGACTTCAGGGTATCTGGGGCCTACAAAATACCCGGTCAGGGCGAGTTCCGGAAAAATATTCAGATGCACGCCCTTTTCCCGTCCGTAGTTGATCTTAGCGATAACTTCCTCCAGATTCGCCTGAAGATCCAGAAGGGACGGATTTGTCTGATAAACGGCAATTTTCATACCTGTCACCCCCGCCAATGGTTAACTTAAAAACGCTTTGCCCATATGTTTAAGGGTATGGTCGTCCCGCATATAATTTGCCGTACTTCCGTTTCGTTTGATGACATCAACGCCCCCTTCATCATAAGGTTCGATTTCAAACTCCGGTGCCTGATCGGCGCTTGTGGCCCGACATAATTCAACATGACGTTGCAGCTTGGATATTGAAAAGGATATGAGTTCCTTTAAAAATCCAAACGCATGCCGCATTTGATGAAATCCATACTTTTTCATGAGCGCATACCCTGTCACCGCGTCTTCTTCGGCCCTTTTATTGGGACGATCCTGACTGGTCGTGCAGGCGGTCTGGATGGACGGGAGGTCCAGCAGCTTATTGACTTTTTCCATCAGCAGATTGGCGACGTGATGAGAGACCAACCCCAGATCCACGGCATATTTTTTTCCGATGTTGGCGATGGAGGGGAGTCCGGCATGCACCACCATAATTCCCGGGTTGACAAGCTGGGCCAGGGCGATACCGAACAACGCTTCCGCATGGGTGAGCGTGAGAAGACCCGACATGCTGTATGGCCCGGACAGTCCCGCCATGGGCATGGTGGATACGTAAACCGGTATTCCTTTTTGAAGGACCGACAAAAACGGGGGAATCATACTTTCAATAATATTCAGCGGGCTGTTAATGATTGAAAACTGGATTGTGATTCTGCCCCTTTTTTTATGAATTTCCTCGGCGCGGGCTATCCCTTCATCGGTGATCGCCGCCACATAAACGGGCTTATCACAATTTTCGATGATGGTATTCATGACATCGACTTCCCGCTTGGGAATCAGAACACCGCGCGCCATGAACTCAATCACATCGGTATCATTCACAATCCTGGCAATTTGGGCCGTATGATCCAGGGTCGGCGGTATGAGTTCACCGCTGTCATCGTCGTAGACAAACGGCGCCGTCCCGCCGACGCCAAACGCATTTTCCGGAACAAAAAATTGACCTCTTTTGGGCATGGTGGAGAGCACTTGATCCACGAGGGGTGAGAGAACATGCAGATGCCCGGTGGTTTCATCAAATGCCGCCAGCCCGGTGCCTTCAAATAGTTCTCTAACTTTCGAATTGCTGCACTTTACGCCCACTTCCTCAAGGACTCTTAACGCATCCCGGTGGATCTTTTCAAGCCATTCTGTGTCAATTGTATTCATCTTTTTATTTGCTTTCCTTAATTTTTTACACCCTGTGGTTTTACTTGAACGGATCCCAGCGAATCGTCTGCTTTTCATAAGACGGGGGAAATTGCTGTAAAAATTCATCGTAATAATAAAGTTCTTTAAATGAAGCAAAGGGCAGCCCATATGCGGCCTTCGGCCGATGCTTGATTTCATCCGGGTTGATGATTTCAGAAATGAGGCCGTCCATCACGTCATCCATACCCGTCCCCATGGCAAATCTCAACTTCTCGCGATTCGCGATTTTCTCCGGCAGCATGTCCCGAAAAGCTTCCCTTAAAATATACTTTTCGATTTGCTTATCGCCGTATATCTTCCATTTCATCGGAATTTTCCGGCTGAACGCCACGACCCGGGTATCCAGAAACGGCGTCTGATAAACCACCGCATTTGCCATCCATGCCCGATCCAGCCTTCTGAGCGCCGTATTATAAGCGATTTCGAGCAATTTTTGCGCCAGACGCTCTCGCTGTTCGTCACTTTTGACCTTTGGGTTTTTCAACACCATCCGGTAACCCCCGAAAAGCTCGTCCGCACCTTCACCAACAAAGACCAGGTTGGTAAATTCTTTAACTTTTCGAGACACATAAAAGTTTGAGATAATACCGGATATGCAGTCTTCATCAAAACTTTCCAAATGCCAGACCGCATCCGAAATATAATTTTTAATATCCTCTTCCGTGATCATATAAATATGGTGATCCAGGCCCAGGTAGTCGGCCATTAACTTGGCGTTTTCCAAATCCGGTCCCGGTGCTTTTTCCACCGCTCCGGTGACCAGTTTGATATGCGGATTGAATCCTTTGGCAATGGCGGCGATAATGGAACTGTCAAGCCCCCCACTGAGGGATACTGCGCCCACGCCGTCCATCCGTATCTTTACCGCGTCTATTAAAATTTCTCTCAGCATCTTTGCGGTCTCTCCGATGTCCCCGATTTCGGGCAACCGGGGTTGGAAAGGCTCAAATTCCTTCAAGCCTTTTTTGGAGCTGTAGGTATATCCGGGCGGCAATTCGTGGACATCAAACTGGACATGATCTTTGATCCCTTTCATTTCGGAGCTGAAATAAAATAGCCCGTTATTGGCGCCGTAAAAGAGCGGCCGGGCGCCCACGTGATCCCTGGCCAGGACCACCTCATCATCTTTCTCAACAATGGCGCAGGAAAAACTGCCGTTTAAACGTTTAAAACAGTCTCTTTCATATTTTTCATAATATTCCTTAAAAAGTTCGACATCACACTGCTCACCGGACCTTTCATTGAAAAGCTCGCCGTCAAACAGAATATACGGGAGCTCGCTCATGGAGGTGGTATAGGTGGTCTTGGGAGTCAGGTTGATTTCATTGGCGCCCAAAGCCCCCCTGTCATCCGTAAGGGTCCGGATGATCGAATTGTCCGGTCCCCGATGGCGCATGAGTTTGAGCATCTTTCCGAGCTGCTTCGTGCTGTTGAAATCGATCTTTCCATACTGGGATATGATCCCGGCGATACTGGCCATGGGTTGCCTCCCTTAATGTTAAATGGTTTTAAATGGGTATGTCCATTCCGTCATAGGCAAATTTCACATGCTTATCGGCCGCCTCTAAATAGAGATAATCATCATAACTGCGGTTCCAGTATTCTTCCATGTGAATAAAGACGATGCTTTTCGCCTCGATCCTTTCGGCAAGAGCCAGGGTCTCTTCATAGGTGTATAGGGTCTTGCGCGATATATGATCTTCCGTGTAGACAAATCCGTGCTTTAATCCGTCTTTAAATATCCCGGGTTGAATGAACAATACATCCGCCCCTTTCAGCGCATGGCGGTCTTCGGGGAAGGGTTTGATGTCACAGGGCGCATAAACCGCCTTTTTTTGATCTGCTTCAAACACATATACAAACGATATTTCATCCTGACGTTCGATCCCTATCGATTGGATCAGAAAGTCGTTGATTCTGATCTCCCGCTCAAATTCCACAAGCTTGATAAATCCCCGGTCGATATAAAAATCGATTGCCGGCCCGTAAACGGTCTGGAGTTTTTTAAATTCCGCCATCAAGCGGCCGGGCGCAATTAAGGCAATTTGCTTTTCAGGATAGGCCCGCCATGTACGAAAATCCAGGGTGATCTGTTCAAGCACCCGCAGCCCTTCCACATGATCCGGATCCAGATGGGTGAACATCACATAATCGATCCGATCGATCTGCTCCCGGTTCAGCTGGAAGGCGATTTCAGCTGGGGTATCAATCAGCAGGTGAATATCGTGAATAAATGCCGCAGGGCCTGTTCTGGCATAGGGAGCCCCTTTTTTGCGGGCCTCCCGGCAGATGCCGCACCGGCATAACGGCTTGGGAATGACCATGCATCCCCCTGATCCCAGAACTGTCAGTTTCATGGACTAAAGCAAACGGATCAAGCCACAGCGCTTTCGCGATCATCATCCGAATCTACATCGTGTTTCAGATCGCCATCCACTGTGCCCTTGACCTTTTCCCGCTCTTCGGCAAAGTCAAATCCCGTCCAGATTCCAATCGATCCCAGAATGGAATCCTGCGGATGAAATTTTCGAAAAATTTTAAAATAATAGGCGGCTTCCTTGCTGTTGATGACCGCACCGGGGTTCTCGGCCTTGATGCGTTCATATTCATCGTCGCCCATCTCCTGATCGGCCAATTTTTCACCCAAACTTTCACAGCCTGCGCCCTGGGTGTACTGTACTTTATACCGCCACAGAATTTCCGGCGGCAGATAATCCGTATCCTCGAAGGCTTTGCGCAATATCCATTTTTCGATTTTCGCGCCGTTATGCTCCCTGATTTTAAGTTCCGGCGGTATTTTCATGGACAGATCCACCAGGTCCACATCCAGAAATGGGACGCGCAATTCCAGACTGAAAAACATGCCCATGCGGTCCGCTCGCTGCAAATTGATATTGTGAAGATTGCCGATGCACCGTCTGGCCTCAAGATTGAGCTTGTCCATGGGAAAGTGCTTCATATAGTGATATCCGGTAAACAGCTCGTCCGCTCCTTCACCGGTCAGCACCACGGTCACATATTCCGCAGCCAGCTTGCAGGTGAAATAACAGGGGACCGCACAGCGGACCAGAGACGGATCATAGGATTCCAGTTTGTTGATGACCACCGGCAGGGCTTCGTAATAGTCGTCTTCCGTAAAAATCAATTCATGGTGGGTGCTGCCGATATGGCTGGCCGCAATGCGGGCGGCCTTGATATCATCGCTCACATCCCCCTTGTCGTCTATCATTCCCACCACAAACGTGTGCAGATTGGGGATTTCATCCGCAGCGATGGCCGCCACCAGGCTGCTGTCCAGACCGCCGCTGCAAAAAGATCCCACCGGAACCTCCGGATCGGCCAGCAGTCTTTTTTTGACCGCCTTAATAAATGTGGGTTTGATCAAGCGGCAGGCTTCCTCGATACCCGTCAGCAGATGATCCCGGACTTCCGGTACCTGATAATACTGAACCAAGCCTTCTTCGGGGGTATAATAATGACCGCTGGGAAATTCATGCACCTCCTCAAGACCCGCCAGACTCATGGCGCCCAATTCCGAACTGAAGTAAAGGTTCCCGTTTTTCCAGCCGTAATAAAGCGGCTTGATGCCGATCGGGTCCCGGGCGAGCATGTAATTATCACCGTTTGCTATCGCAAAAGCGAACATCCCGTCGAGCTGTTTTACGCAATCCGGTCCCTTTTCACGATAGAGATGTAAAATCGCCTCGGTATCCGATTTTGTCTTAAAATGATATTTCGACGCCAATTCGGCTCTTAATTTTTTAAAATTATATATCTCGCCGTTGGCAATGATGGCCAGACGCTCATGATCCGCCAGTATCGGCTGGTGTCCCCTGGCCACATCCACGATGGACAGGCGCGTATGCCCCATGACATGGCGGCCGGTTGAATGAAGGCCGCTGTCATTGGGACCGCGGTGGCCCAATGTATTGAGCATTTTGTTGATCGTTGCTTTGTCCTGGATACCGAAGCATCCGGCTATGCCACACATTTTATACCTCCTTAAGAGATTAGTTGACGAAAATTCTACCGAAATTTGAAGTTGTCAGGGGATCGTCCATATACATGCCGATCCCCACGCGCTGAATGGATTCCATCCCTCTTTCATCATAAACGGGCATTTCAATATCCGGCGCCTCTTCGGCAACGACTTCCTCACAGATACGGGCCGCCTGCTCCATTTTGGCAAAGGAAAAATCGATTAAATATCTTAAAAACGCAAACGGATGTCGGATCATATGGAAACCGTACTTTTTACAAATGGCCTGCCCCATTCTTGCGTCTGCAAATGCGCGTTCGGTGAGATGCTCCTCATGGGTCGTCCCGCCGCTCTGGCAGGTCGGCAGATCCAGCATCAGATTCAGATGCGCCATCATGATATTGAGCAGGTTATGACTCACCAGACCATAATTCGGATTGTATTCGATGCGGGGATCCGCAATGGTGGGAAATCCGGCATGTATGCAGGTAACGCCGGGGTTTAGCAGCTGCGCCGCACAAATGCCGAAGAGAACTTCCGCATGGGTCATTGCCAGAACGCCGTTATAACAAAACGGTGCGCTGATTCCCGCCATGGGCATGGCTGAAATGAAGACCGGCAGCCCTGCCTTTACGACGTTTACAAAATTATCGGAAAAATTTTCATTCACCTCCAGCGGCGGACGGGTGAGACAAAATACGATCATGGTATCTTTTCTCTGGTGATGAATTTCAACGGCCCGGGCCAGAGCGGCATCCGAAGTAACGGCAAAATAGAGGGGCTTACGGCAGTTTGCGGCCATGATGTTCATCTGCTCAACTTCATCCTTGAGCTTGATCCCTCTGCCCATGCCCGCCACCATATCATTGTCCTGGGCAAACCGGGCGATCCGCTCTGCATGCTGACTGTTCGGGAATATTCCCCCTATACCCGCCTCATCATCATAAACATACGGCGCGGTTCCGCCAATGAAAAAACTTTCCTGGGGAACAAAAAAATCCCGGACCGTGGGGACCTTTTCCAAACAGTCGGCCACCAGATCGGAGGCGGCATAGATCCGGTCTTCATACTGCACGGCCCGGCCGGTGCTTTCATGTTGCTGAAATACGGCCTGAATTTCAGGATGCCGGCACCGCACCCCCAGGTTTTCCAAAATCCACAGCGCATCCTGATGGGTCTGCAGCAGCATCTCCACAACGGAATCGCCCAGCTTTACCCGTGATATTTTCATCTGCTCTTGATTCACAATCGCCTCCCCGGCGTAAATTCTTTGGAAAAATCGGATCGGATCTTCCTAAAACCCTATGCCGGCTGAACCTGCTTGAGGTATTCCACAGCTTTAAAGGCATCGCTGCAGTAAGCGTCCGCGCCGATTTCAGCGGCAAACTCCTGGGATGTCGGCGCGCCCCCGATAAGCACCTTGATACGATCCCGAATCCCCGCCGCTTTGAATTTCTGAATGACGTCTTCCATGGATCGCATGGTGGTGGTGAGCAGCGCAGACAAACCGACAAATTGAACATCCTGCTGCCTGGCGGTTTCGACGATTTTATCGGCCGGCACATCCGTTCCCAGATCAAGGACTTCGTATCCTTCGCCCTTTAAAATAATCTTGACGATATTTTTGCCGATGTCATGAAGATCGCCGGCGACCGTGGCAATCAGGAACTTTCCCTTGGTTTTTACCCCGTCTTTCGACAGCAACGGTTTTAATATGTCCATCGCCCCGCCGACGCACTCGGCAGACGCGAGCATATCCGGAATCAGATATTCACCGGACTCAAATTTTTTGCCGACGGAATCCATTGCCTGGGTTAACGCATTGACCACGATTTTTTTCGGGGATACGCCGGCCTCGATCCCTTTTTGCACCAGATCCTTTACACCCGGCCGGCCTTCAAGGCCCTCCTCAATCCCCTCGTCTTCGGACCGGAAACGGCCCTGAACCACATTAAAAGATATTTCCTTAAAAATTTCCTTTTCATTCATTTTTTGTTTTCTCCTTTGCCGGATAGCGAAAAGAACGCATATACCGCCTGAAATGGCGGTCTTTGCCGGTGATCGCCCGGGCGGTTTTTACCGCCGACATGACGGCTTCATCCAGGGGGTTAAGGATCACCGCGTCGAGTCCTTCATATATTGCCATATGCAGAAACGCCGCGTTCAGCCGGCTGCGACCCGGCAATCCGTAAGATACGTTGGAAAGCCCCATAATGGTCTTTGCATCCGGGAATTGGCTTTTGATCCCGGCGATGGTTTTAAGGGTCACCCGCCCCTGCCGGGCATCCGCACTGATGGGTATAACCAACGGGTCAAAATACAGATTCTCAATGGAAAAACCGTTTTCACGGCATGCCACGGCAATTTTACGGCAGGCAGTGAGCCGGTCGCGCTCGGTTTCAGGTATGCCAGCCGCATTCATGGCCAGGCCCACCAGCTGCGCGTCGTATCTTTTGGCCAAACGCACAATTTGGGTAATATTTTTCTCATCCGCTTTTACCGAATTCACCAGCGCACGCCCGCCGTTTCTGATTTCCAGGCCTTTTTCGATGATGAGGGGGTCCGCGCTGTCGATGCAAATGGGGATGTCCATCTCTGCCTGTATGGCGCCCACGGCCCATTGCATCGCGGCCAATTCATTCTGACGCGAGCCGATCCCCGTTCCCACGTTTACATCAATAAACGTCGCACCGGCGACGGCCTGGCTTTGGGCCAGTTCCAAAAGCCGATCCCGGTCCTGTTTCAACAGAATATGTTTCACTTCCGGAAGGGTTCCGTTGATATTTTCTCCGACGATAATCATTTTTGGTCTCTAATTTCCATTGGGTCCCTGCATGATAAATGGCTGAATCCCGGGGATTTCTTCCAAAAGAAGGCTTCGGGTTTTTTCGGGCAGATAGGACTTGAGGGGGGCGGAAAGAATCTGTTTTACTTGGCTGGTCGCGCGCGTGTGGGCGGCCGCAGCCCCTTCTGCCGACCATTTATCCCGGTCATCCCGATTGCTCAGCCGGGGCACAAACTGTTCCGAGCGCATATGGCGACGGGTATGGCGTTCCGCGACGAAATGCCCCCCCGGCCCTATTTTCTTGATTAAATCAAACGCAAGGGTTTCATCATTCACTTGAATGCCGTCCACCGCCCGCATGACCATGCCGATGATTTCATTGTCGATCACCAGCTTGTCATAGGAGGCGGTCATGCAGAATTCGATAAACCCGGCGGCATCGTGAATGATGTTCCCCCCGGACAGGGCGACCATCAGGCTGGTGAGGGCCGATTCATATCCCGCCTGGGCGTCATTGACTTTTGAGTCGGACATGCCGGCGGTGGCATAAATGGGTATATTGTAGGACTGCGCCAGCTGAGCGGCGGCCGCGTTGATCAATCCCATTTCAACGGCGCCCGCCAGGTATTTCATGTTACGCATATCGGTGATGGAAGATACGCAGCCATACAGCACCGGCGTGCCGGGATTGGCGAGCTGGGCCAGCATGACGCCGCTGAGGGTGTCCACGTTGAGCACCACCAGGTTCCCTGCCAGCGTCACGGGTGCCGTTGCGCCGCACAACGGTTCAGCCGGAACAACCAGCGGGATGCCGTTTTTAGCGACTTCAATGGCCAGGCGCCCGTAGGTCTCGTCAATAATGAACGGGCTGATGATACAGGTCACCATGGAAATGAACGGGCGTTTTTTTAATTTTTCCGGGGATCCCGCGATGATTTGGGCCATTTTAATAACGTTTCTGACCCCTTCCACCGTATAGACGCCCCCCATGACGTGTTTCCGCGTCCGGTTAAGAGCCGCGCCGAATCGATTGACATCCACGTTTTCAACCGGCAGGTCGTTGGGATAAACGTTCAGCATGTAGAAATGGATATTCTCCAGGGCGTCCACCACCCGGGCCATGTTCATGACGTCTTTGAGCTCCGACCGCCGGATTTCATCGGAGCCGGGATCCTGGACATTCAAGGCGGTGCCCCCCGTTCCCAAATGCACCCGCCGGCCGCCGATTTCACAATCGTTCAGTCCGTCGGGATCTCTTCCGCACAGCGTAATCACCGGCGGGGACTTTTTTATCAACGAAAGCACTAGGTTCCTGGGAATCTTGACGATGTGGGTGGAATCGTCCACAATGGCATCTGCCCGGCGAAATAGATCCAGCGCCTCTGGGCAGTTCACCTTGATCCCCACGTCGGCAAAAACCTTCAGGGTGGTTTCATGAATTCGAGCAATATCCTCCTCGTTCAGCGGGGTGTATTGCCCGCCGTTTAATCCTTTGCGTATAGCCATCAAATCATCCTTTTTATGGTTGCATCGTTTTTATTTTGATTTCCAATGGTTCTTCTTTCCGTGCAGTCTTTTTTAGGGCACTCGCGGCAGGGGTTGTGTGCAGTCACCCAGGGGCTGCTGTATTGGGCTGAAATCCCGAAGACCCCGGAAATCGACTTGCGCGGCGACATCAAACAGGTGTCGCTGAGACTGACCTTGAGTAAATCCTCATCAAACAAAGCAAATATCTTTTTTTGCTCCTCAATGGACCAGTCACAATAACCGGGGCTGAACCGAAGTGATGTCGCTCTCCCCTCCTGCCGATACCTGCTTTGCATTTCCTGCTGAAACTGGTTAACCAACCCCTCCACCAGCAGGGACCCCATTGTTTCGACAATAAACGCATCCGACAGTCGGTTTTGAGCCGTCAGCCGTTTAATCTCATTCTCAATTCCATCCCCGATTGTGGCAATGAAGCAGACCGCCTCAACACAATGTTCCATCACTTTTGTCAGTTTTCTGCTGCTGAATGCGCTGCATTCTTTTAACCGAATAATCCCGTTCCTTGCAGATTCAATCTCTAATTTCCGATAATTTAATCGCGGTGATAGAATCTTTTCCAAGCCTGCCGTGTACATGTCGATTTTCTCATTAAGGGCGTATGAAAACCCGTGAAAATTCTTATCGCCAACCATTTTTGCGAATTGCACCCGGTCAATTTCGGGTGAAAAATCCATTAACACCATGAGAACACCTCTTTCTTCATCAGAATGAAGGCAACATTAAAAAAGCATCGGCCTCTGCCGGCACACGTGGCACACACTGTTTTTTGGGATAGAAGCATCATCCCGCAGATGCGGGGGGGCAGGGCGAAGATTGATTTGATGTTTTCATACAGCAACGGATATTGGAATACCGTAGATGCTGTATTTTGATTTAAAAGAGACCTTATAAAATTTTCTATAGAAATTAAATTTTGTATTTAAATTAAAAAATGTATTGCATGCAAAGTTAATATAAGATATCAATACGGGTGTCAATAAAAAAATATTTTCTATAATACAGATAGTTATGTTTATCAATAATTAATATCAATTTAAACAAGAACTTAAATAGCTATTATTTTATTTGAATAAGATGTTATAATATATATTGATTAAAATATGTTTTTATAGAGACGGCGTTAAACAATTAAAGCATTCCATTGCAAAACAGGAACAAAATCATCTATGTTTCTGAAGCACAAACGCATCTGGTCGGAGTCGGCTTTAAAATCATCATACGATCTGGTCATTATCGGCGGAGGCCTCCACGGGTTGGCCACAGCGTATTACCTGGCAAGAGATCATGGCATGACCAACGTGGCGATCCTTGAGAAGCGCTACATCGGCTCAGGCGGATCCGGCCGCAACACCGCCATCGTGCGTGCAAATCAGCGCACCCAGGAAAACCTCCGATTATATGATGAAGGCCTCAGACTGTGGCCGCAACTGACAAAAGAGCTCGATTTCAACCTGATGTTTTTTAACTGCGGCAACCTCAATCTTGCCCACAGCGAATCCGCCCTCAGTGCCCTACGGCTTCAGGTGGCCACCGCACAGTTTCATGGAATTGAAAGCCGGCTGACGGACGCCAAGGAATGCAAGGAACTGATGCCGGCCCTAGACATATCCGATCGCCCTAAGTTTCCCGTGATGGGAGGGATGTATCACCCTCCCGGCGGAATTATCAGACACGATGCGGTTGTTTGGGGGCTTGCCAAAGGCGTAACCCATTTCGGCATCCACATCAGCCAGGGAACCGAAGTGACCGACATTGGTGTTGAAAACCGGAAAATTGCATTCGTTGACACCCCTAAGGGTAAAATTTTTACCCCGCGGGTGTTAAACGCAGCCGGTGCCTATTCAACGCTGGTTTCGGCAATGGTCGGTATCCGCCTTCCGATTCATGTTCTGTCGATCCAGGCAATGGTCACACAGCCTTTGAAACCGATTCTCAATCATGTGGTTTCTTCCGGGGCCTATCATTGTTATGCCAATCAAACCTTAAAAGGCGAAATCGCTACCGGCGCGCACATGGATCCCTGGCCCAATTACACAAACCAGACAACCGCCTATTACATCAAGCACCAGGCTGAAGCCCTTTGCGAGCTTTTACCATGCCTCAAAGGCGTTAAATTCATGCGCAACTGGGGCGGATTGGCGGACATGACGCCGGATATGGCACCGATAATCGACGGCAATGATCCCATTCGCGGGTACTATATGGATTGCGGCTGGGGATATTTTGGATTCAAATCCGCACCGGTCACAGGGAAATATCTGGCCGAGTATATCGCTGCAGAAAATTGCCCTGAAATTCTAAAGCCTTTTACGCTGAAACGCTACGAAAACAACCGGATGATCGGCGAGATTGCATCGCCGGTATATTACGGCCCTTGGAACTAATGAAATTTCGATCATGGCTCAATTCACAAACACCCATAAAATACCCATATAAAGGGATAACACCATGTCGGTAAGGATCACATGCCCGATATGCGGTGAACGCGACGGGTATGAGTTTGTTTTCGGCGGTGAGGAGCGGGGACCCAGACCCGAGGAGGCATCCTTGACTCCCCAAAAGTGGTGCGTTTACGTCCATATGCGAAAGAACGTGGGCGGCGTGCAGACGGAATGGTGGTTCCATCGTAAGGGCTGCGGCCTATGGTTCACCATTCAACGGGATACGCTTAAAAACCGAGAAATTAAACCTTCAACGGTAACAGAATGACACGCCAAAAAACGAAACGGCTTACCAATCTCGCCACGCTTCGGGTCCATCCGGAACACGCCCTGGGGATGACTTACAAAGGAAAACGGTTTTGGGGGGTTAAGGGAGACACCGTGGCCACCGCCCTCTATGCCAACGGATTTCGGATATTTTCCCGCAGCATGAAATATCATCGACCGCGAGGGCTATATAGCCTGGACGGCGAA
>ENA-OSEO01003804-OSEO01003804.1-sediment-metagenome-genome-assembly--contig:-NODE-3804-length-16875-cov-7.644005_pt1 | contig 16875 bp, 20 predicted proteins | sample MGYA00237883_ERZ534232 | MGnify/ENA metagenome assembly ERZ534232 | reverse complement strand
GCGCACCGCAACAATATTACTCAGGATTCTGCAACGGCAGCATGACCCGCTCAGATCGTCCCGGACAGCCCCAGAGGACAATCTCACACGATAGCGGGTACCGTTGCTGCCTGTGAAAATTCTCTTAAAAGTTTGGGGACGTTGGGCGAAGGTACGGTTGCATTTGTTGCGGTGCGCTGCGGCCCAAACCCAATCAGGCGCGATGTTTTGAGTAACAGCCAATTTGATACGATGAATCCCATGGACCCGATGAACCCATATGATCCAGCCTTATTTAAATAAACGCACCCTTATTCTGGGGGACGTCAAGTCCGGCAAAACCGCCCGGACGCTGAAAATTTTGCGGGAGTTTGTCCAGGCCGGATATGCCGAAAAAATCGCCGTCATCGACATGGCGCCGGACCTGACCGGCGGCATCGGGGGAAAAATGACCCCACCGGACGATGCCTCTCTTCTTTATTTAACGACAACCATCGCCGCCCCGCGCCTGACCGGCGAGAATGAAGCCCATGTCCGCCGGCTGGCCGCTGAAAATGCCCAGGCCATTGAAGTGCTTTTTGAAATGCTCCGGCAGGATCCCAGAGAAATCCTCTTTGTCAACGATGCCAGCCTGTATTTACAGGCCGGAGATTGGGACACGTTTCTGAAAACGCTGACTATCGCTTCAACCCAGATTGTCAACGCCTATTACGGCAGCACCTTCCCGGACTCCCTGCTGACGCAAAGAGAAACGCGTTTAATGCAGGCGCTGATGAAGGTTTGCAATCCGATCATCCAGGTATAAAAAAACCCGGCGGGAGATATTTCCCGCCGGGCTATCGATCGTTTTCTTCGGACAAAAAACCCTTTAGATTGTTCTAATTATGGACTCACTTTATCGCCCGCAAATATCCCCACAGCCGCCTCGGTTCCGGCTTTCATAGCCCAGGCGCCGCCGATATGTTCGCCGTTGGGGCCGTACAGCGAACCCTGACAGGCTCCCTGGGCGGGTGTATAATTTAAAATATAATTTGCACTATCGATTTTAAATTCGCTGCTGTTTCCGACAAAAGTTCCCGATCCGACAACCTGGGCGGAATTCTGCCCGTTCTGCACGTAAAGACTGAAAGTCGGCACCGTCTTAGACAGACCGTCGACTTCTGCATAAAAATCCCCGGTCATGGGGATCCCGCCGGTCCCATTAAAAAATGTACCGTAGGCAGGTCCTTCATAGTAACCGGAAATCCCCGGAACGGCGGCATCCGGGGTCACTTCTCCGCCGACATAATAGGCCTGGTCGGTAACTGCAAAGTCAGGCCCGGTTCCGGAAGCATCCCGCACCCAGGTGGTCATTTTCCAGATTCCCCACTCCATATAGGCGTTGATTCCGAGTTTGTCGTTTTCCCCCAGCTCGTCCATGGGAGCGCTCGTACCCAAGTCCCCGGTATCGAGCGACCACCATGATCCCGCTGATTTTATTCTCTTGACATAGCTTTGCTCACTTTCTTGGCTGGTGCCTGCGGCCGTGATAAAACCGGCGGGATCAATGATGGAGTTGCCGGAAATTTCATCCGCCTCAATATCCCCCCGGCTGGAATTCATATACACATCCGCCAATTCAAGCACTTCATAATTAAGGGTCAGGAGCGCCGAAAAATAACCGACATTTTTTCCTGAAACAACCGGCGGAGCCGTCTGATCCTGAATATCCTCGGTCGTCTGGTTTTGACTGAAATCGGTTACGCCGGTTTCGGCATCCACGCCGGCCGTATCGATTGCGGGGTCTTCATCACCGGCATCTCCGCCTGCACCGGTTCCGGTACCGCCAGTGCCGCCTTCGCCGGACCCTTCGCCGCCCCCGCCATCTTCACCCGGGGCATCGGTATCTTCGGCAAACTGCTGGGACTGATTGGGGTCGGTGGGCGTCACATCCCCGCCGCCCTCATCACCGACAACGATATTTTCACCCGGTCCCAGGGTCTGAATCGATCCGTCGCCCGTGGCTGTCACCTCCACTTCACCGTCATACCCGTAAACAGTGGTCTGATATCCCCCCCCTGAACTGTTCTGCGTCAGGAGCCCCGAAGGCAGGCTGCCGGATGCATCCGCGAGATAAATTGGACCGGCGGATGCCTGCCGCGTTTCAATTTTTACCACCTCGATCCCGAATTTGGTTCCCCGGATGCCGGCAATCGCGGTAGGGGTGCGGACATCGACAGTTACCTTCTTATAGCGAAACAGGCGCAGGGCATAGATCATGGCCTTGCCCTTCATCATGCTGAATACGGATTGTTTTTCCTGGGCCTGACGGTTGTCCAGCACCTGATCCACGCGGAGGTGGCTGTTGGCCCCCATCGTAATGATCTCATCGGTCACAAACTTTAACCGGGAACGACTTTCGTCAAGCGTATAGAGGATATCTTTTTCATAAAGCTGGTTTCCGGCTGCGGCATAATACGCCCGCATCGTATCGCCGTGGCGGACCACCAGCCGGCCCCTGACCGCCTGAATCGTACCGATCGCCTCGGCAAACAGCGGGATAAAGGTATCGCTGATGGCCATTCCTTCCAATTCTTCAGGAAGACCGGCCGGCGCCCCACTTCCGCCTTTTTCCTGGGCGCCAATGCCAACGGGGAATAACAGTATAAATGCTGCGCAAAACAACAAACAGGTCTTATATGCAGTGGACGGATAAGATCTTGCCATGCGACTCACCCCCTTATGGTATTAAAACTGACACCCCATGCTGACGGTATGGGTGGTTCTGTCCCAATCATTCAACTCCAGGTTGGAATCGTTTTCCATGTAAGTAAATGCATAGGACACATTAAAATATTTAAAAATCTTCTGGCTCACAACGCCCGTGACAAAATGACGTGTATCTTCACGTTTCAGACCGACATACGGAAACGGCTGGAGATCTTCGTAATCCCGCGCGGTCCACTGATATCCCAGGTACAGCTCCGTAAGGGAGGGAAACCGGGTAAAATAGCTGATGCCGACAAGCGGAGCGGTATAGGAATAGACATCGTCCTTTGCATCATGAAAATCATACCCCAGCGAAGCCGTAAGGATATGCCGCCGGTTGCCCAGATAAAGGGTCGGGGCAAGCTCCACGATCTGAGAGGTGCTGTCGAAAAGATTGGAGCGGATTTTCTGATAAAAACGTTCATCCCGGTAAGAGTAGGACCCTTTCAGGCTGACATGCCTGTTAAAAAAATACTCATAGCTGGGGTCGATGTGAAGAACGTAGGACAATCGATCGCTGCCGTATTCCGTGTGCGTCAACCCGGCAGGTATTTTCAAAATGCTCTTCTGGGTGGTCCACCATGGACCCGTATTGACACCTAGGGCGGTGTAATCAAACTGGCTGTAATCCATATAAAACTTTAGATAGCCTGAAGCGGCCGTATTCCACATCAACCCTTGCTTTTCGCCGAAATCAAAAAGCAGATTTCCACTGAAACTGGTAACCGAAGCCTGGTCTGAAAGCTTGGCCGAAGTCGGTAATGGCTCAAAGGATGCACCCCCCGGCAGAGAGTAAATGCCGGAATCGGGTCCCGAGGAAATGTTGTCGTCCCACATGTAACCGCTGGACAATCGAAAATTCCAGAATAAATTTCGGGTTCGATCCTCAATAGCGGCCATCATTTTAGCGATATTCGATCGGACGGTTGCCGGGGGGCTCGTGTCCATCACCGTCTGCAATTCTTTGCGGGCATCCGCATCCCGGCCCATTGTGAAGTAGACCGCGGCCAGTTCCAAACGAACCCGATGGAGTCCCGGATCAATGGCCAGCATTTTTTGAAATTTTTCAATGGCCAACTGGTTTTGACCCACCTGGGCAGCGCAGGTGCCGAGCCAGAACATGATATCCATGGTCTCGGCCTTCCCGGCCAGTTCCGTAAAAATGGGGAGAGCCAAGCCAAACTTGCGGTCATAATAAAGCGTTAGCGCCTGGGCCAAAAGTTCGTCCAGATTTTTGATCTCCTCGGGACTCATTTTACGAAGATTTTCAAGGGCGGTTTCATTGCCCTTGGCGGGACCGATATCACCGACCGGTTGAGCGATGGCAATGTCAACCGGCGCGGAAACAAAAATCTGCAGCAGGAAAAGAATTAAAACCGATAAAAAAATGGATGCTTTCCGGCGGGATTTCAGTGCAGACATCAAAACCTCCTGGATAGCTTAAAATAAAAGGGGTTACCATCCCCAAGTTAAATATTTATGGATCGAATCGGCCGCTTTCCTGCCGGCACCCATCGCCAGAATAACGGTGGCCGAACCGGTGACGATGTCGCCTCCGGCCCATACCCCTTTTTTGCTGGTTTTTCCGGTTTCCGGGTCGGCGATAATGTATCCCCGCTTGTTGAGCTGCAACCCTTCGGTGGACTGGGTCAGGAGCGGATTGGCGCCGGCGCCTACGGCAATGATCACCAGGTCGCAATCCAGCACAAATTCAGATCCCTTGATCGGGACCGGCCGCCTGCGACCGGATTCATCCGGTTCGCCCAATTCCATCTTGAGCCCTTCCATACCGATAACCCGCCCCTTTTCATTGCCGATAAACTTTGTCGGAGCGGTCAGAAAGTGAAACTCAACCCCTTCCTGTTCGGCGTGATGCACTTCTGCGGCCCGCGCCGGAACTTCCTGGCGGGAGCGGCGATAGACGATCCGGGAAACGTCCGCACCGAGGCGCAGGGCCGTCCGGGCGGAATCCATGGCGACATTGCCGGCCCCCAGGGTAATGACATTCTTACCCTTGATGATGGGGGTGTCATACTCCGGAAAACGGTAGGCCTTCATGAGGTTTGATCGTGTCAAATATTCATTGGCTGAAAAAATTCCGATCAGATTTTCACCGGGAATGTTCAGAAAGCTCGGCAGTCCGGCACCCACCCCCAAGTAGATGGCATCATACCCTTCCGCAAACAGCTCATCCAGGGACACGGTCCGTCCGACCACGGCATTGCATTCCAGCTTTACACCCAGCCGCTCCAGAAAATTGACTTCCTGAAAAACGATTTCCTTGGGAAGCCGGAATTCCGGAATCCCGTAAACCAGCACGCCGCCGGGCCGGTGAAAAGCTTCGAAAATGGTAACCTCGTGTCCTTTTAAAATAAGGTCGCCGGCCACCGTCAACCCGGACGGTCCGGATCCCACCACCGCAACTTTTTTACCGGTGGGCTTTGCCTTGGGAGGCAGTTCGCCCTTGCCGTGCTTGCGTTCATAATCGGCAACAAATCGCTCCAGGTTGCCGATGGCTACCGGTTCACCCTTCTTGCCGACAATACAGAGGCCTTCACATTGGCTTTCCTGGGGGCATACCCGGCCGCAAACCGCCGGCAGGGCATTGCGCTCCCATATCTTGCGGGTCGCCTTGGTAAAGTCGCCTTCGCAAACAAGTTTAATAAATCCCGGAATATCGATGGATACCGGACACCCCTCGGTACAGCTGGGCTTCTTGCACTGCAGGCATCGCAGCGCCTCCTGTCGGGCTGCTTCCGGACTCAGCCCCAGGGGGACCTCGTCGAAATTCCGGCGCCGGACTTCCGGCGCCTGTTCCGGCATCGGTTGTCTGGATATTTTTTCTTTTTTTCCTTCCTGCTGGGCCATCTTTCCCTCCTCAAAATAGCATCGATCCATCTAATGATGGTTATTTTATCGCATATCCCGCCGGCATGGCCTGGCAAAATACAATGTTACCGCTTGTTGACCGCCGGCCGGGAACCGGACCTGCCGCACAATCGGAAATCCCGAACGTGTCCCGTCTGCCTACGGATTCAAGCGGCACTGATGATCCGCATAGCACTGTTTTTCCTGTTCGGCATAAGCCTGCAGCCGCTGCATCAACTCGTCATAATCGACCAGATGTCCGTCAAATTCAGGTCCTTCCACACAGGCAAATTTGGTCTGACCGCCCACCGATACCCGGCAGCCGCCGCACATGCCGGTGCCGTCCACCATGATGGGGTTGAGGCTGACAATGGTCTTGACATTGTATTCCCTGGTCAGTTTGGATACAAACTTCATCATCGGAACCGGGCCGATCGCCACCGCCAGCTGGATGCTGTTATTGTCCAGCACATCCTTAAGGGCCTCGGTCACAAAACCCTTGCGGCCGTAGGACCCATCGTCGGTACAGACGATCAATTCATGGGAAGCCGCCTTCATCTGGTCTTCCAGAATGAGCAGCCCCTTGTTCCGGGCGCCGATGATGCAGGTCACGTGATTGCCGACTTCTTTCAGGGCGCGCGTAATGGGGTGGAGGACCGCCACGCCGGTTCCACCGCCTACACACACCACATTTCCCACCTTTTCCAGGTGGGTCGCCTTCCCCAGCGGCCCGATGATATCCATATATCCATCACCGACCTTCAGGCTTTTGAAAATTGCCGTTGATTTTCCCACCACCATGTAAATAACGGTGATGGTCCCTTTTTGCAGGTCCGTATCGGCCATGGTCAGCGGAATCCGCTCACCGGTTTCATTGGCCTTCAGAATCACGAACTGCCCGGGTTTTGCCTTTTTTGCAATCAGGGGAGCCTCGATTTCATTCAGAATTACCGTACCTTCGGCCATCTCTTCCCGTCTGACTATCTTGAACATGATAATTATCCTCCTAAAAATAAAAAATCTTTACGGAATGCGCGGTCTGTTTTATAACACCCCCGTAATTCAAGTTAAAAAAGTTGTGAAACCGGCTGATTAGAGGGTGCCTGTCAACAGATTTGTTTAAATTTGAAAAATTTTTATCCCTTATCCGGCCGTATGTCAAGGAACATATTCTAACTTTGTATCCAGAATATATCAACAGATACTATGGCGCCAGGCCCTGATATCTAACCATGAAGATTTTCGATACCCATTGCCATCTCGACGACCGTGCTTATAAAAACGATATCGGCGCCGTCGTCAACCGCGCCCATGCCGCCGGTGTTTGCGCCATGCTGTCGGTCGCAACGGACAAGCAAAGCTCGCAGAAAGCCGTAGCGCTGGCCGAGACGATTCCCGGGCTTTATGCCAGCGTCGGCGCCCACCCCCACGACGCCAAAGACGTCGGCGAAAGCGACCTTGATTTCATGCGCAGCCTCTCCCAAAACCCCAGGGTAAAAGCCTGGGGCGAAATCGGCCTGGATTTTAACCGCATGCATTCACCCCGCGACATTCAGGAAGACTGGTTTATCGCTCAACTGTTGATCGCGGACGAATTGGGCCTGCCGGTCATATTCCATGAAAGAGACAGTGATGGCCGGCTGCTGGAACTGTTAAATGAATATCCGAACAGGGAGAGAAAAGGGGTGGTTCATTGCTTCAGTGGAAACAGGCTGGAGCTGGAGCAATACCTGGAGATGGGATTTTTTATCGGAATTACCGGAATCCTGACGCTGAAAGACCGGGGCGCCGGCCTGCGCGAACTTTCCCGGGACATTCCGCCGGACCGACTGGTGGTCGAAACCGATGCGCCTTACCTGACCCCGGCGCCGGAAAAAAACCGCACCCGCCGCAACGAACCTGCCTTTGTCAGATCGGTTTTATTAAAGCTGGCGGAAGTCAGAAAGGATGATCCTGAAACCCTGGCATCCGTCTTATGGGAAAACAGTTGCCGGCTGTATCAGATTCCCCAGTCGAATTGAGATATATAATTTAAGATCACTCTACCGCGTACCATGCAATTCACGGCCATTTTCCTGAGCAGAGTCTCAGTTCAGCAGAATTGCGTTTTAATGGTTGATTTTGCCTGTTCCACCACCTGGCGGACATCACCCAGGCATCATTTCCCGGACGGATTTTTAAGGGCGCATCGGCAATTGCCGAACTTCTTTTCAGCCTGAATTCTTTCCATAATCGTCGAACGTTTATTGCGCAGAAAGTCCTGGCGGATATCTTCAGCGGAATAGTCGAAACAATAGCAGATCAATCCATTTGCCGCCGTATCGTTCATTCTTTTTTCTTTCCAGCCTCTCTGGCCCAATTCTGAGCGGCCATTTGAACAGGATCCCAAGGGCTGCCAAGCGGCGGGGTATAGCTGAGATCCAGTTGATTCAGAGATTCCACCGTCATGCCGTTGAAAGCGGCGGCGGCAAAGATGTCGATGCGCTTGGAAACTTCCGCCCGGTAATGCCCGATCATTTGAGCGCCTAAAAGACGGTTTGTCTTCCTGTCCCCGGTAACGCGAATTCGAAGCGGCTTTGCAGCCGTATAATAGATTTTATGATCCCAGAACTCCCGTTCGGTGGTTAAGGGATTAAAACCGGCTTCGCGGGCATCAGCCCCGTTGAGACCGGTCCGGGCCGCCACCCTATCGAAGATCTTGACCACCTGGGTCCCCAGCGAACCCGCGAATTCGATCCTGCCTCCGACCGCGTTTTCACCGGCCACCCGGCCTTGCTTGTGGGCGGTTGTGCCCAAGGGAAGATAGGTATTTTCCCTCAAGAGTTGATGCCATGTCTCCGCACAATCTCCGGCGGCATAAATGTCCTTTACATTGGTTTCCATTGCGCGGTTGACACGGATGGCGCCCAGGGCGCCCGTTGCGATACCGGCCGTCCCGGCCAGTGTTGTTTCCGGCCGCCCGCCGGTCGCGACTAGAACCATGTCTCCTTCGACGGGTATTTCCCGGGAATTTATAATGAAAAGTTTTTTTTCCCGCTTTTCGATGGCGCTAACGGCAATTTGATCGATTACGTCGACGCCATGGCGTTCCAATTCTTTCCGGATTATTTCACCCATTTCCGGATCAAGGGTCTTCAAGATACGGTCCGATCGAACAAGCAGGGTGACAGAGAGCCCCTTTCGGGTTAGCGCATCGGCCATCTCCATGCCGATGTACCCTGCTCCGAGTATGAGCGCCGACTGGGGATGATGTTTTTGCATGTATCCCTGAATCGCAAAGCCGTCCTCCATCCAGCGTAAGGTGAAGACCCCCGGATGATCAAGCCCGGCCAAAGGCGGCCTGGCAGAAACGGCGCCGGTGGCAATGATTAACTTGTCGTACTCGAAAACAAACGCCTGACCGCTCTTGTTTATGGCCGTGACCGTCTTGGCCGCAGGATCAATGCGGATAGCCCGGTGCTCCATCAGAAGCCGGATGCCCTGCCTTGTAATTTCATCGGCCGTGCGGTGGGCCAGGGTCTGCCAATCGGTCACTTCGCCGCTCAGATAAAACGGAAGACCGCAGATGCTGAAATTGGGGTAGCGGTCCGCCACCACGACCGCTATTTCAATCTCAGGATTGATTTCTTTGGCTCTCAGCGCTGCGCTGATTCCCGCATCGCTTCCGCCGATAATTAACAATTTTGGCATCGTGTTAATCCATATAATTGAGAAGCTCCAGAGAGAAGCGCTTCAATGTGCGCGCGATCGATCCCGCTGATACCATTAAATTGGGACATCAGCTGGCGGTCCAGGTCTTCAGCTGATTGTCCCGATGTTCCGATACGAAGCAAAACCGCCAGCAACTCCCAATCCGACAGCCCTTCAGGGCCCAGAAGGAGCAGCTTTTCCCGTAGCCTTCCTATAAAATGATAACCAGCGGTAATAATAGACTTGATTACAGATGTTATAATCACACGGGAAATTAATGGCAACCATAAACAAAATCAAATTTTGGACAAAATTAGCAAAATGTGTTAACGATAATGAAAAACAAACAATTATCATTTGAGGTGAACAATGGAATGGCGTAAATATATTTACTCTGATTTCAATATAATGATGGGCAAGCCGGTTATTGCAGGCGCACGAATTCCTGTTGAACTTATCCTGGAAAAACTTTCAGCCGGCGAAACCTTTGAACAAATTATTGAAGCCCATCCCCGCATCAACCGCGAATCAATTCTTGCAGCTATTGCCTTTGCAGCAGAAAACCTCCGGGTGGATGTTGTTTATCCTGTTTTGGAAACAGCATGAAATTTGTGGCAGACGAGAGTGTTGATCAGCCGATAGTAGCCCACCTCCGGACGGATGGCCATACGGTTATTGCCATTGTCGAGATGGAACCCGGTGTCTCCGATGATACGGTTCTGGAAATAGCCAATCAGCAGCGCTGTATTCTTTTAACCGCTGACAAAGATTTGGAGAAATGGTTTTCAGGGGAAACCGTCTAACTTTCGGTATTATATTAATCAGGCTATCAGGCTTGACAGCTGAAACCAAAGCGGAAATAGTCGGAACAGCTGTTAAAGAACATGCCGACAAATTCGTTCAAAAATTTACCGTGTTAAGTAAAAACAATATCCGTATCCGCCCGCGCATTCTATGATGTGCCTTTTCGATTCAGTGAGGCAATTTCAGCTTTGGCAATGCTTTCAAACTGAACAATAATTCAGCGAGAGTCAGGGCATAACCAGCAAATGCATTATTGTGCGCCTTATTGATCATCTTCCCCCTAACGGCATCCCCTCCCCAATTCTGAGCGACCATTTGAGCCGGATCCGAGGGACTTTGATATGATCTTTGTCCGCGCCGACCGCATCCTGATAGGCTTTCGAGTAATACGCACCTGCCTGTAAAATGAATTTAAAGAAAAACCCGCAGGTCGGGCATGAGCAGAGGATATCGTATCCCTTGTCAATCGCCGCAGTCAGGAATTCCAGATTTTCCCGGACAAACTGCAGCGTCAGCTTTTGATCCCCTTCCAGCATGCTCGGCATGCCGCAGCAGCGTTGATCGGGGTAATCTACTTCAATTTGATTACGCTGCAAGACCTCCATAACGGCCTTGGGCACCTCGGGAAAAAGATAACGGCCGGTGCAGCCGGCAAAATAGGCGACTTTTCCTTTCAACCCTTCTAATGCTTTTGGACTTTGTTTTTTCAACCAGCAGTTGGAATCCATCAAAAACCGACAGGTGTCGCAATCGGCGCAGGCAGTGATGATGCTTTGGGCAATTTCTTCCGGAGTTTTCACAATCAGTATGGCTCAGTCATTATTGACGGTTTCGTATAAAGTCCCCAACGCCGTCATTCTCGCGAAAGCGGGAATCCAGAACTATTTGAAAATACTGGATTCCGGGTCAAGCCCGGAATGACAGACAAGGTAAATTTTGACTTTTTATGAGTTCATCATTATTTGGCGTCACGAATAATCCCAAGAACATATATTGCGATGTTCCTTCGCAATTCACTGCTGGTAAAGATGTTGATCACGTCGTTATAATCCCCTTTTTCCTTGCGGATATTCTCAACCGTTAAAATATAACGAGGGGTGTTGTCTGTCACTTCCTCCTTGATGCTCAAGGAAATGTTGCGGCCGTCCCCGGCTTTCGCATCTTCTATTCTAAAAGGGTACTCTTTTTTGGGCGTAATGATGATTTGACCGGAAAGGTGGTCTGAAACACTGCCGGACAAGCGGATATGCTTTTTTGAAATCTGTGCAAATTCATCCACAAAGCCGGCCACGGCCACGCCCAAATAAGGGCGTTCGGGATCATTGGTCCGGATGCGCACTCCTTCACGGATACTTTTCCCGCCATGGCCAAGCGTTTCCACTATCACTTTAATCGTCCCCTCTCCGCCGGGAGGGATCTGCCGCGTGCTCGTAGCGGCCGTGCACCCTCAGCCGGATTCAATTTTTATTATCTGCAGTGGACCTCCGCCCTGGTTTTTTAAAATAAATTCGTGCCGAACCTGCGTTCCTTCCACCACTTTTACGAAATTATATTCGCTTTCAGGCAGCACCGCCCGGGGGGCGGGGTCGGCTGCCGGCTGGGCGGCGTAACCATATGTCGGCAGGGTTAAAAATACCGTAAGCAGCGCTATTATCCAAATCTTTCGAATCATTTCTGCCCCTTTATTTTTTCATCGGATTCGGCAGCCCGAGGCGGCTGCGCAGTTCCTCTTCCTTAAGCAGGCCGGAGTGAAACCGTGCATCCGGAAAAATGTAGGTGGGCGTCCCGCCGATCCCTTTTTCCTTGAGCAATTTAATCGTCTTGTCGATTTTCAAAACGCCGTCTGAACACTGATTGTCGGAACGATAGCCGCTTTCAAATTCATGCAGGGATTTGCCGTCGCATATGACCGAAACGGATTGATCTTTAGCGTTATTTGACAAAGGAAACAGCAGGAAATTTACCTGAAGTTCGCCTGCGGCTGCCAGTTTTTTTAAAATTTCCGCCCCCGCTTTACAGTAGGTACAATTTGGATCGGTAGCGTAATAGAGTATTTGGGTCGAATTCCCGATTGAAAAGGCTGTCAGGTCCTTCAATTGAAGCATTTCATCATGGGAGAACAGTGTGACCGCCTCAATAGCGCTCCGGGTCAGGTTGCGGCCGCTGGAGGCGTCATACAATTGACCCATCAGGAAAAAATCGCCTTTGGTTCCGACATAAAATATCTGGTCGCGGGTTTGCATGCGAACGTGAACTTCACAAATTCCGGCATACACGGTCGGCTTTACGGCGATGATCTGAATGCCTTTGGCGGCAAAATTATTAAGCCCCTTGGCGACCACATCCGGCGTCGGGCACTGCCCGTATGCCGGAACAAGCAGGAAAGGCAAGAAGATCAAGCCAAACAGAAATCTCTTAACAAATGTCAAACACCGTTTCATTAGGTTCCTCCTGAAGGTCAGCCGCAGGACGACTGTCTCATTCACCGGCCGTTTTTTCCGACCGCTTCGCGAAAAGGATATAAAATGCCGGAATAAGAAAAGAAGCATCCCGCATTACCGTCCACCAGGTTATCGGATCCGTTGAAGGTTCCGTCGAAAAGCACCCGCAATTGATATTGATCCCCCGCACCATATTGAAAATCAGGCTGCCGCTGAATATCAGCAGCAGCAGGGTGCTCAACATTACGGCGCCCGGCAGCCAGACGCCGGCAACGAGCATCAAGCCCAAGACCAGTTCCAACCATGGCAGGACCAATGCCATCAGGTTGACCAGGACATCCGGAAGGATTTGATAATTATAAACCGCCTCGGCAAAAAGGCCCGGTTTAAAAATCTTATCCAAACTGGCGTATATGAAAATTCCGCCCAGAAAGAGCCGGCCGGCAGGAAGAAGGTTTGCCTGGGAAAGCCATGCTCTTTTATTTTCACTTACTTCAATTCGCTTCATCCTGATACCGTATGCTTTCCATCAACCGGAAGATTGGTATTTTTCCAAATTGTCCAGCCGTTCACCAGGACTTTGACATTTTCAAATCCCATATCCCGCAAAAAGATGGCCAAATCATGACTCAGATTGCACGTTTCGCCGTCACAATAGGTGATAATCGGCATATCCGGAGGCACGCCCGCTGTTGCTGAAAAAAAAAGTCGATCGACGTCCTGCCACGGCAAACTCAAAGCCCCTTGGATATGCCCCTTTTCATAATCCGCCGCCGATCGTGCATCCATAAAAACGGCGGCCTGCTCACGAAAGAGTCGTGCAGCCTCATCAATGGATATATCCAGGTATTCGCCGCTGACAGTAGTCAGGCTTGCAGCAGCAGACCAGTCTCCAACCAGAGGCAGCGATTCATTGCGCAAATTGTTGCTCGAAAGGGCCAAGGCGCCGGCTACCACAATAATTGCCGGAATTTGCCAAAGCGCCCTGCGCCATTTATGAATTAAACGAAAGGATTCCATCTTTTTAAAATGCCTAAAATGAACTAAAATGCCTAAAATGCCTAAAATGGGGGGAGCATTCTCCTATTTTAGGCATTTCAAACTTTAGGCATTTTAGGCATTTTTCTATCTCCCTAAAAAAATATCGATCAGATTACGCACGAATGTTTTAATCGTCAAGCTTGAACCGACTCATATAGGCTCCCAACTGCCGACGGGCGGCATCATCCAGCGGCGGGCAGTCCTCCACCCCTTTAACCCCTTCAGCCATTTTTGCTGCAAAAACCATGCAGGTCAATTCATTGCATTTCCGGCAATTTGTTTTCGGCAGCAGTTTCAGGACCTCAATGAGTTGAGGGCGCGGCGCTTTTTCAAAGCTGGGTTTTATTTCGCCCTTTTTTTCCCAGGCCGCATTAATTTCGCGTTTGAGCCACTCGACGATCTTGCGCGCTTCGGCTTCGTCCTTTAACGCATTGACGGCAATTTTGCGCCCGTGCACAGTAATCAGTTTTCCCTGAGCACGGAAAGTAACCGAGGGCGGATCCTTGATATATTCAAAACCGCCCAGAACGCTATTCAGGTACGGAAGCGCCTCGGAAACGTCCTGGTCCAGGTGCGCAAAGCAGTGCACGCTCATGGCGCCGGGGTTGCATTCCGAATTGAAAATTTCCAGAGAATAGCTTTCAAGCAGCATAGAAACCCCGCTTAAGGTTTACAGGCAACATGACAGATACCCGTCGGTGTTTCCACGGCAAAAGGAAAATACCTGCGCTTTAACCACAGCGCCACATTGACCAGGCTGATGAGTACCGGCACTTCCACCAGCGGGCCGATAACCGCCGCAAAGGCTTGGCCTGAGTCGATGCCGAAAACCGCCACAGCCACTGCAATGGCCAGTTCAAAGTTGTTGGAGGCCGCCGTAAAGCTGAGTGTGGTGGACTGTTCGTAAGTCGCCCCGGCCTTCATGGACAGAAAAAAGGATACAAAGAACATGACAAAAAAATAAATGCAAAGCGGGATGGCCACCCGGACGACATCCAGCGGAAGCTGAACAATATATTCACCCTTGAGTGAAAACATCACCAGGATGGTAAACAAAAGCGCAATCAGCGTGATCGGACTGATTTTGGGGATAAACTTTTTTTCATACCAGTCTTTGCCCTTTGCCTTGAGGCCGACGACCCGGGAGATGATGCCGGCGATAAAGGGGATGCCGAGATAAATGAAAACACTTTCAGCAATCTGTCCGATTGAAATATCCACCACGGCGCCTTTAATGCCCAGCCACTGGGGAACCACCGTTATGAAGATATAGGCATAAATGGAAAAAAACAGAACCTGGAAGATGGAGTTGAACGCCACCAGTCCGGCGCAGTATTCCGTATCGCCGGAAGCCAGATCGTTCCAGACGATCACCATGGCGATGCAGCGGGCGAGACCGATCAGGATCAGCCCCACCATGTATTCATGCTGACCCGAAAGGAAGGCGATCGCCAGCAGAAACATCAGGATCGGGCCGATGATCCAGTTCTGGACCAATGAAAGCAAAAGGACTTTGAAGTTGCGAAAAACCTGCCCGAGCTGCTCGTATTTCACTTTGGCCAGCGGCGGATACATCATCAGAATCAGTCCGATGGCAATGGGAATGTTGGTGGTGTCCACCTGAAAGAAATTGATCACATTGCGGACGCCCGGAAACAGATAACCGCCCATGACCCCCACGAACATGGCCAGAAAGATCCAGAGCGTCAGAAAGCGATCAAGAAATGAAAGCTTTTTAATTTCAGACATGCTCGACCTCCTTAATAACGCAATATTGATCAGGAAATAAAAAACGGATTAAGAACAAAATATATGCCCAAAAGCCCGATGACCACGCCGGCGCCCTTGCGAAACCAGTTGCCGGCGCCCTGCCATGAGCTGTTTTCCGTCAGCTTGCGGATCAGCGCCGTGGAACTGCCGGCGGCAACAATAGGCAGACAATGCCCCAGCGCAAACAGTAAAATCATCAGAAGGCCTGCCAGGATTTCTTGCTGGACGGTGACAATGGCCAGCATCGGCGCAATGAACCCGAAGGTGCAGGATCCGGACAGTACACCGTAGGCCAATCCCAGCCCGAAGGCGCCGTAAATTCCCCGCAGGTTGAGACGATACAGCAGCGAACCGGACATCGAGCAGGCCTGAACTCCCAGCATCCCCATGGCCACCCAAATCAAAACGGCGCCGATCAAAATCTGCCAGTAATTGCCGATGTCCCCCAGCATCCGGCCCAAAAGGACACATATGACGCCGATCACGGCAATGGTTATAAAAAGGCCTAGTGTAAACATGGCCGCATAGAAGCCGGCCTCTTTTGGCTTCACCGCTTTTTGCTGCCCGCCCACATAAGCCACGATCAACGGAATAGAAGCCAGATGGCAGGGGCTGAAGAGCACACTGATCATGCCCCAGAGGAAACACCCCACGGCGGCGATGTATGAACCGCTTACCATCCAGTTGTTCACACTTAGAAATATCGTCTCGAGCAAGATAGTTTTCCTTTCCGAAACATTATTGGCATAGAAGTTTTTCAAAGCCTCGGATCAGATCAGAAAGCACGATGCCTTGTTATCAAACATATGAATCCCGCTGATAACGAAAACTATGCCTTTCTGGGTTTTGAAAAACTTCTAGCAGCACTGAGCGATTTTACAAACGGCTTCCCGGATCAATTTTTGCGGTATCGTCTCATATTCTATCCCCGAGTGGATGATGGTCCGGCAGCAGGTCGAACTCCCGAGCAGATCGCTGCAGGAAGGACACTCATTTTGAGAAACGGTTGTTTCCGGGATAATTTCCTCAAGCGGAATTCCATTTATGAAAATCCGGTTTGACTCTGGAATCTCCTGGTCCGTGAGTTTAACTTCCTTTAATGTGATCCGGACATCCTGGGCCGCGCACTCTTCGTGCAGGCGATTGACAAACTGCCGGATCTCATCTCCGGTTCCGGCACAGCGGTCACAGGTTTTTCCATCGACATCCAGATGCTTCCATACGATTTCCAGTTCTTTCATTCTTGTCTCCATAATTTAATTTAGCCCCAATTTTTCAAGCTCTTTGTTTACCTCGACTTCGGGGAAAAAACCCACATGACGAAAGGTCTCCCGGCCGGAGCGGTCATAAAAAACCTGGACGGGTATGGAGCGGATCCCGAACCGGGCGCCCAGGATTTGATTTTCCCGCACATTGACAAAAACCACATTTAAATGCTGGCCGTGGGTTTTTTTCATCTTGTCCAATATCGGCTGCATCATGTCGCAGGGAACGCAGCCGGCGGCTCCGAATTCCACCATGGTCGGCTTGCCGG
>ENA-OSEO01003803-OSEO01003803.1-sediment-metagenome-genome-assembly--contig:-NODE-3803-length-16877-cov-4.340952_pt1 | contig 16877 bp, 17 predicted proteins | sample MGYA00237883_ERZ534232 | MGnify/ENA metagenome assembly ERZ534232 | reverse complement strand
TTCGCCAATCACCAGTCTCTACCCTTGAAACCAGGTGAACAACCTCTTTAGCAATTACAGCTAGGCCGACCGGCCGGTCACCCAGCGGCGCCCTAGAGCCGGCCGATCTCGCCGGGCGCGGCGCCTCATAGGCAGGCCCGGGGGTTGTCGCCGGCCATTACCTGGCGGCCAATCCGATCCGGATCGCCAGGGGCGAGATACGCCCTCGGCATCTAGATCATATTCGGATGTGATACACGTGTATGTTGTCGAAAAATCTTTTTATTTTAGGCAATTTCATCCAAGTGGCCGCAGCTATAACCGTATAATTATCATCATGTGGTGATACATAATACTTTGACGAATACCATTTATGTTATTGACAGCCGGCGGGAGTTGGGAGAGAATTAAGCGGACTGGGTTCTTATCCAAGAGAGCGCGAGGGAGAGCAGGGCCGGCGGGCCCAGGGAGGGTCGAATGATCGGCAGGTCAATTCCCAAAGTGTTCTTGATAGCGGTTCTGATTTCGTTGAGCCTGGCCGCATTTCCGGCTGTGATCACCGGCGGGGCACCGCCGGGCCAGGGCGACGCCGCCAAAACCGGGGGAAGCCTCTACCCGGCTTACTGCGGCTATTCTGGCCAGATCAACAGCTGGGCGGCGGACATCTTCGACACACAATACTACGTCAACGTGCCCGCGGGCACCAGCCGCCTCTCGGCCGGGGTGACCAGCAACGACATCGGCTGGCGGGTGAGCATGAGCTACGGCGTCCGGAGTTCGGCCTTCGGGATCCAGTCCAGCGCCTACGTGGACAATCCCAGGGCGGGCTACTGGTACATCCGGGTCTACGCCTCTTACGGCAACCGCAGCGGCACCTTCTGGATCACCTGCGGCAGCGGCAGCGGCGGGGGCAGCGGGTCCGCCTGGACCGGCGGAGCCTGCACCACCGTCGGCGAGGCCCACGATAACTGCGCTCAGGGCATGGGCGTCACCTACGGCCGCTGCTACACCGCCTCCATCGGTTGGGCCGGCGACAACGACTGCTACCGCTTCTATTTCTCCGGCGGCATACTCAACGCCTACAGCCTGGGCAGCATCGACACTTACGCCTACCTCTACGACGTCAACAATACGCTCCTGACTTACAACGACGACAGCGGCCAGAGCCTCAACTTCCACATCAGCCGCTCCTGCAGCCCTGGCTACTACTGCCTCCGGGTGAGGCATTACTCCTCCTCGGGCACCGGGAACTACACCATCTACCTGGGCGGCACTGGCAGCGGCGCCTCGGCGGGCACGGGTTCAACCGGGAGCAGCTGTTCGACGGCGCGCTCCTCGGCGCGGTGGATCGGCAATAATAGCGGCAGCATCGGCTCAAACATCAGCGGCCCGGGCCAGTGGAACTGGTTCCGGATCGAGATCACCGGCTACGTCGGCGGCACCCTGACGGTCTACACAAATTACGCCGTCGGGTCGAACCTGGACGTGTACGGCTACCTCTACGACTCGAACTGCTCCTATCTGACCAGCGATGACGACAGCGGCACGGGCTACAACTTCCGCTTCAGCCGCTACGTCTCTCCCGGCGTCTACTACGTCGGAGTCCGGGCCTACAGCTCCACGGCCACGGGCTGGTTTTACCTGTACACCAACTTCCAGCAGCGCCAGTAGCCGTCTCTTCCGGCTGAGAAGCCGGCGGCCCGGCGGGGATTGCTCCCCGCCGGGCTCGTCTTTGATCTGGTCCGCAGCCGGGCCGGAAACCAGGCCCGGGCCTAATCGCTTGACAGATCAGCCAATAATGGGCCAAATAGGCCTGAGAAGGACGGTCTGTGAGTAAGAGCGGTCGCGGCTCAAAGGGGCTCCTGATTGCCCTGGTGGCCATCATTCTGCTCGGCGGGGCGGTCGCTCTGGCCCGCCACGGGCTGGTCGATCTAGCCCGTCTGACCGCCGAGCGGGACGCCCTCAGGGCCGAGAACCAGGCGCTGCTGAAGCAGAACCAGCAGTTGATGGCCGAGATCGAGGGCCTCAAGAAGGATCCCCAGGCCATCGAGGCGGCGGCCCGGGAGGAGCTGGGACTGGCCAAGGAGGGCGAGATCGTCTATCGTTTCAAGACCGAGGCGGCCGAGGAGGCCGAGAAGAAGCCGAATGGTCAGCCAGGACCTGGTTCTAAAAACCAAGATTGAGATCTTCAGGGCCGTGCTGGCCCTGGATCCCCGAGCCCTCGTCTTCGCCGAACTGGCCGACGCCCTGATCGCGGCTGGCCAGCCCGAGGAGGCGGTCAGGGTCTGCCGCCGGGGACTGGGCTTCAATCCGGCGGACATAGCCGGCCGGGCCAGCCTGGTCGAGGCCCTCCTGGCCCTGAATCAGCCCGAGGCGGCGGCCAGGGCCCTGGCCGAGGCCCAGCGCCAGGTGGCCCAGGCCAGCCAGGGCCAGCGAAGGCTGGCCGAGCTGGAGGCCAGACTCAAGCTCAGCCCCCCGGACCGGGTCGAGGAGGCCGCGGCCGCCCAGCCGGAGCCGGCCGAGGCGTCCGGGGAACAGGCGCCGAGCCTGGAACTGGCCACGCCGACCCTGGCCGACCTCTACCTGCGCCAGGGCCACGCCGGGGAGGCGATCCAGGTCTACCGGCGGATGCTGGCCCGGGATCCGACCAACAGGGCCATCCGCGCCAAGCTCAAGGCTCTGGGAGCTCCTCCGGCCAACCGGGCCAAAGCCAAGCTCCTGGAGATTCTGTTGAAGTGGCGGGAGGCGGTCCGGACCAGAGCCCTGGCCAGTCAGGGCTGAACGGACCGCCCGCCCGATTGCGGCGAGTGAAGGAGAGTCGGGGTGTACGACACCAGCCAGTTCAGACGCGGTCTGAAGATCGAGATCAAAGGCGAGCCGTTCAGCATCGTCGAGTTCCAGCACGTCAAGCCCGGCAAGGGCGGGGCCTTTGTCCGGACCAAGCTCAAGAGCCTGACCACCGGCCGGGTCCAGGACCAGACCTTCCGCTCCGGCGAGAAGGTGGACCAGCCCAACCTGGAAGAAAAGGAGATGCAGTTCCTTTACCGGGACGCCGACGGCTTCCACATGCTGGACATGTCCACCTACGAGGACCTGCTGATGAGACCGGAGGTGGTCGGCGAGGCGGCCGACTACCTGCCCGAGAGCCTGATCCTGAAGGTTCTCTATCACAACGACCGGCCCATCGCCCTGGACTTGCCCACCTTTGTCGAACTGGAGGTCGTCCAAACCGAACCGGGCGTCAGGGGCGACACCGCCTCGGGCGGGACCAAGCCGGCCACCCTCCAGACCGGGGCCGTGGTCCAGGTGCCGCTCTTTTTGTCCGAAGGGGAGGTCATCAAGATAGACACGCGCACCGGAGAGTACGTCGAGCGGGTCCGCTGAAGTGGGCGGGCTGGCCGCGCGGGAGGGCCCGGCCCTTGCCTGGAGCTGGCTGCGGCTCAGTGGACGGGTGGCGGTCCAGTCGGTTAGAGGCTTTCTCGGCCACGGCGGCTTCAACCTGGCCGCGGCCGTGGCCTTTTACGCCATTCTGTCCTTCATCCCCTTCTTCTTCATCGTCGTCTCCTTAAGCGGCCACATCATCGGCTCCTCGGAGAGGGTCCTGGCCACCATCGACGACTTCCTGGCCCAGGTCTTCCCCTACTACTCCGACCTGCTGATGGGCGAGGTGACCAAGGTCAGCCTCGGCTCCGGATTCTACGGCTGGCTGGGCGTGGCCTTTGCGGTCTGGACCGGCTCGCTGGTCTTTGACAGCCTCGACTACGCCCTCAACGTCGTCTTCGACTCCACCCGGCGGCGCTCCTATCTGAAGACCAAGCTCCTGGGGCTGTCGATCTTCCCCGCGGCCGGATTTTTCCTGGTCCTGTCGCTCTTCCTGGCCACCATCTTCAGCGGCCTGGCTCGCCTGCCCCTGGCCAAGTACCTGCCCGGCTTGAGCGCGGTCCAGGCCCTGTTGATCAAGATACTCCTGGCCGCGTTGCCCTATTTCATTCTCTTCGTGGTCCTGATCCTGGTCTTCCGCTTCGTGCCGGCGGTGAGGATCTCCTATCCCGAGGCCTCCCTGGGGGCCGGTCTGACCACGGTGGGCTGGGTGGTGGAGAAGTGGGTCTTCGGCCTGTTCATCCTGCCCAACCCCAACTACGGCGTGATCTACGGCTCCCTCAAGGCCTTGATAATCTTGATTCTCTGGATCTTCTTCTCCATGTGCCTGGTTCTTCTCTCGGCCGAGGTCATGGCCGCCCGGCGCTGGCTGACCAACGAGGACCAAGATGTCTGACTTCAAACCCGCCTGGCTGGCCACGGGGGTCGGCTCCATGCCCCTGGCCGAGGCCGGGCCGGCCGTGGACCTGATCCTGGACCGGCTGCCCGAGATACCCTTCTGGCCCCAGCTGATCGCCCGCAGTCCCTGGGAGGAGATGACCCTCCAGTTCGCCCCGGGCCTGCCCGGCCTGGAGATCGACCCGGCCGGCCGGAGAGTCAGGCTCGACCCCGGCCTGGACCGCAGCCAGGCCCTGGTCGAGTTCTACGAGGCCGACCTGAGCCAGGACTGGGACCACTTCGCCCTGACCGAGGAGACGGCGGCCGGATTTTTCGAGATGGTCAAGCGGGCGGCTGAGCAAGGCTCCCGGATGGAGCGGCTCAAGGGCCAGGTGGCCGGCCCGGTGACCTTCGGCCTGGCCGTGAAGGACTCCTCCGGCCGGCCCCTGCTTTACGACCGGGAGCTGGCCGAGGCCTGCGCCCGGGGCCTGGGCCTCAAGGGCGCCTGGCAGATCAGGAACTTCCCTCCGGGCCTGGCCCCGGGGATCATCTTCTTGGACGAGCCGGCCCTGACCGGGTTCGGCTCGGCCTTCATGAGCCTCGAGTTCGACCAGGCCAAGAGCCTCCTCGAGGCCGCGGCCGCCCCGATCCGCCAGGCCGGGGGGCTGGCCGGGGTTCACATCTGCGGCAACACCGACTGGTCGCTCCCGCTCACCTCGGAGCTGGATCTGGTCAACTTCGACGCCTACGACTACGGCCAGGGCCTGACCCTCTATCCCAAAGAGATCGCCGCCTTCCTGGAGCGGGGCGGGCTCCTGGCCTGGGGCCTGGTCCCAACGCAGAGCTTCACCGGCCGGCAGACCACCGGGGAGCTGATCGCCAAGCTGGAGGAACTGATCGGGGCCCTGGTCAGGCAGGGGCTCGACCGCAACCTCATCCGGGAGCGGTCCCTGATCACCCCGGCCTGCGGCCTGGGCTCGCTCCGGCCCGACCAGGCCGAAGCCATCCTGGATCTCCTGGCCGCCACCTCCAGGCTGCTCAGGGGCGAGAAGGAGCCGGGCGGGGAGGCCGGGGGGTGCTGAAGGACCTCCTGGCCTGGGCCCAGGCCGCGGACGAGGCGCTCTTCCGCCTCCTCAACACCGGCTGGGTCAACCCGGCGGCCGACTGGTTCATGCCCTGGGTGAGCGAGGTGCGCCTCTACCTGGTTCCCCTGATCGCCCTGGCCGCCTGGCTGGCCCTGAGACAGGGCGTCAGGGGCCGTTACGTCCTGCTGGGCCTGGCCAGCCTCTTCCTCCTGACCGACTGGGCGACCACCTCGGTCTGGCGGCCTCTCTTCAGCCGGCTGAGACCCTACGCCGCCCTGGAGGGGGCCCGTGTCCTGGCCCAGACCTGGCGCCTGACCGACGCCGCCTTCCTGGCCCAGGCGGCCGATTCCTTCGGCCTGCCCTCGGCCCACGCGGCCAACAGCCTCGGCCTGGCCGTGTACCTGGGCCGCTTCTACAGCCGGCTGGGCCTGGGCCTGGCCGGCCTGGCCCTGCTCGTGGGCCTGTCCAGGATCTATCTGGGCGTTCACTATCCGGGCGACGTGCTGGCCGGATACGCCTGGGGCGGCCTGAGCGGCTGGCTAGTCGCCCGGCTGGCGGCCGGGGCGGCCCGGAAATGGGCCCCGGCCGAGGACCCACGCTTTTCCGGCCGCGGCCTTGACTGAAGTCAGGTTACTTTATTTATCAGAGGGGTGGTATGCTCGAAATTGATCGTTCAGTCGTCCTCACGGCTTGGAATGACGAAACGATAGCCATTTTCCATGAGGCCTAGCTGCCCCGTTACAAATTTGGATTTTCGAAAGGGCCAGGATGCCCCACCACGAATTGAAAATGGCTTTGCGAAGTAATTCGGGTCAAAACAACTCTGATAGATTAATTCTAACGACTGCTGTGTAAATAATCAGGTCCTTTCTTCCCGGCAGGAACAGGCTTCAGCTGGACAGAGGCGGCCGGGCCGCCCCCTTCGCCAGGCTTGAACAACACTGCCTGCGGGACAAGAGGAGGACTGTCTTGTGCGAGTCCGCTGAAACCAGGTGCCGTGGATTCGGGGCCGGAATGGAGATTAGGGCGTGAAAAACCAATCAGGCGCGTTCGTTGAAAACCGGGATATCGGCCAGGCGGGCAGGCTGTATTATCTTGACTGGCTCAGGGTCCTGGCCATTCTGGTGGTCTTTTTCTTCCACTGCGCCAAGATCTTCGATTATCACACCACCGGCGTCTATAACGCGGTCCGAAGCCCTGTCTGGTCGGCCTTCAGGGAATTCAATTTCGTCTGGCTCATGCCGCTTTTTTTCGCCGTCTCCGGAGCCGCGGTCTTTTTTTCCTTGAATCCGAAAGGGGCGTGGCCGTTCATCAAGGCCAGAATCAGCCGCCTTTTAATCCCCCTGGTTGTTGTCGGCACCTTCCTGATCAATCCGCTCTATGTTTACGCGGAACGGCTTTTCAGCGGGCAGGCCGGCGGCGGCTTTTTCCAGTGGTACCCGGAATTTTTCGACGGCATGTACGGATTCGGCGGCAACTTTGCCCCGTTGGGGCAGGGCACCCATCTGTGGTATCTGGAATTCCTGTTTGTTTACTCGCTGATTCTTCTGCCGCTCTTCATCCGGTCCAAAAAGCGGATCGCCGGCCGGCTCAAGAGACTGTCAAACCGCTTTGAAAAACCCTGGGCCCTGCTCCTGCTCTTCCTGCCGATTTCAGCTTTCGGAGCCGGGTTCGAGATCATCGGACTTGGCGGCATGAGGGTCATGGGCGGCTGGGACCCCATATCCTATCTCCTGTTCTTCGGCTACGGCTACATGGTTTTTTCCAACGGGCAGATTCGGGAGATAATATGCATTTACGGCCTGATTTTCCTGGCGGTGGCCGTGGCCCTGACGGCTTTATACGTGGATTCCCATTTCGGCTTCAACCTGATCATCCCCGGTGTGACCAGGCACGACATGTCGGCCGGCGGAGCGCTTCGTCCCTTGAACCATTCCGGCTGGGCGGCGGTTCAGGCCTTCAGGGGTCTCCTGGCCTGGTGCTGGATCATCGGCCTGCTGGGAGCTGGATCCAGGCTGCTGAACTTCAACAATAAGATCCTGCCTTATGCCAACGAAGCCGTTCTCCCGTTCTACATCCTCCACCATTCGGTAATTCTTCTGGCCGGCTGCTTTATCGTCCGCTGGAGCAGCGGCGCCGGAACCAAATTTTTTTCCATAGCGGCGGTCTCTTTGGCCGTCATCATGGCCGTCTATGAACTGCTGGTCAGGCGGGTGAAATTGCTTCGATTCCTGTTCGGCATGAAATTGAAGAAAAAGGGGGCAGCCTGAGGCCGGCTCAAGACTATGCCGAGGCGGTCAGATGGTATTGCCGAGCAGCCGGGCGGGGGGCGCCGATCAGACCCGGGCGAAGGCAATAGGGAAGCAGAGGAGCCGGTTCGGCTTCCGGAGGAAGACAACGCCGCCTCTGCTGGGGGCGGGACCCGCCCTGTTACATCTTGTTGGCCCCGCTCTCGGCGACCAGCGAGGAGGCCCGGAGCAGCGACTCGAAGGTCCCGGCGTCGGTCCACCAGCCCTCCAGGACGTCCCAGCTCAGGGTCCCCTGCTCGATGTAGAAGTTGTTGACGTCGGTGATCTCCAGCTCCCCCCGGTCCGAAGGCTTGAGGCTCTTGCAGAACTCGAAGACCTGGGAGTCGTAGAAGTAGATCCCGGTCACGGCGTAGGGCGAGGGGGGCTTGGCCGGCTTCTCCAGGATCTCGACCACCCTGTCCCCCTCGAAGCGGACCACGCCGAAGCGCTGGGGGTCGGGCACCTTCTTGAGCAGGATCTTGGCCCCCCGGCCCTGGGCCTTGAAGGACTCCACCGCGGCCTTGATGTTGCGCTCGATGATGTTGTCGCCCAGAACGACGCACATGGGCTCGCCCTCGACGAAGTACTCGGCTAATTTGAGGGCGGCGGCGATGCCCCCCTCGCCGACCTGGTAGGTGTAGTTGAGGTGGCGCAGGCCGAAGTCGGCACCGTTGCCCAGGAGCTCCAGGAAATCGCCGGCGTGCTTGCCGCCGGTGACGATGAGGATGTCGCTGACCCCGGCGTTGACCAGGGTCTGGATGGGGTAGAAGATCATCGGCTTGTCAAAGACCGGCAGGAGGTGCTTGTTGGTGATGCGGGTCAGGGGATCCAGGCGCGTGCCCAGACCGCCAGCCAGGATGACGCCTTTCATGTCTGCTCCTTTTACTCCAGTGGATCGAAGGGGCCGGGGGCGGCCACGGGCCGGCCCAGGCCGGGATAGCTGACCCAGGCCAGGAACAGGCCCCGGGCCGGGGCGGTGCGGCCGGCCCGGCCGCGGTCGCCGCTGGCCAGAATGGCCTCCACTTCCTCGGGCCGGGGCTGGCCGACCAGGGTGCCGACCAGGGCCCGGACCATGTGGCGCAGAAAGCCGTCGGCCTCGAAGACGAAGGTCAGGAGCCGGCCCGAGACCTTGAGCTCGGCCCGGCTGAGGTGGCGCACGGTGTCCTTGACCGGGCTCCCGGTGGAGCGGAAGGCGGCGAAGTCGCGGCGGCCAATGAGCCGCCCCAGGCCGGCCCGGAGAAGCTCCAGGTCCAGGTCGCGGGCCACGGCCCAGAGGTAGCGCCTCAGAAACAGGGGCTCCTCTGCCCCGGCCCAGAGGTGGTAGCGGTAGCACTTGCTCTCGGCCCCGTAGCGGGCGTGGAAGCTCTGGTCCACCTCCCGGGCCTCCAGGACGCGCAGGTCCTGGGGCAGGAGGGCGTTGAGGGCCCGGCCGAGCTCCGGGGGGGCGAGGCGGGAGTCGGTCTTGAAGCCGGCCACCTGACCCAGGGCGTGGACCCCGGCGTCGGTCCGGCCGGCGGCGGTGACCCTGGTCTGGCGCCCGGTCAGGCGCAGGAGGGCCTCCTCCAGGGTCCTCTGGAGGGTCGGTCTGTCCTTCTGCCGCTGCCAGCCGGAGTAGGCCGTGCCGTCGTAGGCCAGGGTCAGTCTGACTGTCCGCCGGCCGCTCACGATCAGGGCATGAGCCCGAGGCGGGGCAGCCCCAGATCCTCCTGGAGGCCGGCCATGAGGTTGAAGCACTGGAGGGCCTGGCCCGAGGCGCCCTTGGTCAGGTTGTCCAGGCCGGACAGGAGGAGCAGCCAGCCGGTTCTCTGGTCCAGGGCGGCGGCGAGGAAGCACATGTTGGAGCCGCGGGCGGCCTGAGTCCGGGGCGACTGGCCGGGCGGGAGGACGCGGATGAAGACCGAGTCCCGGTAGAAGGTCCGCCAGCAGTCCAGGATCTGGTCCAGGCCGGTCCGGGGGCGGGTGTAGATGGTGGACAGCATGCCCCGGGACATGGGCGTCAGGTGCGGGGTGAAGACGACCCGCACTTCCCGGCCGGCGGCCAGGCTCAGCTCCTGCTCTATCTCGGGCGTGTGGCGGTGGCTGTTGATCTTGTAGGCCTTGACGTCTTCACCGGCCTCGGTCAGCAGGCTGGTCACGGCCGCGCCCCGGCCGGCCCCGGAGACGCCGGTCTTGGCGTCGATGATGATCCCCTCCACCTCGATCAGCTTCTCCTGGAGCAGGGGCACCAGGGGCAGAAGGGCGCAGGTCGGGTAGCAGCCCGGGTTGCCCACCAGGCGGGCCGTCCGGATGGCCTCCCGGTGGACCTCGGCCAGGCCGTAGACCGCTGTCCGGGTCAGGTCCGGGGCCAGATGGGGGCCGTAGTGGGCCTCGTAGACGGCCGGGTCGCGGAGGCGGAAGTCGGCCGACAGGTCAATGACCCGCTGGCCGGCCTCGAGACGCCTTACAACCTGCTCCATGGCCGCTTTGTGGGGCAGGGCGGTGAAGACGAATTCGGCCCCTTCGATGGCCGGATCGTCGGGCTCCACAAAGACAGGCTCCGGGCCGCCGGCCCGGGGCACCAGGCTGGGGAAGATCTCGGAGACGGGCCGGCCGGCCTCCTGGCGGGAGGTCACGGCCGCCACCTCGACCTCGGGGTGGCCGGCCAATAGCCGGAGCAGCTCCAGGCCGGTGTAGCCGGAGCCGCCGATGATGGCTACCCTGGTCATGGGTCGATCTAGCGCTTGGAGTACTGGAACCGGGCCCGGGCGCCCCGCTGGCCGTATTTCTTGCGCTCCTTGATCCGGGGATCGCGGGTCAGGAAACCGTTCTTCTTGAGGACCGACCTGAAGTCGGGATCGACCAGGATCAGGGCCCGGGCGATGCCGTGCCGGATGGCCCCGGCCTGGCCGGTCAGACCGCCGCCGGAGACGTTGACGAAGACGTCGAACTTGTCCTCGGTCCCGGTGACCTGGAGAGGCTGGCGCAGGAGCATCTTGTCGGTTTCGCGGCCGAAGTACTCGTTGATGTCCTTCTGGTTGACGATCACCCGGCCGGCCCCGGACTTGAGCCAGGTCCTGGCCACTGACGTCTTGCGGCGGCCCGTGGAGTAGTAGGCCTCGCCCTTGGTCATGCTTCGACCTCCCAGGTCTGGGGTTGCTGAGCGCTGTGAGGATGTTCGGCGCCGGTGTAGACCTTCAGCTTCCGGAGCTGCTTGCGGCCCAGCGAGTTCTTGGGCAGCATGCCTCTGACGGCCAGCCTGATAAGTTCCTCCGGCTTTCTCTGGAGCACGGCCTTGGCCGGGAAGGACCTGATGCCGCCCGGGTATCCGGAGTGGCGGTGGTACATCTTCTGGTCCCACTTGCGGCCGGTCAGACGCACCTTCTCGGCGTTGACCACGACGATGAAGTCGCCCACGTCCAGGTGCGGGGTCCAGTTGGGCTTGTGCTTGCCCCTCAGCCGGGCGGCCACCTGGGTGGCCAGGCGGCCCAGGGTCTTGTCCGTGGCGTCGACCAGCAGCCAGTCCCGCTGGATCTCTTTCTCTTTAACCGAATAGGTCTTCATTCCATCGGCCTCTCGTGGAGATGGCGGCCCAGCAAATCAAGTCGCTATATGTATCTCCTGAAGGAGTGATTGTCAAGGGGAAAGCCTAGCTGCCCTAGCTGCCGGGCGCCTGGATCATGGACTTGAGATTCTTGGCCCGCAGCTCGGACGCCTTTTCCACCGCCTCGGCCCGGGTGGCGAAGTTGCCCAGCCTGACCCGGTACCAGGTGCCCTTTTCCTTGAGGTCGGCGCTGACCACCCTAGCCTTGAGCCCGGTGAGGGGCTCCACCTGGCGGGCGAAGCTCTCGGCCTCGCCCCGGTCCTTGAAGGCGGCCACCTGGAGGCTGTAGCCCGGCTTGTCCGGGGGCGGCTGGGCCGGCTCGACCTTGGCCGGCTTGGCGGTCGGCTCGGCCTTGGCCGGGGCCTCCGGCTCGGGCGGGGCGGGCTTGGACTTGCTCGCCTTGGAGGGCGGGATGGCCGGCCGCTCGGCCTGGCCTGGCGTCTGGCGGGGTAGGGCCGGCGGCAGGGCCGTGACCGGGGCCTGCTTCTGCTTGAGCTCCTTGAAGAAGTCCAGGTCCGGCTCCTTGGAGGGGGCGGCGGGCGCGGCCGCGGTGGTCGTCGGGCTCTCGGGCTCGGGGATGGTCGCCTGGGCCAGGGGCGGGTTGGGCTGGTTGGGCCGGACAATGGTCGGCACCGTGCCCCGGCCGACCAGGACCCCCAGGACAAAGCCCCAGGCGACTAGGAGCAGGCCGGCCGCGGTGACCAGGGCCAGGCCGCGCCGCCGGGGCGTCCCGGCCGGGGTGCCTTCGGGTTGGGGTCTGGCGGGAGCCACGCTAGTCCTCCGTCCCGGGTTCGTCCTCGCGGTCCATGCGCTCCGGGGCGCTGACGCCCAGGAGCCCCAGGCCGTTGGCCACGACCTGCCTGACGGCCAGGGCCAGGGCCAGCCTGGCCCGGCTCAGCTCGAAGTCGTCGCTGAGGACGCGATGGCGGTTGTAACAGTTGTGGAAAGCCGCGGCCAGCTCGGTCAGGTAGTAGGTCACCCGGTGGGGCTCCAGGGACTCGGCCGCGCCGCGAACCACCTCGGGGAACTGGGCCAGGAGCTTGAGGAGGCCGATCTCCTCGGGCTCGGCCAGCCGCTCCAGCTCGGCCCGGCCCACCTCCGGCGAGTCCAGCAGGGCCGGGCTGGCCTTGCGCAGGATGGAGCAGACCCGGGCGTGGACGTACTGGACGTAGTAGACCGGGTTGTCCATGCTCTGCTGCCTGGCCAGTTCCAGGTCGAAGTCCAGGGGGCTGTCCGAGTGCCGGGTCAGGAAGATGAAGCGGCAGGCGTCGCGGCCGACCTCCTCGACCACCTCGGCCAGGGTGACGAACTCGCCGGCCCGGGTGGACATGGCCACCGGCTCGCCGCCGCGGAGCAAGTTGACTAGTTGGACCAGTTTGGCCGTGAACTTCATCCTGCCCTGGCTGAGGGCCTTGACCGCCGCGTCCATGCGGGGGACGTAGCCGTGATGGTCGGCGCCCCAGACGTCGATGACCCAGTCGAAGCCGCGCTCGAACTTGTCGGCGTGATAGGCCACGTCAGTGGCGAAGTAGGTCAGATCGCCGTTGGACTTGACCAGGACCCGGTCCTTCTCGTCGCCCTGCTCCTGGGTCTGGTACCAGAGGGCGCCCTCCGACTTGTAGGCCAGGCCGCTCTCTTCCAGCCTGGCCAGGAGGGCCTCCATGCGCCCGGCCTTGAGCAGGGAGCTCTCCGAGAACCAGACGTTGTACTCCACCCCGAAGCCGGCCAGGTCCTGCTTGATGCCGGCCAAAATTTTCTCCGCGGCCGGAGGAAAGAAGAGGCGGGCCGCTTCCTCGATCTCCAGATCGGCGCAGGTCGGGCCGTGACGGCGGACCATCTCGGCGGCCAGGTCCTTGACGTACTCGCCCCGGTAGCTCTCCTCCGGCAGCTCGACCTGGCGGCCCAGGAGCTGGAGGTAGCGCACGAAGACCGAGCGGCCCAGGATGAGCATCTGCCGGCCGGCGTTGTTGATGTAGTACTCCCGCTCGACCTCGTGGCCTGTGGCCTGGAGCAGGTTGGCCAGGGCGTCGCCCACGGCCGCCCCCCGGCCGTGGCCGACATGGAGCGGGCCGGTGGGGTTGGCCGAGACGAACTCGATCTGGACCCGGCGGCCCCGGCCCAGCTCGGCGTCGAAGCCGTAGGACCGGCCGGCCCGGAGCACCTCCAGGGCGGTCTGGCGCCAGACCGAGTCGGACAGGAAGAAGTTGATGAAGCCCGGCCCGGCCACCTCGACCTTGGCGATGAAGCCGTCGCCCTCGGCTAGGTTCTCCAGGATGGCCTGGGCGACCTGCCGGGGCGGCTTCTTCTCCTGGCGGGCCAGGGTCAGGGCCAGGTTGGTCGCCCAGTCGCCGTGCCCCTCCTGACGGGGCTTCTCCAGCTCGATGCTCGCCTCCGAGGTCCTGAGCGCGCCGGCCCGCCGGGCCCGCTCGAGACTCTCGGCCAGGAGCGACCTGAGGCGCTCCTTCACTTGCGGGGCTCCTGTTTGGGCAGGGTCAGATCCCGGCAGAAGTCCGGGCAGCGCACCCGGCCGCCCTCGGCCTGGAGGCGATGTTTCTTCTTGCAGTCGTCGCGCCAGGCGCAGACGACGCACTGCTGTTCGAATTCGGGCACTCGGCCCCCTTTCCCGGCTCTCCAACCCGAGGTGCGCCCCGGGCCGGACTAAGTAGCCTAACTTGCAACACATAACTCATCCGCCGTTCCAGGTCAAGCCGGCCCTCGACTCGGAGACGGCCCGATTCCGCCGCCAAGCCAAACCGGTCCGGGATTCGGGCTCGCCAGGAGAAAACGCTGGCTCACCCGGGCAAGGAAAGAGTCGGTCAATTGATAAGGACTCTCCACTCCCTCGGCCGCCCGGAAAAGGCCGGGAAACCGGGCGGCCCGGCCTTGGATCGGTCCGGCTTGAGGGCGCGGCCGGCCCGGCTCCAGCCCCTTGACAACTCCGGTCCTGGTGTGCCAAGCATAGCACGGCGCCCCAGGGCCGGACAGCTCTCCGCGACCTGGCCGGCTGGCTGACCGACCGTCCGGAATGGGTCTGGCTCTCCGGTTGCCTTCTCCCTGAGGCCCTCCTGGCAGGGCCGTCCCTCACTCGCTGGAGACCGTCATGAGATTCCTGACCAGATTGGCCGCTTGCATCGACTCTCTGAACGCCTGGATGGGCCGGGGAGTGGCCTGGGTGACCACTTTCCTGGTGGTCGTGGTCTTCCTGGACGTGATCATGCGCTACGCCTTCAACACCAGTTTCGTTTTCACCCAGGAATTGGAGTGGCACCTCTTCGGCTTCATCTTCCTGATGGGGGCCGGCTACACCCTGCTCCACGAGGGGCACGTCAGGGTGGACATCGTCTACCAGCGCCTGGACAGGAAAGCCCAGGCCTGGGTCGACCTGGTGGGCTGCCTGGTCTTCCTCTTTCCAGGCGCCATCATGGTCATCGCCACGGCCATGCCCTTCGTGACCAATTCGTTCAGCGTTCTGGAGGGCTCGCCCGACCCGGGCGGCATACCTTTCCGCTTCATCATCAAGAGCTGCATCCCCATCGGTTTCGTCCTCTTCGGGCTGCAGGGCATCTCGCTGTTCGTCAAGAGCCTCAGAACGGTAATGGGCCTGGATCAGGCCGGCGAGGGGGCCAACTGATGGATTACCTGGCCGCCTGGATGTTTCTGGCCTTCACCATCCTGCTGTTGGCGGGCTTCCCGGTGACTTTCACCCTGATCGGCACGGCCATGATCTTCGCCTCCATCGGCCCGGGGCTGGGCTTCTTCGGCCTGCTGCCGCTGAGGATCTGGGGAGTCATTGACAACGTGGTCCTCATCGCCGTGCCCCTGTTCGTCTTCATGGGCACGGTCCTGGAGAGATCCGGTCTGGCCGAGGAACTGCTCGACACCATGGGCATGCTCTTCGGCCCCCTCAGGGGCGGCCTGGCCATTTCCGTGGTCGTGGTCGGGGCCTTGCTGGGCGCCTCGACCGGCATCGTCGGGGCCACGGTGGTGACCATGGGGCTCCTGGCCGTGCCGACCATGCTCCGGCGGGGCTATCAGAAGGCCCTGGCCTGCGGGACCGTCTCGGCCTCGGGCACCCTGGGCCAGATCATCCCACCCAGCATCGTCCTGGTGCTGCTGGGGACCATCGTCCAGGTGCCGGTGGGCGACCTGTTCATCGGCGCGGTCCTGCCGGGCCTGGTCCTGGTGGTCCTGTACGTCATCTACATCTTCATCGCCACCCTCCTCAAGCCCGAGATCGCACCGCCCGTGCCCAAGGAGGAGATGGCCGGCTTCAGGGGAGGGGGCTTCGCCCGGCGCGTCATGAGGGCCCTCTTCCCGCCCCTGTTCCTGATGGTCGCCGTGCTCGGCTCGATCTTCGCCGGCGTGGCCTCGCCGACCGAGGCCGCGGCCGTGGGCAGCGTCGGGGCGGTCCTCCTGGCCATCTGGAACCGCCGCTTCAACATGAAGGTCCTCCGCGAGGTCATGACCCAGACGACCAAGCTGACCTGCATGGTCTTCATCATCCTGGTCGGGGCCCAGGCCTTTGGCCTGACCTTCCGGGAGCTGGACGGCGACCGGCTGGTCAGGACCTTCCTGAGCGCCTTTGCCGAGGCTCACGGCCGCTGGGTCGTCCTCTCGGTGGTCATGTTCGTCATCTTCCTGGTCGGCTTCGTTCTCGATTTCGTCGAGATCACCTTCATCCACGTGCCGGTGGTGGCCCCGATCATGATCGAGTTCGGCTTCGACCCGGTCTGGTTCTGCATTCTCCTGGCGGTCAATCTCCAGACCTCGTTCATGACCCCGCCCTTCGGCTTCTCCCTGTTCTATCTCAAGGCGGTCACACCCCCGGAGATCAGGACCCAGCACATCTACCGGGGGATAATCCCCTTTGTCGCCTTTCAGCTCATCGGCCTGATCATCGTCGCCTTCTTCCCCAAGCTGGCCACCTGGCTGCCCAAGGTGGTTTACGGGGGTTAGGCCCGGGCCTTGGTTTGTCCGCGGTTGAGTGATCTTGTGGTTGGGAGTTCGTAGTCCGGCTCAGAGGCCGGACGGTTAGCTCGCCCCAGACCTTTCCTGTTCTTGCCCTCGCCCGGCTGGCTGGGCCGCCTCGCTTGGAGTTGGTCCTGGCCTTCGGCTTGGCGTCGGGGACGCGGCCCAGACGCCACAAGAAAAACATGGATAACAGTTAGATATTATTGATCATTATCGTGGTACCAGGGCTGCGTCCCTGGCACCGCCGCGTAGCGAGGGGAAAGGGCCCTGGGGCGGCGGCTGCGAGAAAGCCTTGCCGGAGTGGGCACCAGGTTTGGCTCGTAACGTCGGGGGCCGGTCTTGGCCTTCGGCCGGGTGTCATGGACGCAGCCATGGCACCACACTAAATCCTTTGTAGTGATAAGTTGTGCGAAGCAGGCTGCTGTCCTGCGCCAGTGAGATCCAGAGCGCCCCAAGCTTTTTGGCTTGGGGGAAAGTCGGCCCGAGGGAAATGAGGTGGCCCGGGCATCTTGCCCGTGTTTCCACAGGCCAAGATTATGTGCGACTACCCCCGGTGCTTCTATGGGGTAGATGGTCACAGCCGAGATGGCCGCGCCCCCTCAAGGATCCAGCCCCAACCTGCGGGTGGAATCTGCTCTTCTGACCTTCCCCCAGTAGTGTGGACGCCTCGAGAAGCATGATATGAAGTGCTTGGAGGTGTTGGATGTTTCGGAAGCG
>ENA-OSEO01003802-OSEO01003802.1-sediment-metagenome-genome-assembly--contig:-NODE-3802-length-16879-cov-4.109332_pt1 | contig 16879 bp, 16 predicted proteins | sample MGYA00237883_ERZ534232 | MGnify/ENA metagenome assembly ERZ534232 | reverse complement strand
CAGTCCCAGGGCATCGACCAGGTCGCCCAGGCCACGGCCGAGATGGACAAGGTCGTCCAGCAGAACGCGGCCAACGCCGAGGAGAGCGCCTCGGCGGCCGAGGAGATGGACGCTCAGGCTCATCTGATGAAGGAGATGATCGTCCAACTGGAGACCCTGGTCACCGGGAGAAATGAACTTGGCTCTGCCGAAGCGGCCAGGCCCGAGAGATCTGCCAAGCGGAAGAGGCTCCCGGCGCCGCGTCAAGGCGGCCGGACCGCGGCCAAGAAGGAGATCAAGCCCGAAGAGGTCATCCCCTTTGACGGCAAGAGCGCCGACCTGAGCGAGTTCTGAGTTATCTCCCGCCCGGAGAGAGGAGACTGCTTCCCGGGCGGGAGGTGAGGAAAGGAGAAGAGCATGAAGGCTCATCAGGTGGATTCCATCACTGGCAGCAAGGACCCCGTGGCGGCCAAGGAGGGCAAGTATCTGACCTTCTCCCTGGCCAAGGAGGAGTACGGCATCGGTATTCTCAAGGTCAGGGAGATCATCGGCCTGATGCCGGTGACGACGATTCCCCAGGCTCCCCACTTTGTCAAGGGAGTCATCAACCTGAGGGGCAAGGTCATCCCGGTCATTGATCTGAGGCTTCGCTTCGGCATCGAGGAGGTCGAGCCTACGGACAGAACCTGCATCATCGTCGTCGAAGTCCAGGGGCCTTCGGGCCAGATTCAGATGGGCCTGGTCGTCGATTCGGTCTCGGAGGTGATCAACATCAAGGCCGAGGACATCGAGGAGACGCCCTCTTTCGGCGCGGCCCTGGAGAGCGACTACATTCTGGGGATGGCCAAGATAAACGGCGGGGTCAAGATCCTGCTCGAAATCGACAAGGTGCTCGGGAAGGATGACCTGAGGGTTCTCCAAGAGGCGGCCTGATGAGCTGCGGCGGGAGCCAGGTGATTCGAGAAGAGGCCGGCGACGTCTAAAACATGAAGCTCGGCGCCAAGCTGGCCGGCGGCTTCGGGATGATCCCGGCCGCCTTGGTGGTCGCCGGGCGTCGCCTTCCTCCAGGATGGCGGAGCTAGGACGACCGTGGGGGATCTGACCGGGACTCATCCGCCCCTGGTCGAGGCGGCCAACAAGATCGACTCGGCCCTGGCCGGGCGGGAGCTGGCGGTCACGAAATACCTGGTCCACCGGGAAAACAAGTTCCTGGCCGACTACCACGAGCTGGACAAGGTCGTGGACCAGGCTCTGGCCAGGGCGACCAAGCTCGTTCAGGCCGACTGAGAGCTGGCGGCCAGGGGCCCGCCTGCTCGTCGGCGCCGTGGGGTCCCTGCCTTTATCATCGGGATTAGGCTAGCGGTTTTCATCGGCCACTCCATCAACAAAACCATACGGCAGATCATCGAGGGCCTGGCCGCCGGCTCGGATCAGGCGGCCTCGGCCTCGCCCCAATCACTGTCCGAAGGGGCCTTTGAGCAGGCCGCCTCGCTGGAGGAGACCTTCTCTTCCACGGAGGAGATGTCCTCCATGACCAAGGCCGAGAAAGCCGGCCAGCCTGATTTCCTGACGTCCGAAGCCGAGCGGACCGCGTCCCGGGCCGGGTGGAGGTCCGGCCTCAAGAGATCATCCCGCTGGAGGACGACCCGGCTGAATTTTAGCCGGGACCGACTCCGGGGGAAGGGCGGACTGATTCGCCCTTCCCCCATCTTTTTGGAGAGATAGTCACCAGATCCACCTCCATATTTGGACGTTGACCGGGGTCTCCCGAGAAAAGCAGCCTCCCAGAGCCCCGAGGGGCGAAAATACTAGACCGGCCGGGGCAGAATTAACCCTACCAGCGGATCCGGGCCGCAACGCCACCGGCTGGGATGTTCAGCGTCATCAGTCATGAAATACATGTGATATCAGTCTATTATACGTAATTGGCTGAAAATGAAAGAGAATTTATGGCCAAAAATTTCCCTTGACAAATACTTTGCTCTATCAAATTATTTGCTTGTGCCTCCGCAGGGCGGCGGCATGGCCACCGGATCCCGCTGGGACTGGTGCCTTGGGTCAACACATGGGTCAAGACCGGCTCCACTTCCAGGTGGATGCGTCAAGCACGGCGGTCAGGTGTGGTTGGGAAGCCTTTTCGGGCTGACTAAATACTGGCATCGGTCCAGGGGTGGCGGAGCCCTGCTCCTGCCGCGGGCGGGAGCGAAAAATCTATCCTGAGGTGAGCATGCCCAATGTTTGAGGCCACCAAGACCAGCAAAGTCTCTGATCAGATCGTGGAGCAGATCCGTCACGCCATCTTAGTGGGTCAGTTGAAGCCGGGCGACAGACTGCCTCCGGAAAAAGAGCTGGTGGAGATCTTCCAAGTGAGCAAGGCGACCCTGCGGGAGGCCCTAAGATCCCTGGAGGTGTTGGGTTTTCTGGAGATGAGGAAAGGAGCCGCCGGCGGCGCTTACGTGGTTGAAATGGAGATGGAAAAGGCCCGCGACTACCTGGCCAACTTCCTCCATTTCAAAGAGATGTCCATCGACAACCTCACCGAGGTGCGGCTCATTCTGGAATCCTACACCGCCGAGCAGGCCGCACTGGGCATTTCCGGAGAAGACCTGAACAGGCTGAAGCAGCTGATCGATCAATCCGAGCCCATCCTGGAGCACGGCACGCCCCAGGAGTATCGCAAGAACGAGATCGAATTCCACCGGATCATCGGCAGCGTGACCGGCAATCCCATACTGATGTTTCTCTTGGATTTCGTTGAAAATCTTCTCATCGATACCAAGGAAATTCTTCAGCCGGGCAAGGAGTTCTCGCGGCGGGTCCTGGTGGCTCACCAGCGCATCTACGAAGCCCTCCTGGAGCGGGACGGCAAGAGAGCTCGCCAGGAGATGATCGAGCACGTGGTCCAGGTGTCGGAAGATCTCATCGCTCTTCAAAAGGAGCGCGGCCCTGGTGACTTGAGCTTGAACGGCAGAGTCTTTTTAAAAGGGCTGTTCTCAGAAAAGGAGGTGATGACCAAGCGGCTTTGATTGTTTCCACGCGGAGTGCAAAGGGATTCAACTAGAGGAATGGGGGTGACTCCGATGAAAAAAACGTGTTTTGCCTTAGCGGTTGTTGTGCTTCTGGTCGGCGCGTTCGGCATCGTTGGCTGGGCGCCGCAGGCCCAGAGCGCGGAAGCTAACTGGAAATACCAATCCATGTGGGCTCCTTCCATTACCCTCTGGCGGGGCGACAAGTATTACGGCGATCTGATGAACGTCCTGGCCGAGGGTTATCTTAAGATCAAGTATTTTCCCGGCGGCACATTAATCAAGACGTCCAACGAGATCTTTGACGCGGTCCAGAAGGGCAGCCTCCAGATGGCCACCGACTGGCCGAGCTACTGGGAAGGCAAGAACACCGCCTTCAGCCTTATCACCTCTACCCCGGTCTGGCTGACCCCGAGCGACTACATGCTCTGGTTCTGGCAGGGCGGCGGCCTGGAGCTGGCCCAGGAGCTCTACGGCAAGTTCGGCATGGTCTGGTACCCCCACTCGGTTACGGGTCCGGAATCCGGTCAAAAATCCAACAAGCCCATCCGCACGGGAGCTGATTACAAGGACGTGAAGATGAGGCAGTGCGGCCGGGTTCAGGCCCAGATCCTGAAGGACCTCGGCGGGGCGGCCATCTTCATGCCCGGCTCGGAGATCTACCTGGCCCTGTCCAGGGGAACCATCGACGCCGGCGAGTTCTCCGTGCCCGAGTGCGACTGGTCCATGGGTTTCCATGAGGTCACCAAGTACTGGGTCCTGCCGGGATGGCACCAGCCGGGTCCGGTTTCCGGGGTCATGATAAACAAGAAGGCCTTTGACGCGCTTCCGGACAGGGTCAAATTCATGTTCAAGGAAGCGGCCATGGCCACGATGATGTGGAGCTGGACCTACTTCGAGTACAGCTCCGGAGAGTACACCAGGAAGATCAAAGAGTCCGGAACCACGTACACCATTCTGGACAAGGCGACCGTCGACAAGATCCACGAACTGGCCTACGTATACATGCTCCAGGACGCGGAGAAGAATCCGGACTACGCCAAGATCGCCTTCTCCCAGGCCAAGTACTTCAAGGACATTGACGAGTGGCGGACCATCCAGTCGCCCTTCACCTGGGGCCGGACGCCGCCCAAGCTCGACGAGCTGTACGCCAAGCTGGAAGCCATCACCAAGAAGGACGGCACCTACGATTCGGTCATAAAACTTGAAAGAGCGGTCCGGGCGAGGATGGAAAAGCAGGTCTTCTGGAAGAAGGGCATGCCCTACGTGGAGAACCCCATCACTCCTCCGAAGTAACGATTGTGGAGATCAGGGAAAGAGGCGACTCTTTCCCTAAACCTTAAATAGCGCCCAAAAAGCTCTCAGAGGGCCGTCCAGTCGTCTGAGAGCTTTAAGGGGGGAGGTTAATTGTGGCCAACCTCAAGGCAACCGTGAAGCTCCTGGACAACATCTCCGAGTGGTGCGGCCGGATCTCCGCCTGGTTCATAGTCACCGTCATCGCTCTCTCGCTCTACGAGGTTTCCACCAGACGGCTGCTGGGCAAGCCGACCATCTGGACCCACGAGATAATCGGCTACTGTTTCGCCGCGGCCGTGCTGCTGACCATCGGCTACACGCTCAAGTACAAAGCTCACGCCAACGTTGACATCCTTTACGAGCATTTGTCGCCGAGAACGCAGGTGATTATGGACCTCATTTCTTACACTGTCTTTCTCGGGATATTCACGTTCGTGATGCTGTACGAGGGAATACGATTCGCCGCCACCTCCTGGGCCCTGATGGAACGAACGCCGAGTGCTTTTAACTTCTATATTTTTCCTGCGAAAACGCTGCTTCCAGTTGGTATATTTTTATTAGCCCTTCAACTTGTCTCAGACATGATTAAGCAGGTCGTCTTCTTGGTCAAAGGAGAACGCATATGATTACCATGGATCCCTTCCTGGTTACCATATTGATGTTCGTCGGTATTGTCGTGGGACTGGCAATGGGCCACCCCATTGCCTTTATCCTGGGCGGCGTGGCCACGATATTTGGTTTTATCGGGTGGGGTCCGGAATCCTTGTACATCCTGACCGGCCAGGCTTTTGACGCGGCCGGCAATCACATTCTCATCGCCATCGCCAACTTCATCCTCATGGCCACCTTTCTGGGCAGGTCGGGCATTTCCGAACGGATATTCCGTTCGATGATGTACCTCTTCGGCCCCATGAACGGCGCCATCGCCCTGGCCGCGATCATGTGGTGCGCCCTGGAGGCGGCCTGCACCGGAGTCATCGGGGCCAGCGTGGTCAGCATCACGATTCTGGCCCTGCCGGTGATGATGAAGTACAAGTATGACAAATTCCTGTCCTGCGGGGCCATCGCCGCCGGGGGCTCGCTCAGCATCCTGATCCCGCCGAGCATCATGCTGGTGATGATGGCCGACCAGTCCGGGGTGTCGGTGGGCAAGCTGTTCGCCGGCGGCCTGATTCCGGGCGTCATCCTGGCCGGATTGTTCTTCCTCTACATTCTCCTGGTGACCAACTTGCGGCCGGAGAAAGGCCCGGCGCTTCCTCTGGAGGAGAGGGCGGCTCTTTCATTCGGCCAAAAGGCTAAATACATCCTGATAAACATGGTTCCGGCCGGAATCCTCATCCTGGGCGTGCTGGGTTCCATCTGGAGCGGAATCACCACGCCGACCGAGGCTTCCGGCGTGGGGGCCTTCATCGCCTTCATCTTCATGATCCTTTACGGAGGATTCACCTGGAAGGGGCTCCTGGAATGCATCTGGGCCGCGGCCAAAATCAACTGCATGGTCATGACCATCATCATCGGCGCCTCGGTCTTCACCGCGGTCTTCCTGGGCCTGGGCGGCGGCGACGTGGTCACGCAGTCCATCTGGTGGTTCAGCTTCCTGGGCAAATGGGGCATGTGCGGGATAATGATGTTCATTATCTTCATCATGGGCTTCCTCATCGACTGGATCGCCATCGTCTACATCACCTTCCCCATATTCCTGCCCATCGCCAATGAACTGGGCTTCGACCCGATCTGGTTCATAATCATGATCGCCACTAACCTGCAGGTCTCCTTCCTGTCGCCTCCGTTCGGCTACGCTCTGTTCTACATGAAGACCACGGTGCCGCCTGAAATCAAGCTGCTGGATCTCTACCGGTCCATCGTGCCGTTTATTATCATCCAACTTATAGGACTCGGGATTCTCTGGCTTTTCCCGTCACTGGCCACCTACTTCCCCAGCGTGGTGATTGACTGATTAAAGGAGAGAGGAGGGCATCATGTTGCCACCCAGAACGTTTCTCGTGCCTCCGACGCTCATAACCGGAAACGGCTCCTCTGAGCAGGTCGGCGCGGAGATCAAGAAACTGGGCCTCAGCAAGGGCCTGCTCATGACCGACAAGGTCCTGAGCGAACTGGGCGCGGTCAAGGGGGTGGAGAAAGCGCTCGCCGAAAGCAAGATCGCCTTCACCACCTACAACAACATCACCACCGAACCGACCGTGGACTATGTCCGGGAGGGGCTGCAGGTCTTCAAGGACAATGACTGCCAGTTCGTCCTGGCGTTCGGCGGCGGCAGCGCCATCGACACGGCCAAGGCCGTGGCCATCATGGCCGGCAACACCGGCAGCATAGAGGATTACAAGGGCCTGGGCAACATCCCCAAGCCCGGGGCGCCGCTGGTCACCATCCCGACCACGGCCGGCACCGGCAGTGAGGTCACGATCTTCACCATCATCACCGATACCAAGACTAACGTGAAGATGCTCATCGGCAGTCCTTTTATCATGCCCCGGATGGCCATCGTCGATCCGACGCTCACTCTCTCCTGCCCGCGCGGCTTGACCGCGGCGGTGGGCATCGACGCGCTCACCCACGCCATCGAGGCTTACGTCTCCCTGAAGGCCCAGCCGATGAGCGACATATTCTGCCTCTCGGCCATCGAACTCATCTCCGGCAACCTGCGGCAGGCCTGGGCCAACGGCAACAACATCGAGGCCCGGACCAAGACCATGCTCGGCTCTCTCCAGGCCGGCATCGCCTTCAGTAACTCCTCCGTGGCCCTGGTCCACGGCATGTCCAGGCCGATCGGCGCCTATTTCCACGTCCCCCACGGCGTCTCCAACGCGGCCCTCTTGGGGGTGGTGACCGAGTTCAGCCTCCTGGGCGATCCGGCCCGCTACGGCCGCATCGCCCAGGCCATGGGCGAGGACGTGATGGGTCTGAACGACCTGGAGGCGGCCGAGGTGGCCGCGGAAGCCATCAAGAGGCTGATCGAGGACACCCAGATACCTTCCCTGAAGGAATTGGGAGTGGACAAGGACAAGCTGGAGGAGCTGGCTCCGGCCATGGCCGACGCGGCCATTGCCAGCGGCAGCCCGGGCAACAACCCCCGGCAGGCGACCAAGGAAGAGATCATCGAGCTCTACATGATCGCCCATGAACAGGGCTGACCCAAAGCCGCATCCGGGCCTGACCCGAGGCGCCGCCAGGCCGGATGGTTATCCGAGAGGAATCGGGAAGACCGCGCGGCCGCGAAGGCGCCGGCGTCCGGAAATCTTGAAGCACGCGCCCCTTTGATGTCACAGCGCACTGGAAAAAGGGAGGAGAACTCATGGCCGTATTAGAAGAGCCGATCAAAGAAGTCCTGGAGCTCAAGAACTATGTCAACGGGGAGTGGGTCCAGTCCAAGTCGAAAAGGGTGCTGGACGTGGTCAACCCGGCCACCCAGAAGGTCCTGGCCAAGGCGCCCATGTCCACCAAGGAAGAGGTCAGCCAGGCCATCGAGGCGGCCCAGGCGGCCTATCCCGAGTGGCGGCGGACCACGCCCCTGGCCCGGGTGAGGTGCCTGTTCCGGCTGAAGGAGATGATGGAGAACAACTTCGAGGAACTCAGCCGGGTCCAGACCATGGAGCACGGCAAGACCATCGACGAATCGCGGGGCGAAACCCGGCGGGGGATCGAGATGGTGGAGGTGGGCACCGGAATCCCCTCCCTGATGATGGGCTACAACCTGGAGGACATCGCCTCGGGCATCGACGAGTACGTCATCTACCAGCCTCTGGGCGTCTTCACCCACATCGCGCCCTTCAACTTCCCCTTCATGGTTCCCCTCTGGTACTCACCCTTCGCCCTGGCCACGGGGAACACCTTCGTGGTCAAGCCCTCGCCGCGGGACCCGATCAGCCAGTTCAAGCTGGCCGAGATGTTCGACGAGGCCGGCTTCCCGCCCGGGGTCTACAACGTGGTCCACGGCGACGCCGAGGCGGCCCAGGTGCTCATGGAGCACCCGGCCGTCAAGGGCGTGACCTTTGTCGGCTCGACCACGGTCGGCCGGCAGGTGTTCAAGAAGTGCGGCGAATACTACAAGAGGTCCATTGTCCAGGCCAGCGCCAAGAACTTCCTGGTGGTGATGCCGGACGCCGACATTCCGGCGACCATGGCCGCCCTGATGACCTCCTTCTACGGCAACACCGGCCAGAGGTGTCTCTCCGGGGCCAACCTGGTGGTCTGCGGAGGTGGAGACTCCTTCTACCGCAAGATCCGGGACGAGTTTGTGGCCTCCGTGGGCAAGATCAAGGTCGGCTACGGCCTGGACGAGTCGGTTCAGATGGGCCCGATGCAGTCCCTGGACGGCGTGGAAAGGGTCAAGAAGTACATCGACATCGGTCTCAAGGAAGGGGCCGATCTGATCGTGGACGGCCGCAAGCCGACCATCGCCGGAGACTACCCGGCCAACTGCTTCCTCAACCCGAGCGTCTTCGAGAAGGTCACCCCGGACATGACCGTGGCCCGGGAGGAGATCTTCGGTCCGGTGGGCAACATCATCCGGACCAAGGACCTGGACGAGACCATCAGGATGATCAACAAGAGCAACTACGGCAACGCCGCCTCCATCTTCACCTCCAGCGGCCCGGCGGCCCGTGAGTTCCAGTACCGGGTGGAGTGTGGTAACATCGGGGTCAACATCGGGATCGTGGCCCCGATGGCCTTCTTCCCGTTCAGCGGCATGAAAGACTCCTTCTTTGGAGTCCTCCACGGCCAGGGCCGGGATGCCATCAGGTTCTTCTGCGAAAGCAAGGTGTCCATCCAGAGGTGGTTTTAGGACGGAGGCGAGTCAATGAGTGAGACCATCACTACCTGCTCTATGGCGATCAGCTTCGCCAAGGAGCTGGAGAATGAGTCCGCCAAATTCTACACGGCCCTGGCCGATCAGTCCGGCCAAGACCAGGAGGTGTTGCTCTCCTTTGCCAAGAAGAACAAGGAGTTCATCATCCAGGTCGAGAGAGCCTACTACGGCGTCATCAGCGACGCCTATGAAGGCTGCTTTGCCTTCAACATGAACCCGGAAGGCTACAAGCTGGACATCCGACCGGCCGCCGGGGCCGACTACGCCGGGTCCCTGAAAAAGGCCCTGGCCAATGAAGAGGTGATCTCGCGCTTCTACCAGGACGCGGCCGAACAATCCAAGTCGTTGATGGCCGACGTGCCCAGGGCGTTCAAGCTGGTCGCCAAGAAGAGAGGCGAGCGGCAGTCCGTCCTGAAATCGCTGCTGGAGAAGCGGACTTGAAAGGAACGACCTGAAGACCTGGCAGCGGAGGTCGAGAGAACAGAAGCGGACTCCCCGGCAAGGCGATGGCGCGGCTGGAACAAGCAAGCCCAGGCTCGTTGGCGGCGCCATCCGCCTTGCCCAACAACCTGCCCCTGGCGATGGGTTCGGCGACTTCAGACTGTTCGACCCAAATGAGCCCTGACCGCCTGTCCTCCGGAGGAGCCTGATTGACCCGGGGGAGCGATGAACCCACCGATCGGCCGGCATCCTCTCTTCTGTGCGGGGCCGTTTTCCTGGTCTCCTTCTGTCTGATCTCCTTCGAGATAACCCTGACCCGGCTTCTGTCGGTCCTGCTTTCCCACCATTACGTCTTCGTGGTCATCTCCATGGCCCTGCTGGGCCTGGGCCTGGGCGGGGTCCTGGTCCATCTCCGCCCGCTAAGGCGGGAAGGCCGCCGCGAGGTCGTCCTGGCCCGGGCCGCCGGCCTGTTCGGCCTGGCCGCGTCGCTTTCGATCCTCCTGATCGTCCAGGTCAGCCGCCTGGACGCCCTCCAAGACCGGGTCCTGGTCTACTGCCTGATCCTCCTGGTTCCGTTCACCCTGGCCGGGGTCTGTCTGTCCTCAGTCTACCGGGTCTTTCCGGCCCTGAGCGGCCGGCTCTACGGAGCGGATCTGATCGGCGCCGGGCTGGGCTCCCTGGGCGTCATCTTCTGCCTGAACGCCCTGGGCGGGATCGAGACCGGCCTTCTTTTCGGCCCGGCGGCGGCCTTGGCCGGGCTGGCCTTTTGGGCTGCCGGGAGGGCCGGCCGGCAAAGAGGACTGTATTTGTCCGTCATCAGCCTGGCCGGCCTGGCTTTTCTGGCGGCCGCGAACCTGGCCGGCTTCTACCGTCCGGCCATTGCCGTGGGCAAGAATCCGGCCAAGGAGATCCACGACGCCTTTACCGCCTTCAAGGGCCGGATCGTGGAGACGAGATGGAGCGCCTTCGGGAGAACCGATCTGATCCGGTTCAAGGATCACCCCGACCAGATGGATCTTTACATCGACGGAACGGCCGGCTCGCCCATGTATCGCTTCAGCGGCCGGCCCGAGGATCCGGGGAGCGCGGTCCTGGGGCTGAAGACCACCTTTCCGGGCTACTTCCCCTTCTTTTGCCTCAGGGAAGAGGAGAGGGCCAGCGCCCTGATCATCGGGCCCGGGGGAGGGCGGGACATTTTGCTGGCCCTCATGGGCGGCGTCCGCAAGATCAGGGCCGTGGAGGTGAACCGGGATCTGGTCGACCTGGTCCGGAGCCGAGCGGAGTTCAACGGCGGCATCTACTCGGGCCTGGCCGGCGTCGAGGTGGTGGTCGCCGAAGGGCGGCATTACCTGAAAAGCCGCCGGGACAGATACGACCTGATCATGCTCAGCCTGCCCGTGACCAACACCAGCCGGAGCCTGGAGGGCTACGCCCTGACCGAGAACTTTCTCTTCACCACCGGCTCGATCGCTGACTACCTGGCTCACCTGACCGACCAGGGCCGTCTGGTCGTGGTCGCCCACAACGACTTCGAGGTCCTCCGCCTCCTGTCCGTCTCCCTGGCCGCCCTCGGGGAGCCGGGGATCGCTCCCCGGGAGACCATGAGCCGGATCTACATCGTTGGCTCGGAGAAGTACCTGGTCTTTGTCCTGAAAAAGACGCCCTTCACCCGGGCGGAAATTCTCTTGCGCTACGAGACCATGCGCCGGCTCGGCCTGGACCCCGGGTTGGCCTACTTTCCCTTCCTCGGGCCCGGGGCGGGTCTGAACCAGGCCCTGACCGCCCTGGGCGCCGGGCTGATCAGCCCGGCCGCCCTGGAGGAAATGGTCCGGCAGCGGGGCTGGGACATCAGCCCGGTCGCTGACAACAGCCCCTTCTTCTACAAGCTGGAGGTTGGCCTGCCCGGGCCGGTCGCCCTGATGCTGCGGCTGGCCCTGGCCCTGTGGCTGCTGATGGCCGGCGCGTCAGTGGTTTTTGCCAGGCGGGCCGGGCGGCGGGAGGGGGCCTCGCCGGGAGGCTTCCTGAAGATCCTGGCCCTGTTTTCGATGATCGGGCTGGGCTTCATGCTGATCGAGATTTCCCTGATCCAGAAGTTCGGGCTTTTCCTGGGCCAGCCGGTGCTCTCGCTGTCGATGATCCTCTTCAGTCTTCTCCTCGGCGCGGGCGGAGGCAGCCTCTGGAGCGGCCGGATTCCCCCGGAGCGGGCCCCCCGGGTCATCGCCTGGACCTGCCTGGCCGCCGTGGCCATTGTCCTGGGCTACTCGTTCTTCCTGGACCGCCTCTTCGACCTGTTCCTGGGCCGCGGCCTGGCGGTCCGGCTGGCTCTGGCCGCGGCCTTTCTGGCCCCGCTGGGCTTTGTCCTGGGCCTGCCCTTTCCGCTGGGCATAAGGCTGCTCAAGGCCAGGAACTTAGAGGGCCAAATCGCCTGGGCCTGGGGCCTGAACAGCGTCGGCTCGGTTCTGGGTTCAACGCTGGCCATCGCCGCGGCGATCGAGTGGGGCTTCAGCCAGGCCCTCCTGATCGGCGCCGGCTGCTACGCGCTTAACGTTCTTATTTTTATGACTGAAAAGCTCCCCGGCTTGGAGCGGCGGGCCGGGTCGGCTTGAAGGAGCGGCTGGCAAGCAAGAATCAGCGCTGAATGGTCCCCTCTCCCTCGAAATAGGCCATCACTTCTTCCCAGTCCGGAATGCCTTCGTAAGGACCCCAGGCCATGGTGCACATGGCCCCCAGGCAGTTGGCCAGCCTCAGGCAATCCCTGTCCGAGAAGCCCTTCAGGAGGCCGGCCAGGTAGCCGGCGTTAAAGGCGTCTCCAGCGGCCATGCTGCTGACCACCCGCTTGACCTTGAAGGCGGGCTGGAACTCCTTGACCCCGTCTTTTACCAGGAGAGCTCCTTCCGCCCCTTTCTTGATCACCAGGTGCTCCGCCCCCAAGCCCAGGCAGCGGTCGATGGCCTCATCCAGGTTCTGGCAGTCGGTGAGCAAGAGCAGTTCCTGCTCGCTGGGCAGGAAATAATCGGCCTGGGCCACCAGGGGCAGGAGCGCCTCTCTGAATTCCTCGATGCCGGCCAGGCGCAGCCTCAAATTGGGGTCCAGGGCGATGCTCAGGCCCCGGGCCTTGGCCTCGGGAAAGAGCCTGAGCATCAAGTCCCGGCAACTGGGGCTCATGACCGAGGTGATGCCGGTCAGGAGGAGTATCTTGAAGGAGGCGATGTAATCCAGATCGAGCTGGGAGAACTCCATCCGGCTGGCCGCTGAACCGGCCCGGTAGTAATAGCTCCTGGTTTCGTCATTGGCGTTCTTTTCCACGAAAAAGACGCCGGTGGGGGCGTGATCGTCAAAGGTCACCCGGGACACGTCCACTCCGTGACCCCTGATGAAGTCCCTGATGTTGCAGCCGAACTCGTCCCGGCCCAGCCGGCTGATCCAACCCGTGGAGAAGCCCAGTTTGGCCAGGCTCATCATGGTGTTCGACTCGGTCCCCCCGACGAACTTCTCAAAGCGCCTGACGTATCTCAGGGCCCCGTAATCCTCGCCCTGGAAGTAGAGCATGGTCTCGCCGATGGAGACAACGTCCCTCTGCCCGGTCATGGCCACTCCCCCGGCCCCTGGCTCAGATCAGCCCCAGCTCCTGAAGGCCCGCCCTTAGGTGAGCCAGGACGGCCTCGTCAGCCGGGAGCAGGGGCCGGCGCGGCAGGCCGCACTTCACCCCTCTCAGCCCCAGCATGGCGTGGATGGAGATTATGGAATTGCTGACGTGCATGATCTCCCGGATGCGGTTGACCTTCTGCTGGAACTGGAAGGCCTTGCCCCAGTCCTTGGCCTCGAGGGCCTCCCAGAAACCGACCATCAGCTCGGGAAAGGAGTTGGCCACCCCGGAGACGCAGGCCCTGGCCCCGGCCAATTTGGCCGGTAAGAGAAGGGCCTCGGTGCCGATGATGAAGTCAAAGTCTTCTTTTTTGACCGCCCGCATGAAGGCGTAAAAGGTCAGGATGTCGAAGCTGGAGTCCTTTATCCCTTTAAGCCCTTTCTCGGCCAGGGCGGCCAGAATCCTGGGAGTGACGGTGTTGTTGCCCATGCCGGGGTTGTTGTAGACGTAGAAGGGGATTGAAACCGCCTTGAGGATCGAGCCGAAGTGCTCCAACAGGCAGCACTCGTCGTGGCCGTAGTAAAAGGGGACAATGGAGGCCACGGCGTCGGCGCCGGCCCTTTCCGCTTCCTGGGCCAGCTCCACCGCGCTGGGGGTGTCGGCGCAGCCCACGTGCATGATCACCGGCACCCGGCCGTTGACCTTCTTGACCACAAAGCGGGCCAGCTCGGCCCTCATTTCCTTGGGCATCAAGGGGCCGCTGCCGTAAGTGCCCAAGGGGTAGAGCCCGTGCACGTGCTCGAGCAGGAACTCGAGCACCTCCTCGTAAGCCTTTAAATCCGGCTCCCCGCTTTCGTCAAAAGGGGTTATCACCGGGGGGATGATGCCCGTTATCTTAAAACTAGCCACTTCTCGCTCCTCTTTGGCCCAATAAAAGGACCTTTTATCTGGCCTTATCAACGACTTCGGTCATCACCTGTTGCATGCCGGCCGCGATCAGGCCGATGTCGCTCCCGAACAACTGGAACTTGACCCCCATCTGGGTGAGCTTTCGCGACTGCTCCGGGGTGCAGGGATTCACCGCGGCCAGGATGGGCAGGTTGCGCTTCTTGGCCCCCTCGACCACCGCCCGGAAAGCCGTGGAGATCTTTTCGTTGTCAAAGTCGTAAAGAAGATTGAGGCCCAGGCCCAGGGCGTAGTCAGTCGGCCCGAAGGACACGGCGTCAACCCCTTCCACTGCCAGGATGTCCTCCAGGTTGGGCAGGAACTCTGGGTCCTCTAAAAGGGGTATGACCATGGCCTGCTCGTTGCTGGTCTTGATGAAGGCGTCCCAGTTGAACTGGCCGCAACGGTACCGGGCCGAGCGCACCGTGGGGTCTGCTCCCCGGATGCCCTGGGGAGGGAAACGGGCGTAGGAAACGGCCCGTTCGGCGTCCTCCTTGGTGGCCACGTGGGGCACCACCACGCCCATGGCCCCGGCCTCGAGGGCGTTGCGGATGTACTGCTCCCTGTTTTCCTTGACCCTGACAATGGGCACCGTTCCGCTGGCCTCAGCCGCCCTGATCAGGTTCTCCAGGGTCATGTCGCTGTAAATGGGGGCGTGCTCGGTGTCAATGAACAGCCAGTCAAACCCGGTGTAGCCCAGCATTTCCACGATGACCGGACTCCGGCTCATCACCGCGAAGCCGCAGCAAAGCTTGCCCGCGGCCAGGTCCTTTTTGAGACTGTTCTCTCTGAACATGACACAGCTCCTTTATCGTTTAAATGTCCTGGTTAATCATCTCGCCGGCCCGGCCTGGACCGGGTTGGAGAGCCTGCCCACCCCTTCGATCTCCACTTCCACCACGTCCCCGGGCCGCAGGGTGTCGATCCCCTGGGGGGTGCCCGTGGTGACCACATCGCCCGGGAAAAGGGTCATCCGCCGGGAGATGAAGCTCAGGATCCGCTGGACGCTGAAAAGGCAGCGGCTGGTGTTGTCCTGCTGTTTCAGCTCGCCGTTCAGGCGGGTCCTGATGTCCAGGTGATTGGGCTCCAGATCGGTGACCACCCAGGGCCCGATGGGACCGAAGGTGTCCAGGCCCTTGCCCAGAGTCAGGCTCAGCCGGTCCCTTTCTATCATGGCCCGCTCGGTCACGTCATTGAAGCAGGCGCAGCCCAGAACCCCCTCCAAGGCCAGTTCCTCGGGGACGTTCTTCATTTTTTTCTTGATCACCACGGCCATTTCCCCCTCGAAAATGACCCGCTCGGCCTCAGCCGGAATGACAATGGGCTGGCCAGGGCCGATGAGGCAGGAAGGAGGTTTTAGAAAGATGAGGGGCTCCTCTGAAACCTCTTCCTCAATCTGGGCGACAAGCTCCCGGTAGTTGTGGGCCACGCAGACCACCTTGGAGGGGCTGACCGGGGACAGAAGCCTGACCTGGTCCAGGGGAAAGAAGAGCCCGGTTTTCTTGAAGTCGCTCACATATGAGCCCTCCAGGACCCGAACCCCGTCGTCTTCCACGCTCCCGAAGTGCGTCTGGCCGTCTTTTTCAAACCGGATCAGCTTCACTTTCGCTCCTTTGAGCCTCACATGATGCCGTACTTCTCAAAGGCCTCAACCGTGCTCATGCCCTCTTCAATGGCCTTTTTCACCGTTTGCTCGCCCCGAGCCTTTTCCAGGGCCTTGGTAAAGACCTCTTTCTCCATCTCCCTGGGCACCACGCAGACTCCGTCCACATCGCCAAAAACGATGTCCCCGGGATTAACCCTCACCCGGCCGATCTCGATGGGCACCCGCCAGTCAACCACCTTGCCCCTGGGCCCCTGGTCCTGGGCGTAGGAGCCGAAGGCAAAGGTGGGGAAGCCGAGGCTGAGTATCTCTTTGGTGTCCCTGGCAAAGCCGTTGAGAACCGCCCCGGCCGCGCCCAGTTTGACCGCCCTGGTGCTCATCAGCCCGCCCCACAGGGCGTAGGTGGGCGAGGCCCCGGTGCAGATGTAGATCTCATTGGGTTTCAGATCGTCCAGGGCCTCGAAGATCAGGCCAAAGGGCTTGGCTGACAAGGGGTTGTTCGTCTCCGGGACCGATTCCTGGAAGAAGTCGGCCTCCAGCACGGTCATGGCCCGGCCCACGGCCGCCATGTCCCGGCCAAGAGGCCCTATTTCAGGGGGCAGGAACTGGTGGACGAAGCCCAGTTTATCCATGATGTCGCCCACCACGGCGGTGAACAGCTCCCGGCGGGCCAGATTGAATAGCTCGGCGTCATCCTTCCACAATTCAGGCACGGCGACCTTCCCCTTTCGCCTGCAGGTTCAGCCGGCCCTGACCGGGTTGCGGAGCCGGCCCACGCCTTCCACTTCCACCTCCACCACGTCCCCGGCCTTCATCGGTCCGATGCCCTTGGGCGTGCCGGTGATGACCACGTCCCCGGGCCAGAGGGTCATGTGCCGGGAGATGTAGCTCAGTATCCGTTGGACGCTGAAAACGCAGTTGGAGGTGTTGTCCTGCTGCACGACCCGGCCGTTGAGATAGGTCTTGACCTCCAGGTTGTTGGGGTCGAGACCGGTGACCAGATAAGGGCCGAAGGCGCCGAAGGTGTCAAAACCCTTGCCCAAGGTGAGCAGAAAGGCGTCCTTCATTACCAGAGCCCTTTCAGTCACGTCATTGAAGCAGGAGCAGCCCAGAATGCAGTCCAGGGTCTTTTCCTCGGGCACGGCCGTCATGGTCTCCTTGACCACAACGGCCAG
>ENA-OSEO01003800-OSEO01003800.1-sediment-metagenome-genome-assembly--contig:-NODE-3800-length-16887-cov-5.340869_pt1 | contig 16887 bp, 15 predicted proteins | sample MGYA00237883_ERZ534232 | MGnify/ENA metagenome assembly ERZ534232 | reverse complement strand
GCTTGTTCATGCAGGCTTAACGGGATAAACACCTTCGAATACTTTACCGATATATTAAACAGGCTGGCATATATCAGTCCAAATGCTCCGGATGAAATTTTTCAGGAGTTACTACCCAACCGCTGGACTAAAAAATAATCCGATTAATCGGACAAAGGAGAAAAAAGAAACCCTATGTAAGGGTAACGCGGAGACGCTTACCGTTTACTTGGCAAAATCCAAATCGACAAATCGGAAAACAAAGCTAAATATGCCTATGCGATTATAATGGTCGCCATCGGTATATTAATGATTTTAGGAAGGAATTAGTTTTATGGAACGTTTGATTTACAGTATTATACTGGCCTATTTTATTTTGGGTGGAATTGGTTTTTACCTGATTAACAGGAATAAGGCTCCCGAAATTGCACGTAAGAGTTACACGAAGTTTGGTGTTTACTTTATTATCATCAACGTCCTGTTTTTTAGTATTGTTATCGATGGTCTGGCATTCAGGTACCTGTCTGTACTGATTATCGTGACAGGTCTCTGCGAACTGGCAAAACTTTTCAGGACAGGAGGCTTTAAACAAAGTATGGTTTTTGGTTCCTCCCTGCTGGTGTATGCAATTATAGCAATAGGTTTTTACCTTTTTAGTGGCTTTGAAAAGGAATTAGTCCTGTTTTCATTTCTGATAGTCTCCATTTTCGACAGTTTTAGCCAGATAAGCGGACAACTTTTCGGAAAAACCAAAATATTACCGAATGTTAGCCCGAATAAAACATTGGGTGGCGTGGTTGGGGGAGCAATTATTTCAATGATAAGCGCATTCTTACTAAAAAGTCTTTTCCCTGGAACAATTCAGGAACTATTCTTATTTACCATTGGAACAGTGGTTCTTGCATTTGCAGGAGATGTTCTGGCATCGCTTTACAAAAGGAAATTCGAAGTTAAAGATTATAGTAACTGGATACCCGGGCACGGTGGTTTTCTCGACAGGTTTGATAGTTTAATTGCCGGCGGTGCCTGGGCCGCACTATCTATAACAGTTTTAGGAATTTAAAAAAGGAAAATTTATTATTGGAAATATTATAGTTCTATCATTTGTATATTTAATCGGAATCGGCTTGTTGTTGATTTTTAATGAGCTGGTTTATCGCAGGCTTAACCCGACAGGAGAAATAACGCGCAAGTTTGCTCACTTCTCTTCGGTGCTGGCTGCGGTGCCATTTCCATATATTTTCCCTTCGCACTGGTATATTCTGGTGCTGGCATTTTTGTTTGCTTTGGTATTGTTTATTACCCGGAAGGGGAAACTGCTAAAGTCAATTCACGGCATTGAAAGAAAATCGATAGGTAGCAAAGTTAGGTAATGGGAAGCGGTCTAAAGTAAAGTTTCAGGAAGAAAGAAGCAAAGATATTAGGAATAGAGAAAAATGCTTTTTTTACAGGATTGACAAGTTTTTTTACCGATACATCTACGAAAATGATATATAGCGTGATGCCGCTATTTTTATTATCCATCGGTGCATCTAAAACAACTATATCTTTAATTGAAGGAATTGCAGAGAGTACAGCATCATTATTAAAAGCAATATCAGGGTATTGGAGCGATAAAATCGGAAAAAATAAACCATTCATGATTATTGGCTATGGTATTACCGCACTGGTAACACCATTATATGTATTGGCAAGAATACCCGTTCAGATTTTATTTTTAAGATTTTTTGAACGAATCGGGAAAGGCTTAAGAGCTGCTCCACGCGACAGTCTTATAAGCGCTTCAATAAAAGAAAATGAAGCCGGTAAAACGTTTGGATTTCAAAAAGCAATGGATAATAGTGGCGCTATTGTCGGGCCTTTAATTGCATTCTTGCTTTTATATTTTTTCCCTTTGAATTATACCAATATTTTTCTTTTTGCTACAATTCCGGCAATCTTTGGCGTACTAACAATTGTTATTTTCATAAAGGAAGCGAAGGCAGAAAAAAAGGGAAGCTCCAAAAAAATTTCATTAAAGCAATTGCCCCGAAAATTCTATTTTTTTCTCATTATAATTTTTGTATTCACGCTTGGTAATTCAGCTGATGCCTTATTGCTTGTAAAAACGACCGAGACCGGCATAAACAAAACATATATTCCTTTTATGTACATGATTTTCAATACAGTATCAGTTCTGCTTGCTATACCAATTGGCAAATTGTCCGACAGAATTGGTCGTGAAAAAATGATTATTCTCGGCTTTTTTGTCTATGCGATTGTGTATTATTTTTTTGGCAGGTATAATAATATAACTGTTTTTATTTTTTTATTTATGTTGTATGGATTTTATAGTGCATTAACTGATGGTAGTCAGAAAGCAATGATTTCAGATATTGTTAGCAAAGATTTAAAAGGGACAGGGTATGGAATCTATCACGCTGTACTTGGTATTACATTATTGCCTGCGAGTTTAATTGCAGGATTATTATATGATAAGGTAAATTCGAATGCACCATTTTATTTTGGCTCTGTAATGGCACTATTGGCAACTTTTTTAATGTTAGTGTTTACTATCTTAAATAAGAAAAATTTAACATTACAACAATTGGGTAGAAAAAGCGCCATCTGAGCACACAAACAGGAACTATCTTAATATCAAATGTTACTCATTAATATGCGACTTTTACTAAAAATTTCCATAATTCACCAAATTAATTTGTACATGACGTAAAAACAACTACTTTTGCTACTATAATTCATTTTTAGTATTAAAGTATCATGCTCACTAATGATCAAATAGCCCAAACAGAAATCCTTTTGAAAGCTCAGATTTTGTTCCTGCAATACGGGATGAAAAAAACAACAATGGATGAAATTGCCATGGCTTGCGGAAAAGCAAAAAGTACAATATATCACCATTTTAAAAATAAAGAAGATGTTTTTGAATCGGTAATTGACATGGAGTTATTGAATTTAAGGGTACTTGTAAAGGACAAAGTGGAAGAACATAAAACATTGGTAGAAAAGATTCACACCTATTTTACTACGTTCCATCATGAAATTTATAATAAAATTAATTTATATCGAGTAATGGCTCAGGAGCAGCTTCCTGAAAATATAAGTGATAGAGTATATTCCAAAGTAATAGATTTTGAAAAATCATATATAATTAGAATTTTGGAAGATGGTTATGATTCTGGAGAATTTAGAAAGTTTAAAAGGGAAGAAATCCCCTGGATTGCAGAAATGTTTTTTGCTGCATTTTTTGGGATTGTGAGGTATTTTATAAAGAAAGACGGTGCATTTTCTTTTGATCGGCTTCAAAAAACGGCTGATACCTTTATTCCACATATTTTTTCGTAATTTTTTTGACCATTTTACTTCTATAATACCAATATGTTTTTTTTGCATCAAATACTACTATAATACTAAAATAGTTTTTTAGACAAACAATTAAAATTAATAAATATCGATGAAAAAAATTATTTACCCGATGATCCTGTTTGCTATGCTAGCAGGATGCAATTCAAAAGAAAGTCGTGAGATAAAATCTACTTCTGTTAGCGGTGTTAAAGTCACAAAACAAAAGGTAAGGATAGAAAAAGAAGTGCAAAATCTTGAATTTAGCGGTACTATAGAGCCTTCGCAAACAATACCGTTAAGCTTCAGAACACCGGGCACCATAGAAAAAGTGCTTGTTGAGGAAGGAGATTTTGTAAAAAAGGGCCAGTTGCTCGCAGTCGTTGATGATACGGATGTTCAAACTATGTATGAAATTTCGTTAACGAAGTACCAGCAGGCAGCCGATGCTTACGATCGGTTGAAAAGCGTTTACGACAAGGGGAGCCTCCCTGAAATTAAATGGATTGAAATGGAGACCAACCTGGCTCAGGCCAAATCATCGCTTGAATTGTCGAAAAATAACCTCGGAAAATGCAAACTTTTTTCACCCGCAAATGGAATAATCGGCAACCGGAATATTGAACCGGGAATGTCAGCCATAAACATAACAGGAACCCCTTTGGAAATAGTAGATATTAAAACAGTTAATATTAAAATTCCCGTTCCGGAGAATGAAATCAGCAAGATTAAAAAAGGATTGGTAGCAAACATTACCGTTTCGGCTTTAGTATAATAACTTCTAATTCAATAAAATAATAGTAAAGCTCAATTATTGAAATCGCCTTTTATGTTTATGCGTAATTCTGTAACATATAAAATCCTGCCGGGAACCTACTTTACATTTTTGAGTAGATGTTTAAACAAGTTGTTGTTCTTTTCCTTTATTTTTAGTTCGTCCATTTTATATTCGGTTACGGTTAATGCCCAGCAAACCTCCATTACTAATCAACGACCCAGGGTTGCTGTTGTTTTAAGCGGGGGAGGGGCCAAAGGGTTTGCACATATTGGTGTACTTAAAGTTTTAGAAGAAGAAGGAATTCCTATCGACATAATTGTTGGCACCAGCATGGGAAGCCTGATTGGCGGTTTTTATTCATTGGGTTATACTGCCGGGGAAATAGAAGAAATTATAAAAACCCAGGATTGGGGAAAGGTCCTTTCCGATAATGTTTCAAGAAATGTTCTTTCAAAAAACGACCAGATGCTGAAACAAAGATACCTCTTGTCCTTTTCGTTTTCCGATGTAAAATCGGTTGGCCTGCCGCAAGGGTTTATCAAAGGCCAGAATGTTCTGAACATTTTTTGCGGACTGGCAGGAAACGTCCCCGTGAATGCCGATTTTAGCCAGTTGCCCATTTCTTTTGCCTGTGTTGCCGCGAACCTTGAAACCGGTGAGGAAGTGGTTTTGAAAGATGGCTTTTTCCCGACAGCTCTGTTTTCGAGTATGGCAATCCCCGGGGTATTTCAACCTTCCCAACGCGAAAACCTGTTGCTGGTGGATGGCGGGGTTGTAAACAATTTCCCCACCGACGTAGCCAAACGAATGGGCGCCGACATTATTATCGGGGTCGATATCAGGGGAAACCTGAAACAGAAGGAGGAGTTAACCTCGGTGGACGGGATTTTTAATCAAATGATTGGTTTTTTGGGGCAGGAAAAAGATTCTGTCAACAACAGTTTGTGCGACATCATAGTACGGCCTGATATCACTGGTTATTCCGTAGGAAGTTTTTCGCGCGAAGCTGCCGACACTCTTGTTTTAAGGGGCGAAAGGGCGACACTTTTAGTGAAAGATCAAATCGGGGAACTTAAACAGAAATTCAATCTCGAACAACGGGAATATTCAAGGAAATATGTTGCTAACGATAAATGGCAAATTACGGATATAAACTTTACGGGCGATTACAACCCCGATAAAACGTTTCTTAAAACTAAACTTAACCTCGAATTACCGGGGAGCTATTCCGGAGAGCAAATAAAAAATGCCATCGACAGGTTGTACGGATATGGCGGCTTCGAGCTGGTGTATTACTACCTCACCGCTAACGACAAGGGCAAAACGCTTCACCTGGATATTACACCGCGGAAAATGTATTCCAGACGAATTGGATTTAAGGCAAATACCAACGATGCTGCGGCGCTGTTGTTCAATGTAACCCGCAGAAATTATGAAAAACCTTTGGGCTATTTATCGGCCAGCGCCGAGTTGTCGGCTAACCCCGGAGTCAGTATAGTTGCTGAAACCAGTAAAAAAAATCTGCCTGCACTCGGAATCGAAATAAAAGGGAAATACCAGAAATACAATATTTATGAAGAAGGCGATAAAATGTTCAACGCAGAAATCTTTTATAGTTCCGGTGATATCTACCTGTATAAATCCTTTTTTAACAAATTGAATTTTGGGTTAGGAATACGGGAAGAATATTTTAACGGCGATATGTTTTCGAAAAACCCAGATGATGCGGTTTTGATGTCAAAAACCGACCAGTTGGTCACAAACGGTTACACCTATTTCTCTTTCGATAATATGGACCATTTTTATTTCCCGGAGAAAGGTACGAGACTGGATGCTGAATTTTCGCTACATACCGACTTTTCAGACGGCAGTACATTGTGTCCGGTTTTGCTTTTTAAAATGAATAATGTGATTCCTGTTCAGCCCAATATGGCTCTATTATTAGATTTATACAGCCGCTCGCTCTTTAATTCCGAATACCCGTTGATTAAAACAACAATTGTAGGTGGCGAACCTTATTCACAATATTTTAATTACCACCTGCCATTTGTGGGCCTGCCTCCGGTTACAATCGCTGATCGGTTTGTCAATATTGCTTTGATTGGAATTCGGTTTCAGGTAAATAAAAACCAATACATCTCCTTGCTTTATAACAAGATGGCGCAGGGAAACGATTTAACTCATCTCGATAACTTCAACACCATTGGCGGCGGAGGTGTAAAATATTCGATAAATACGGCAATTGGCCCCATTGACTTGGGAATAGGCTATTCCGGGTATCATGAAACCCCGACATTCTCAGCAAATCTTGGATATTGGTTTTAAAAATAATCCATTGAAAATCCACTGTTATGATTAAACAATAAATTGAAAAATATGCAGATAAAATATGGAAGTTCCTGGATGAAATCCAGGTGAGTTCTGTCGTCGAAATTATGAAATCATTGTCGATGGAGAAACAGGATGTTTTAATGGCGCTCAGGTGGCTGGCTTGTGAAAACAAAATCTATTTTTTGGGTGAAAAGAAAGACTGTAAAATAAAGATTACTTATTAAGCTATGTGCCAGGTAAACGACAATCAAATTTTGATAATTAGCTGATATACACCATGATGTCATGAAAAAATTAATAAAAAAAGAACAGATATATTAATAACTTACTAAATGTGTTTCTTGGCGTTCTTTTTTTCACATCCGTTTCAGCTAAACCAAATGAATTGGCAACCAGGTACAAACTGCTCTTGTTTGGCCTAAATATCGGTGAGTTTTCAGTTACCCAAACGGACAATAATGGGAATGTAAATATAGAAGCGATAACAGAAGTGAAAGTAAATCTGCTTTTTTCATATCGTATTAAATATGTCCAGAACACGGTTTACAATCATGGTATTCTGCAAAGTTCGCGTGTTGAAACTTATAAAAACGGAAAACTAAATTCGAACATGTGGCTTAAACTTCAAAACAACTCATATCTAATTGTTAATGATGGTGATACAACAATTATCGAGAATACAATAACATACAGCGGAAGTCTGGTTTATTTTAATGAACCTGTAGGAATTAAAAATATTTACAAGGAAAGAAGTAATGAAATGAAACAGATAACCGCGGTGAGTAACCACACATATATAATTAAAGACGGGAAAGACAGGGAAATGAACAGATACTATTATGAAGACGGAATATTACAATATGCAGAAATGCGACATCCACTTGGAACAATTGAACTAATACGAGAAACGATAAAAAACGACAATGATTGAATTTTCGGAAATACAAAGTATTTATTACTTTTTACCATCTATTGGTTTTGTAATTGGAGTTTTTGGCACAATGCTCGGGGGTGGTGGCGGCTTCTTTTTTATTCCATTACTTACTTTGTGGATTGGCGTACCTGCACAAACAGCTGTAATTACTTCATTGGTGGCTACTTTACCCATTTGTATGGTTGGCACGCTGGGGCACTACCGCCAAAATCATATTGATTGCAGAGTAGCAGTAGTTTTTATAATTACAGGAATAATTGGCGCTTTTGCCGGGGCCAAAATATCCGGCAGCATGAGCGAGGCACTTCTGAAAACAGCTTTTGGTATTTATTCCATTTTAATTGCCATGAATATGGTTTTGTCCACCTGGAAAAAAATTCAGATTGAAAAAGGAAATACCGCGAAAAAAAACAAATCAAACAAGGCCTCTCGGTTTTTTAAAGGTTCGCTTTTTGGATTGGCTGCGGGTACCATTACTGGAACTTTTGGAACCAGCGGGACAGCTCCCGTGTTGGCCGGATTATTTTCAATAAAAATCCCTTTTATAATGGTTATTGGCTCTTCGCTTTTGATTGTTTTGGTGAATAGTTTATTTGCAGTTGGCGCCCATTTTATGGTTGGAAAAATTGATTTGACTTTAGTTTCTTTTCTTACTGCAGTCTCCGCATCCGGCGCTGTTGTTGGCCCTAAACTGCTGTCGTCAGTTCAAACCGGTAAATCCGAAAACAAGGCAAAATACGGGTATGCAGCCTTAATGATTGGCATTGGAATTTTAATGAGAATCGGGAGGAAATAAGATATGGAACGATTGATATACATAATAATACTCCTTTATTTTATGTTGGGTGGAATTGGTTTTTACCTGATTAACAGAAAAAAAGAACGCGATGTGGCCCGCAAAAGCTATACAAAGTTTGGCGTTTATTTTGTAATCATAAATATTTTATTTTTTAGTATTACTGTTCAGGCAGCTGTTTTTTCGTACCTGGCAATTTTAATTGTTGCGGCCGGGAGTTTTGAGTTAAGCCGGCTTTTCGTTTCTGCAAAATTTCAGCACAAATTATTTTTTGCATTTTCTTTACTGGTTTATCTTATTCTTTCGGCGGGATTTATTGTTTTTAGCCTGGCCGACCGCAATCTGATACTGCTTACATTTTTAATACTTTCCATTTTCGACAGCTTTAGCCAGATTTCAGGGCAACTTTTTGGGAAGACTAAAATAATGCCGTCTATTAGCCCGAATAAAACATTGGGCGGTGTTATTGGGGGAACAGTTATCTCCTTGCTAAGCGCATTTTTACTGAAAAATCTTTTCCGGGGAACAAATTCGGAGTTATTTCTGTTTGCTTTTGTAGCCGTCTTTTTTGCTTTTGCAGGAGATATCCTGGCCTCGCTTTACAAAAGAAAATTCCGGGTTAAAGATTACAGCAACTGGATACCCGGGCACGGTGGTTTTCTCGACAGGTTTGATAGTTTAATTGCCGGCGGTGCCTGGGCCGCACTAGCTATACCAGTTTTAGGAATTTAAAAAAGGGAAATTTATTATGGGAAATATTGTAGTTCTATCATTTGTATATTTAATCGGAATCGGCTTATTGCTGATTTTTAATGAGTTGGTTTACCGGAGATTGAACCCGACAGGGGAAATAACGCGCAAGTTTGCTCACTTTTCTTCTGTGCTGGCTGCGGTGCCATTTCCATATATTTTCCCTTCGCACTGGTATATTCTGGTGCTGGCATTTTTGTTTGCTTTGGTATTGTTTATTACCCGGAAGGGGAAACTGCTAAAGTCGATTCACGGCATTGAAAGAAAATCGATAGGTAGCTATTTATTACCCATTGCTATTTATCTTACATTTCTTTTTTCCGATTTACTGGATAATAAATTTCTCTACATACTTCCCATGCTTATTCTGGCTATAAGCGACCCGATGGCAGCCATTCTCGGAATCAATATAAAAGCCTACAATGGAAGAATAAAAGTTTTTGGGAAAAAATTAAACAAAACGTGGTTGGGGTCGGGAGCATTTCTGGTTTCAAGTTTTGTAATCAGCATTATAGCGCTTTTTTTTCACCGCGGGGTATTCGATTTTGAAACATTCTGGCTGGCAATGCTGGTTGCTTTGGTAACCATGTTTGCTGAAATGATAAGCTGGCGCGGATCCGATAATCTCAGTATTCCCTTAAGTGCATTACTTGTTTTGCTTTTGTTCCTTTAATACAAATAGAAAGAAAAAAATGGAATATATAAAATTGAAATATGAGAACGGTAATTATTAACGGGGCAAACGGATATGTTGCTTCAAATTTCATCAACAATTTATTAAAACAGCATTACACGGTTATTGCCCTGGTTCGCGCAAACGGCCAGGACCCGGAAGACAGAATGAGCGAAGTACTCGCGCAAATTAATGATGGAAAAGAGATAAACACGACCAATCTTGAGGTTTACAACTACTCCTTAAATGACAGGAATTTTTCGATGAATGAAAATGTTCTAAAAAGCATTTTTAGTGGTAATGTCGATTATTTTCATTTTGCCGCCAGTTTGAAATACGATGAAAAGTCGGTAGAAGAAATTTTTTCTACTAATATTGAAGGGGTTGAAAATTCGATTAAGGTTTTTTCGAAATATGCAAAGAGGGATTCCCGCTTCTTTTACATCGGAACGGCCTATTCGTGTGGAAGATTCAGTGGCAAGTTCGAGGAAAGATTTTATGAAAACATGGATATTTCTGCATTCAGAAATTACTATGAGCAATCAAAACGGTTTGCTGAAAATGTTGTCAGGACAAACAGTCAAAATAAAGGACTTAATGCGCACATAATCAGGTTGTCGCAGGTAGTTGGAAACCAGAAAACCGGCGTAACTAAAACAGATTACGGGATTTTCGATTTTTCAAAAAGAATCAACAGCCTGGCTAATCGATATCCTAATGAAATTGTCAGAGTACATGTCGATCTGGATGCTACCCAGAATTTAATCCCTATTGATACTGTTACAGAGCACTTAACCAAGGTAGTGGAAGAAAAAGAAATCCCGGAGATAATGAATTTTGTGTCAAAAAATCCGATTCGAAACAGTTTTATTATCGATACCCTGAACCAGTTGGTGCCTATTCAAATAATTCCGATTAAAAATCTGGAACGAAACGAAATGAACCCCATTGAAAGAATGATTGCTGCAGGAATGTCGTTTACTGAAAGTTACGCTTCAACCGACGTGTTATTTGATACCCGGCAAAGAGACAAGTTTCTGAAAAATACGGAAACAGGTCCCGATTATAAATCCATTGCTAAAATGATGGAGTATTTTATCGAAACCCTTTCGGAAAAGAAAAAGAAACGGGAACACGAAGTTACCTGATAGATGCAGGTTTGAGACAACATTATAAATAATCATGCAATTAAACATAAACACAATGAAACAGATAATAGTAAAAGGCGAAAATATCATTAACGTTCCCAATTTTATTAGTTTATACCGTCTTCTTGTATTTCCGGTTATTCTTTATATGGCACTTACCGGACATGAGAACTGGTTTGTAATTCTTTTGTGCATAAGTTTGGTCAGCGATGCTATTGATGGAAGTATTGCACGCTACTTTAAACTTCAAACCAATTTTGGGGCTGCGCTCGATAACCTGGCGGATATTTGCACTTACGCTATGGCTATTCTGGGTTTATTCGTTTTTAAATGGAATGAAATTGAACCGCATTCCTGGATTTTATTCCTTTTCCTTGGGATATTTATCCTTAGCTACATTGTTTCTTTTGCACGGTTCGGGAAAATTCCCGGCCTACACCTTTATTCAGCAGTTTCTGCCGGGTATGCCCAAAGTATATTCTTTTTTGTGTTGTTCGTTTTTGGCTTTTATCCCTGGATGTACTATCTGGTTGTATCCTGGGGAATAATTGCTTACACCGAAAAAATAATTATCCTGTTTAAACTCGGCGACATAAAAATTGGGGTGAAAGGATTGTACTGGTTAATAAAAAAGGAGAAGGAGCAAGCAAACTAACAATGTTACATAAAATTAGTTTGGTCATTATCATGGCCATCACAAATCTTGGCGTTTTCGCACAGGAAATCAACGGATTTGTAAAAGACAGTAAAAGCCAGGAACCTATTCCTTTTGCGAATATTTGGGTTAAAGGCTCAACGAGGGGGACGATGTCTGACACAAATGGTCAGTTTGTAATTAAGCTATCGCAGAATGATACGCTTTGTGTGTCAACAGTCGGTTATCAAAAATGGGGAATTCCTGCAAAAAAAATAACAGAGACTCCGCTTACTGTTATTATGGACGAAGAAATACAGGAACTTGGCGAAGTGACTGTAAAACCAGAGGTTTCACGTGCTAAAGTTTTATTGAAAAGAATTTTGGAGCGGAAAAAAGAAAACCAGAAAAACATAGAAAGCATTGACAGTTACAAAACCTTCGCACGTACAGCCGTATATGTCGCTATCGATTCAACTTCCAGAGTAAACCGGATTATCAATAACATGGATGAAGTAACCATGAAACTTGATGGACAGAGTTTACGGTTTTCGCCTATTTACCTTGCCGAGCTGGGTGAAAAAAGTGGCAATGGGAAAGATAGTATTGTTTACAACCGAAAAGACGGAATCTTCCCCAAACTGAACCAGACTATTGAAAGCCTGATTCTTTTGAATGTAGTAATTGATTTGGATTTTTATAAAGACCAAATTAATATCCTTGGCAGGGGAATAACATCGCCGTTAAGCAACTCGGCACAATTACACTACGATTTTTATTTAAATGACAGTACTTATATTGGCGACACCAAATATTTCAGTTTTTCTTTCACTCCAAAAAATAAATACAATCCTTTATTTACCGGCCGTTTTACTGTTGAGGATAGTACATTTGCATTAACCGATATTTACGCATACGTGCAGAAAGAAGCAAATATAAATTTTGTGAACGGTTTTAAAGCAAACGTAAACTACTCAAAAACAGATAAAGGCCAATGGTTCTACAATGACCAGGAAATCAGTTTAAACATGGCGCTTACCTTAAATAAAGATACGGCCTCGAAATATGGTTCTCAGCGAATTGACGAAATTTCCAGCGGTAACTGGCTGGTAACAAAAACAACCCAATATTCTACATCAACGCGGTTAAATGAAATCAGACCACGTAACTGGAAAAACCAGCCCGAGTTTGCATCTTCCAATCATTTGGATGAAGGTACCTACATGCGGGTGGAAAAGTTAAAGGAGAACTCGGTTGTACAGGGGATTGATGCCATTGGAGGAATGGTCTTAACCAGTTATATTGATGCCGGAAAAATTGAAATTGGCCCGGTGTTCGACATTTACAGCACAAATGCAATAGAAGGCCAGCGGTTTACCGTTCCCCTGCGAACAGGAGAAAAAATGTTCGAACGTTTTACCGTTGGAGGATTTTTAGGTTACGGAACAAAAAGTAAAGAGTTGAAATACGGTCTGAACTTTGCCTGGCAGCTTTTGCCAACCGACAAATTTATTATGCGGGGAAACTATTCAGATGATTATAACCTGGTTTCACAGGATAAATACCTTCGATTCATTAAAAAGAATCCCAATACACGTGGAAACGGAAATTTTATCGCAGCCATCACAAGTAAGGAAAAAAATCCATATCTGAAGGAGGAGAAGAATTTTAACCTGATTATGGAATACAATGCTCGCGAAGACATTAATTTTGAAGTTTCACCTTATTTTCTGCATAGCATAGAAACTCCGGATGTGCAATTTACGCGTAATAATGTGAATTATCACACATATAATAATTACGGGATTTTATTTAATACAAGGCTGGCATTCGGGCAGTATTACGACCAATATTATTTTGCCCGCGTGTATTACATCGATGAGACCCCGGTAATTAATCTAAGTATGGATTTGGGGCAGGTGAGTTTACCGGGTAATTCTTCCGACAATTTTGGAATGTACGCACAGTTTCATGGCTCAATTTCAGGGAAAGTAAACATGGGACTTACTTTTATGCGTTACATGGTAAATGGCGGCTATCTTTTTGGCGATGCGCCATATGATTTACTAGATATGCCGGCAGGTTCCATGTCATACGGATATGCAAAATACAGGTATAACCTGTTGTACCATGCATCGTTTGCACATAACCTATATACCAACGTTCATCTCGATTTTAATGGTGGAGGTATCATTCTAAACCGTATTCCTTTTATACGAAAACTGAAATTACGTGAAATGGCATCGTTAAAAGCGCACTATGGAAAACTTACCGGCAGTTATAAACCGGTTTTCGATTTACCAGGCTATTATACCACAGAAATGGGCAAACCCTATGCCGAAATTGGTTTTGGGCTGACCAATATTTTCAAAGTATTGCGCGTGGAATATGTTCACCAGTTGGGGGGCACTTATCTCAACAGCAGCTTTACGGATAAAAACGGAATATTTTTCAGGGCTGAAATGAGTTTTTGAAATTCTATAAGATTATTATTGAAGTTGTTTAAAGTTTCCGTAATAAAATCACGCTGAAAGCCAGTAAATTCAAAGCTTTCCAATGTAGCGATTTTGTTTCAAAACGTACCAGTATTGCCTTAAAAGCATCAAGCCAGGCATTTGTTCGTTCAACTACAAATCTGCATTTATATAGTAAATCATCGAATAAGTATTCATTAGTTGAACCATTTCTCATGTTTTGGTCAATGTTTCCGATTATCTCTTTTTCAGAACAATACCGACGAAAATCTTCTGTATCAAATCCAGAATCGGCATTTAGGAACAACCCATCAGTCCGAATCCCGGAGGATTCCAAATTAGCAAGCATTTGTTGTGCTGACGGTACAAGCTTAAAAGCATCGTTGTGATTACCTTCAATTGGTTCACTGCATGTTAATGGGATACCTTGATTATCGGTTAAAATAAGCATATTACTTGTTTTTGCCTTTTTCCTGCCTTGATATGCAACAGCCTCACCGCCACGCTTAGTTGGCGTATGCGTGCCATCAAGCTGGATGCTGGACAAGTCAAGCAGGTGTTTATATTTAAATTGAATTGTTTGTAAAATCCTTTCCCAACTTCCGTCTTTGCACCATTTCTGAAAATGATGATAAACACTTTGCCATTTGTATTTGCTGCGAAAGAACTGTTTTATTGGTAATTGCCTCCATTGACAACCTGTTTTTAAGCGATAGAGTATTGCTTTAACCACTTGATAATCTTTAATTTTTGTATTATTCTTTAAATTTCCAAACTTTAAATATGGACAAATTTCTTTTTTATTATACTTTTACTCAACACGATACTTTTTTTGAAAGAATGATATAAAATGTTGTGATTCAATATCGAAATATCATTCTTTCTTTTCAACAATTAACTTTTGACAACTTCATTAAGAAAATTTGTAGGTTTGGACATTCATTGCCATTGCAGTTAAATAATGGCAGCAAAATCAATCCATTGTAATAGCTGCGATTGCTGGGGCAGTTGTTTTATTTATTGCGATTGCTGTACACGGGTTCAAAAACTGGAATGCTTCGCCTTTTAAAAAATACAGGGGGGAGAAATTTTAAACGCATTCTGTTCTGAAATTCCGCATGGTGTTACACCGGAACAGTTTTTACTTTTTAACACCAATCATTTGTGCGAGCCCTGAATCAAGATCAACTTTATGTACGTCCGTAAATCCCGCATTTTCATACCATGATTTAATTTCATTTTCTGAATAACAATCACCCTCTTCTGTTCCAACCAGCATGTTGATTGAAAAGACAGTACCCTGTGGTGGTTCTGTTTTGGCATCGTTCAAAACCCAGTCCTGGATAACAATCCTGCCGTTTGAATTAAGCGAATCAAAGCATTTCCTGACCAGCTTCCGGTTGGTTTCATACGAGTTGCTGTGAATGATTGCCGAAAGAAATATCAAATCGAAACCTTTGGGCAATTCATCAGTTGTATAATCGCCTGTATAATGATCAATCTTACCGGAAAAACCTTCCTGTTCCACTATTTTTTTTGAGATGGGAACAACATTGGGCAAATCGAAAACCACTGCTTTCATTTCAGGTTTTCTTTTCAGGAATTCCATGCAAAAACATCCTGAACCGCCTCCAATATCCAACAGTGAATTCACACCTGTTAAATCAATTTTCGCTATTTGTTCGGGGGCCTGCTTTTTGCCTCTGTCGTGCATGGCATGGATAAATGCCTCCAGCCATTCTTCTCCCCTTTCATTGATTTCCTTATTATGGGCAACTTTGCCGGTTTTAACAACATCGGTTAAATGACTCCAGGTGTTCCATAAATGGTTGGAATGGGCAAAGCCGGGCATGTATTCCGGGCTGGTTCTAGATAAAAAGATCAAACTTTCTCTGGTGTTGCGATAACTGTCGTTGTTCTTTTCCAGTAACTTTAATCCGACCAACGCATTCAACAACCGTTCAGTAGCAACATTATTCAGCTTTAAACCCTTTGAAACAGTCTCAGCATCCATGTTGTTATCATCAATAAAGGTGAAAACATCCAGTTCGAATGCAGTTAATATTATTCGGCTCTTCTGAAATGCTGTTACCATTTCTCTTATTTCCTGTGGATTCATACTGATATTGTTTTATACGATTTTAAAATACAATAATTGAATTTTAAAAGTAAGCTTTTAATCACAAAAAGAAACCCATATTTTGCTAAAATATGCTCGTTGAAATGATATTACAAAATTGACAGTAACAACTTATCCATATTTTTTTACCTGCCATTGGCCCGGGTTTCAAACTGTGAATTTCGTCGATATGGATCAGAATTACAGCTTTGGGTTTTGGCATACCTGCTTTAAGCGACATTTCAGCAGATTTTTCATATATCTCACCACTGGTTAAAACTTCAGGAGTACCAATAAAACGATATCCGTCAATATTTTCGCGATCCACTACAGCTGTCGCTACTTTCGAACCATCAAGAATATTTTGCCAGGTCCGGCCACCGGTTCCCTCACTAAAAATCAATGTTTCGTCGTTGAAAACACGAGTCGAACGTTTTGGTGCATTGTTAGGGATTCCATCTTTACTGACAGTAGCGTAGAAACACTGCTGGTTCATAATCATTTCTTTCATTTCGGGTGTAAGCTTTGACATAATTAATTTCCTCCTTATTTTATTGATTCCTGATAATTTTTAGACTGTATAAACATATTTGCACGAAATTAAAACAATTTTCGAAGTACTGAATCGATAAAAAAATTAAATATTCTGTATAGATTTGTTACATCAGCTAAGTACATTAATTCGGCGAGTATTTTTTTCAGAATTATAAATTGTACAAACATTACGGGCAATGCATATTTTCACCATTCAGATTGGGATTCTCTTGTTAGTCCAAAATATTTTGAGTTTTGATGTTAGCACTACAAAAATACCGGACCCGTTTTATCGGAACCCAATTGGCTTATCTTTTTTTCAGCAATTCCGCATAAAAATATGCAATAATGCAAACCTTTGAAAAACAAAGGAAATAATAAATTAGGTAAAAAAT
>ENA-OSEO01003799-OSEO01003799.1-sediment-metagenome-genome-assembly--contig:-NODE-3799-length-16891-cov-4.591412_pt1 | contig 16891 bp, 11 predicted proteins | sample MGYA00237883_ERZ534232 | MGnify/ENA metagenome assembly ERZ534232 | reverse complement strand
CAGCGGATAGCGGTCCTTTCCCAGTTGGACGGCCTTGGGTTTAACGGTTGTTTTATAGCGCAGCTCCGTTGGATAGCAGAGGCTTCCTCCCGGGACGTCCAGATTCCCGCAAATGGCATCGAGGCAGCCCCCTGCCCGCAAGGCTTGGGTCACATTGGTATGGTTGGCAAAAGTATTACCCCAGCGGATGGTGGCCGGTTTGGTGGTGGCGTAAAGTTCAGCCAGCTTGCGAATATCCGCTGCCGGTATGCCGGTAATTTTCGCCGCCCATTGAGGGGTGCAGGATTGAACATGGGCGCTGAGACGATCGAATCCGACCGTCCATCTTTCGACAAATTCAGCGTCGTACAGACGGCCGGCGATGATAACGTGAAGCATGGCCAGCGCCAGGGCGCCGTCCGTTCCGGGGCGAATGGGAATCCACCAGTGCGCTTTAGCGGCCGTTTCGGTAAGTACCGGATCGATAACGACAAACTTGGCACCGCGTTTCAGGGCATTGTAGATCGGACTGAGAATGCCGTTCTCGCCGTAGGCGATGTTGTGGCCGGGTCGCATGGATGCCCAGGGATTGCCGCCCCACATGATGATCAAATTTGTCGAGGCATAATCCGGCTGGGACTTAAAACCGTATACCGAATTAAGCGCTACGGTTAAAGGCTGAGAGCAGAGATTGGAGACAAAGGCATTGGGGGTTCCATATCGGGCAAAAAACTCGATAAAACCCCAGCGCTGGAATTCCATGACCGGCGCTCCGGTCGAGAAGAGAAAGGTTTCCGGACCGTATTTTTCACCGATCTCCCTGAGTTTGCCGGCCATCAGGTCAAGGGCCGCATCCCAGGAGATTTCCCGCCACTTGCGCTCGCCTCTTTCTCCGGCGCGCAAAAGCGGACGTCTGATGCGTTGGGGAGAGTAAACCAGTTCCTGCATACAGGCGCCCTTCAAACAAAGCGTACCGCGATTGAAAGGGTGCTCCGGATTCCCTTCGATACGACGAATGATGCCATCGACGACATAAACCAGCAGGCCGCAGTTGTTATGGCATGCGCCGCAGATCGTGGGTACCACGACTTCGCCGGAAGCGGGTGCGTTTCGAACAGAAATTTCGGAATCCTCAGATACAAAATCGTTCATGATATTTCTTCTCCCCTGCTATCTGAATTTTCACGCCCCGGTATTCATTCCGGAGGGCGAATTGAATCGACCCAACCGGCTATTGTTTGATTTCCGGATCCCGCAGTGCTTAGTGCTTCGACGCGCAATTACTGTGACGTATTTTACACAGCCTGTAAACATAATTGCTTGCTCAGCACTAAGTCCTGAGCAAATAAATTCGTCATCGAATTTATGCGTCGATGGACTTAGTCCGAATCGGCGGACAAGCCAATGACATGAGCGGGACGGAAAGCCATCGAATCAGGCGCCTCCCGGTCATTTTGCACATGATAGGGCGCTTGGCCTTGGCAGGCCCGGCAGACAATGCCGTGAATGGCCGGATAGGATTCTCCGCAGCTATTGCAAATGGAACGCTTTCCCATCTTTTGTCTATTCAGGTGCTGATCGAGGACTTGAATATGCTGGAGCGAATAAATGCTTTCTCCGGCCGTTTTGATTTCATTAAACAGCAGATCATGGTCCTGCCATTCTTTGGGTTTTAATTTGAAAAACCAGGTTTGAATCGCCGTCAATTCCTTTATTGCCCTGGCATCCAGAAACACACGAACCCCTATTCCGGTATCTTTGTCATACAAACACAGCCCAAACCGGCCGAAGTCCATGATTGTGAGCCAGCCGTTTCCGATGGTGCAGGGGGTCAGCAACTGAACGGCGTCCGGCAGGCATTTGGCGGTTTCACAAAACGCATTAAACAGAGTGTGAGGGGGCAAAGCGCGCAAGGCCATGTCTACCATGAACCCTCCCGCCAGAAGCCCCGGAGCGACATAACCATGGAAAGACCCGACTAAATTCAGATATTCCTCAAGGGTATGGTTTGCAATCAGTATAGGTTTGTTTGCGGGTTCAGCCGATTTGGGGAACATGGTTATCCTCAGATAAATAAAGTTAAACGATCCCGTTAAATTATCAAACCGACGGTTCTTTTTCCACGATTTTTTCAATTCTTACGGCGCATGCCTTATATTCCGTTAGCGTATCCGGGTCAAAGGCCGGGTGGGTCAGCCAATTTGCATTTCCCTCCCGGAAGTGAAATGCCATCCAGACCATACCCTGGGTCACTTCGCCGGTAATCCGGGCTCTCACACGTACTTCACCACGGCGGGATTTGACCTGGATCATTTCCCGGTCCTTTATGTTCATGGCGGCAGCATCCGCAATGGATATATCCGCGCTTTCCTCCCCCAGAAGATCGTTGAGCCCTTCGCAGCGGCCGGTCTGGGTCCGGGTATGATAATGGTAGAGCCTCCGGCCGGTGCTCAAAACGAGCGGATAATCGGCATCCGGCACTTCCGCTGGCGGGGTCCAGTCCACCGGGTTGAACCGGCCCAGCCCGCAGGTAAACTCCCCCCCCTTGTGCAGAAAGCAGGTTCCGGGATGATCCGCGGTCGGGCAGGGCCATTGCAGACCGTCATTCTCAAGCCGCGCATACTTGATGCCGCGCAGGCTGGGCGCCAATTCTGAAATCTCCGTATCCCAGATTTCCCGGGCGCTGGCTGCCAGCCATTCATGGCCGAAGCGCCTTGCAAGCTCCTTAAAAATACACCAGTTGGGTTTTGCCGACCCCGGTGCCATGCCGGCGGTGCGCACCCGGCTGACGCACCGCTCGCTGTTGGTAAAGGTTCCGTCGTTTTCACTCCAGGCTGCCGCCGGAAAGATCACATGCGCGAATCGCGTGGTCTCGTTAGAAAAAATGTCCTGGCAGACGATAAATTCGGCGGAAGCGAGCTCCTTCTCCACCTTATGAATGTCCGGCTCGGTATTGGCCAGATTTTCGCCGAAGATGTAAAACCCCCGGACCTTGCCGCCTGCCAGCGCTTCCATCATCTGGGGAATCATCAATCCGGCTTTTTCCGGCAGCCCGGTCGTTGCCCATGCCGTTTCGAATTTCTTTCGTAGGGCCGCATCCGTCACGCCCTGGTATCCCGGAAAGACGTTTGGCAGCGCCCCCATATCGCAAGCGCCCTGCACATTGTTTTGGCCTCTCAGGGGATTCACCCCGCCGCATTCCACCCCCATATTTCCCAGCAGCATCTGCAGGTTGGCAACCGACATGACGTTGTTTTTTCCGCAGGTATGTTCGGTAATGCCCAGCGTATAACATACCATCACCGGCTTGACCGCTGCCAACTGCCGGGCAATTTCCCGGATCGTCTCCGGCCCTATCCCGCAAATACCCGCGGAGTGTTCCGGCGGATATTCCATAACCTTGTTCCTGAGTTCATCAAATCCCGTGCAGCATGAACTGACGAATGTCTTTCGGAGTACCCTTCCACTTCCACTATACAGATCCGGCAGGTTCCTGTCGGCAAAGTTCCCTTCAAGTGGCAAAGCGTCGGAATATCAATGCCATTTTCCGTAGCTGCCTCCAGGATGGTCTGCCCGGAAGTGAACGTCAATGGGCGCCCGTCGATAATAATTGGTTCTTTCCCCATTTGCTTCCCCTCATGTCTGTTGAAACGCAGATTTTCGTTGAAATGGATGTCAAACTGGTATAAACAGTCGTTATGTAATTATTTATATAGCGAAAGGTTTTATTATTCCTTTTGGGGCGGATTGTCAAACAATTATCTGCATTTTTCCGATCAGTGGGTCTGTCACATCCGCATGAAAAGATATTTGCAAGGGAGCGAAGAACAGATGCAAAAAGTCAGTTTGAAAATCAACGGCAAATCGATGCAGATTGCAGTGGAAAAAGACCGGGTATTGCTCGACCTGCTGCGAGAGGATCTGGGGCTTACGGGCGCCAAGCAGTCCTGTGACCGCAACGGGCAGTGCGGAGCCTGTACCGTGCTCGTGGATGGTCGCGCCGTGCGATCCTGCCTGACGAAAGTGGCCAGCCTTCAGGGTTCAGAGGTTATAACCATTGAAGGGCTGGGGACGCCGGACAACCCGCATCTGCTCCAAGAAGCCTTCGTGCTGGCCGGAGCCGTCCAATGCGGCTACTGCACGCCGGGAATGATCATGGCTGCAAAGGCCCTGCTGGATCACACGCCCGATCCCACGGAGGAACAGATCAAACACGCCCTGCGAAGAAATCTATGCCGCTGCACCGGTTATAAAAAAATCATCGATGCGGTCAAACTGGCCGGTCGCTTGATGCGGGGCGATATCCATCCGGAAGCATGCCGGCCGGACCCCAACGGGCCCAAGCTGGGGGTTTCACATCCCCGGCCGTCAGGCCTGCCCAAGGCGTGCGGGACGGCGCAATTCACGGCGGACATTCATCTGCCGTACGCCCTCGAACTGGCCGTTGTCAGAAGTCCGGTTTCCCATGCGATGATCAAATCCATCGATTTTGCCGCCGCAGAAAAAATGCCCGGCGTCATCGGTTTCATGACCAGCGCGGATATCAAGGGGACCAACCGGCTCAAGTACATTGTTGACGACCGGCCGGTGCTCTGCGGGGATCGCGTCCGCACCATCGGCGATCCGGTTGCCGTGGTTGCGGCACAGACCCGCGCTCAGGCGCTGGCCGCCGCCGCTGCCGTCAGGGTCGAATACATGTCTTTGCCGCCATATCTGAGCCCCCGTGAGGCGATGGCCGACAGCGCCAGTCGGATTCATTCCGAACGGCCAAACATCTGCTTCAGCCAGCCGCTGATCAAGGGGGATGCCGAAAAAGCCCTTGCCCGCTCATCAGCCGTGGTGTCCGCCGAGTTCTCCACCCAAATCAACCACCAGGCGCCGTTGGAACCGGAAGTTTCCATTGCCTATCTGGAAGGAGAGGACGATCCAACCCTGGTGGTGATCGGACGCAGCATCAATATTCATATGCACATGGCCACTCTCCAGCAAGCGCTGGGATGGGAAAATATTCGCTATCAGGAGGCAACCACCGGCGGACAGTTCGGCATCAAAATAGAAATCATATCCGAAGGAATCGCCGCTGCGGCGGCGCTTCATTTCAAACGCCCCATTCGTTATGTTCCCGGCCTGGCAGAAAGCATGCTGATGACCTCCAAGCGGCACTCCTTTCAAATGAAAGTGAAACTGGGCGCTGATGCAGACGGACATCTGACCGCCTACACCATGGATTTGACCGTTGACAACGGCGCCTATCAGTCCATGGGGAACGTGGTCCTGAGCCGGGCGCTGCATATGCTTTCCGGCTCCTACCGCATCCCCCATATCCGCGCTCGGGGACAACTGGTTTACACCAACAACCCCTGGGGAAGCGCCGCGCGGGGGGCCGGGCCGCCGCAAGCAAACTTTGCTCTGGAATGCGCCCTGGAAATGCTTGCTGTCCAAACAGGCCGCGACCCTCTGGAGTTTCGCCGGGGGAATTCACTTCGGCCCGGCCAGCCTAAATCTACCGGAAGCCTGGCAACAGAATGGCCCTTTCCGGAGCTTTGTGAAAAAATCCGGCCGCACTATGACCGCGCCCGAAAGGCGGCCGAAGCGTTTAAAACGGGCACCCGGCGCCGCGGCGTGGGGGTAGCCAGCGGTGCTTTCGGAATCGGCGGAGCGGGAGATTCCGCCCGGGTGGCCGTTGAAATCGACCCCGACGATGGAGTGACCCTCTATGCGGCCGCGGCGGACCCGGGAGAAGGCAACGACTCCATGCTGACACAGTTGGCCGCCCATGCCCTCGATTGTCCCTTGCACAAGGTCCGTCTGGTCACACGGGATACCGACCGGACCACTGCAACCGGACCGGCGGCCGGCAGCCGGATGACCTATATGGTCGGTGGTGCGCTCATGGATGCCATCGAGCAGATCAAAAAAGCCCAGGCCGAAACCGGCGCATCAACCTATGCTGAGCTCACCGCGGCCGGGCGGCCAATCCGTTACATGGGAACCAAGAAAACCCTCGGTACCGGACCGCTGGATCCGGAGACCGGACAGGGACCTTCCTTCGAATCCCAGGTTCATGCACTCCAGCTGGCCGAAGTGGAGGTCGATACAGCGACCGGAGAAGTAACACTCCTTAAGATCACAACCGCCGTGGACGCCGGGCCGGTGATAAACCCCCAGAATCTGGAAGGACAGGTCGAAGGCGGCATGGACATGGGCGCCGGATTTGCACTCCGGGAGGAATACATTGCCGGCCAGACCAAAGACTGGGTCACGTTTAAATTTCCCACCATGAAAACCGCTTTTGATATGGACGTGATCATTCAGGAAACCCCCCGCAGCCGTGGAACACTCGGACGAACCGGCGTGGGCGAGATGACCATGGTCCCGACGGCGCCGGCGATCATCAACGCCATCCATGATGCCTGCGGCGTTTGGATCCGCCACTTGCCGGCCACTCCGGAAAAAATTCGGGCGGCCCTTGCGGCAACGCCCAACTGACATGATGGCTTCCGAATTTCAATAGACAGGTAATCGTCCGTAAATTTTTATCTGGCAATGGCGGCTACGGCCGACACGGTATTGTCAATATCCTCGCGGGTGGTAAAAGGCCCCAGGCTGAAACGCACCGCCCCGTGGGTTTCCGTCCCCAGGTCCGCATGGACCAGCGGAGCACAATGAAGTCCGGCCCGAACGGCGATACCGTAATCACCGTCCAAGATGGTGCTGACATCCACGGAACGCATGCCGTCGATATTGCAGGTGAGCACAGGCGTATGCAGTCCGTATGAAGGCGACGTATAGACCCGGATGTTATCTATCGCTTGCAGCCCGTGATGGAGGTGTTCAAGCAGGGCGATTTCGTGCTGCAGGGTCCGCGCCATCCCGGTTTTTTCCAGATAATCCAGACCGGCGGACAAACCGATCACACCCAGCAAATTAAGTGTTCCGGCTTCCAGGCAATGGGGAAAACCCGGCGTCTGAAAGAGATTGGCCGAGTCGACGCCGGTGCCGCCGAACCGGGTGGGGCGGATCTCCAGGTCCGGCATAACAACCAGCCCGCCGATACCGCAGGGGCCCATCATGGCCTTATGGCCGGTAAAGGCTATCGCCCGGACGCCCCACTGCTGCATGTCGATGGGAATCATGCCGGCGCTTTGGGCCACATCCAGCAATAAAGGAACTCCGCGCGCAGCGCATACATTGGCGATCTCCGCCGCCGGCTGGATTGTTCCCAGCACGTTGGAGGCGTGGCAGACGATAACCAGTTTCGTGTGGGGCCGAATGGCCCTGCCGATGCGGTCCGGATCAATGAAACCGTTTTTATCGAAGGGAACCAGATCGAACTCAATTCCGATCTGTCGCTTTAAATGATGGAGCGGCCGCAAAACGGAATTATGCTCCAGCCGGGTGGCGACGACATGGTCGCCGGGAACAACGATGCCTTGAATTGCCAGGTTCAGGGCATCGGTGGCGTTTGCTGTAAATATCACCCGGTCCGGGTCCGATGAACCGAAAAAACGCGCCAGTTTACGGCGGGTCTGTTCGACCAGCTCACCGGCCTCAACCGCCTGGTCGTATCCCCCCCGGCCGGGTGAAACGCCTATGCGCCGATAGGTTTCCAGCATTTGGGTCAACACCTCCGCCGGTTTGGGGAAAGTGGTGGCGGCATTATCCAGATAAATCATATCGATACCTACCTGCAATCCTCGGGATTAGGCAATCCGGACAGACGCCGGGCGCCGTGTCTTATTCCGCCCGGAAAGAGACTTTCCAGTTCCGCCAGGCGCATGCCGGTTCCTTCCCGGAGTTGACGGTTTAAAGGCGCCCGCCCGTTGATTGCAAAAAACTCACGTAAAAACCGGATCACGCGCCAGTGCTGATCGTTTATCTCCAACAGGCCGGCTTCTTTTGCCAGGACCCTGAACAATTCCTCCGACCAGTCCTCAAAGTCATATAAGAATCCTTCTTTGTCAAAGTAAACATCTCGATCAACAATGGCAGGTATCCGCGAGCTGTCTCCCGTTTTTGGTTCGCGGGGCTCCATATCCGTTCCTTTATCGGTCCGCAGCAGCCAGGGCCGCTTTGATCTTATCCGGCGTGGCCGGCAGATCGTAAATCCTGACCCCGCAGGCATTATAAATGGCATTGACGACCGCCGGTGCGGTGGAGACCATGGTGATCTCACCGATGCCGGTTGCTCCCAGCGTGCCGTTGGTGCGCGGCGTCTCGCGGGTAATAATTTCCATTTCAAAAGAGTTTTCTACTTTAGGAAATTTGAAGGTACGCCAGTCTTTGGTTTGACCGTGGAGGTACTCTTCCCTGAGGGCATAGCCCACGCCCATGTCCATGCCGCCTTCCACCTGTCCTTCAAAGTTTTTCGGGTGGATGATGGGGCCGCAATCCACGGCCGACGTCATTTTGACGACCCGTACCTCGCCGGTTTCTATGTTGACTTCCACCTCGGCCATCTGAATGTTATGGGCCGTGGAATCATAGGAATGTCCCTGGCCGGTCTCGGGATGGAGCTTTCGGCTGCCCCCAATTTGCTTTTTGCCTTCATACCGGACCGGTTTGCCGGCCTGCTTGAGCCCTTCATAGGTTTTAGTTCCGGCCTCTTTCATGGCCTGCTGCAGTTTTTCCAGCACGTTGACCAGCGCTCCGCCGGCCATGTAAGTCATGCGGCTTCCGGTAGCCGCGCCCGCGTCGACGGTCTTTTCGGTATCCCGCGTGCACAACCGCACTTTTTCCAGGGGCAGCTCCAGCATATGGGCGGCTATCTGCGTCAGCATGGAATCGTTTCCCTCACCGGGATCGGCGACGGCTGTATAAATGGTTATCCCGTTATCCGGATCCACTTCTAGGGCCGCATCGGCCTTGTCTCCAGCGGATGCAATCCCGTAGGCATTGCATCCGATGCCCACTCCGCGCTTGATTGTTCCTCCCTTAGCGGCGGCCGCATCCTTTACCGCCCGGTCATAGTGCGGGCAGATGGCGTCGCAAAGATTCGGAAAAGGCCATTCATGAACTCCGGCCCCGGTGGCACGCGTCTGACCTACTTTTAAAGAGTTCATCTTACGAAACTCCAGAGGGTCAATACCCATCTTTTCAGCCAGCATATCTACGGCGGATTCCAGGGCAAAGGTCGCCTGGGTTGTTCCGGGCCCTCGGGCCATACCGCCGAAAGCGTTATTGGTGTAAACGACTTTCGCCAGGGCCTTAAGGTTGGGTATATGGTACACCCCGGAAAGCATATGCAGGGCGCGATCAGCCGATGAAATAACAAAATAGGCGCCTTTATTAACCACAAAATCGTTGGTATGGACCGTCAGGTGTCCGCCGGCATCGGCCCCCAGTTGAACCTTCATGGAGAAGGGCTGCCGTTTGCTGGTCAGCAACATGGATTCCGCAAGGCTGGGGATATATCTGACAGCGCGTCTGAAGTGTGCAGCCGCCGCGGCGGCAATCCCCTCGGACGTAGCGCGTGGCTTGATACCGAACTGCCCGCCACAGTATGCTTCTTTGTAGCGCAGGTTTTCCCAGCCGACCGCCTGCTGGAGATCGTCGGCCGTGCGATGGATGCCGATGCTCCGACCCACCACCACCAGCTGGGCATCATCTCCTTCGCCTTCGATGTAAGCGACACAGGCCTCCGGTTCCAGCGGCGCCTGATGATTCATCTGTGTTGAGAACTTAGCACTTACAACGGCTGCCGATTCGGACAATGCCTTTTCAGCGTTACCTTTCAGGAGCGGCTGAGACTTGTAAAGGTTCGGTGAGTGCGGATGAATCTGATGCGCATTCTCCGCCAGGGCTTCCTCCGGCGTCATCATAACCGGCAGCGGCTCATATTCAACTTTTACGGCGGCCGCAGCCGCTCTGGCCTGTTCCCTTGTTTCGGCGGCGACAATGGCAAGCGCGTCCCCATAGGTTCTGACCCTGTCATCACAAAGCAGCGGCCGGTCGGGGACTACCTCCTGATTAATGCGGTTGTTGCCTTTAATGTCAGCGGCCGTCACAATCCCGACGACCCCCGGCATTTTCTCGGCATCCGCCGTATGAATGGACTTGATGACGGCATGGTACTCGCTGCTGTGGACCGCCGCCAGTTCTAAGGGATTCTCCAGCTTGACGTCGGCGGCGAACTCAGCAAGGCCGCAGGCCTTGAGCATGGAAGAAGGCCGCGGATGGGACTCACCGATCATAATCGGCTTGAGATTGCCTCGAATTTCCTCCGGTGCGGTTTCTCCGCGAAGAAACCGGCCGGCGAGAATAACGGCATCTATGATTTTCGTGTAGCCGGTGCAGCGGCACAGGTTCCGCGCGAGGGCTTTCTTGATTTCTGGTATAGGGGGGTTCGGGTTCCGATCGAGCAACACCTTGGTCGCCATGATCATGCCCGGCGTGCAGAAGCCACACTGGATGGCGCCCGCCAGGACAAAGGCCTCCTGAATCAGGTGGGGATTATCAGGGGTCCCCAATCCTTCCACCGTGATGACATCGGCTCCTTCAAGATCCACTACTTTCTTCAGGCAGGAAAGCACCGCTTTGCCGTCGACAATCACGGTGCAAGCTCCGCACTGCCCCTTCCGGTCGCAGGATTGTTTGGTGCCGGTTAGATGAAGTTCCTCTCGCAAGAGGTCCAACAATACCCGTTTGGCGTCGACATCAAACTGATGCCTCTTTCCATTAATATTCAAACTGATACGTTTCATCTCTCCCTCCTTGAATTATAAATTTCGGTTCCAAAACCGCAAGACCGTATTTTTCCGGCACGGTGCGGGCGTCGCACCGGTCAGGCCGAGATCCTCGGGCCAGATGTTCGGCAACATTCGCTCGGAGTTAAAAATCCTTTAATGCATCCTGCCCTTAACCGTCAACCCGATTTGTTTAATATTTTCATTCTTTTCAGAATCAGCATTCTTTTTCTCTTTTTTAGCCGCCTGAAGCGCCATATAGACACATTCGGGCGTCAGCGGCAGTTCGCAGATGCGCACCCCGGTGGCGTCGTAAACCGCATTCAAAATCGCCGGGATGGTGGGCATGATCGCGCCTTCGCCCACCTCTTTGGCGCCGAAGGGGCCGTTGGGTTCGTTGCTCTCAACGATGATCGTTTGAACCGGCGGCATATCCAGGGCGGTGACCAGTTTGTATTCGGCCAGATCGCTGTTGATGACCCGACCGCGGTCGTCGATTTTGACCTCCTCATAGAGGGCTTCTCCCATCCCCATCGAAAGGGAGCCTTCCATCTGACCCTCCACCGATGCCCGATTGATCGCAAATCCACAGTCATGCGCGTCGGTCATCTTTTCAATGACGATCCGGCCGGTCTCCTGGTCCACTTCGACTTCCACCACCTGCGCGGAACACCCATAGGCCGGCGAGGTGCCGACGGCGGCCCCCTTGAAGCGCCCGCCCAGCACCGGCGGCTTATAGCTTCCCGTCGCCACAAGGGTTCCTCTGGAAAGATACGCCATACGGGAAGCTTCCTGAAAGGTGAGGTCATCTCCCTTGGGCAGGTTAGTCCAGCCGCGGTGCTCTTTGCGGTAACGGGTCCGCAGCGCGCTGAAGTCGACCGGGCCGCTCTTAAAAACGATTCGCCCTTTGCGGATATCCAACTCGGCGATGGGGATATCCAGCTCACGGGAAAGCACTTCCAGCACCTGCCGCCTGATATCTTCAGCCGCCTGTTTTACGGCATGACCGGTCATCAGGGTCTGGCGGCTGGAATAGGCCCCCAGGTCCACTCCCATATCGGTATCACCGGACATCACCCGCACGCAGTCCAGCGGGACGCCGATGGCTTCGGCGGCAATCATCCCGAAAGCGGTGTCCGACCCCTGGCCGATTTCGGCCGAAGCTGTATAGAGGAGCACGGTGCCGCCGTCTTCGGTCAGTTTGATCGTGGCGGTGCAGTGAAAGGTGTCGGACCGGTAGATCGGATACCCGGCGCCGGAAACAAAAAAACCGCAGGCCATGCCGATCCCCTTGCCCTTCGGAAGCTTGCCTTTTTTGGCACGCCAGTCCGACTGCTCGATAACCGCTTCCAGACACTCCTGCATGCCGAGGCTGCTCATGTTCAGCTCGTTGCAGGTCACATCGCCGGTCTGCATCATGTTTTTCAGTCGCAATTCAAACGGGTCCATGCCCAGTTCCTCGGCGATCATATCAAGCTGCTGCTCCCAGGCGGCCCGGGCCGCAACGCCGCCGTGGCCCCGCTGGGCGCCGCAGGCCGGCTTATTGGTATAAACACGATAGCCGTCGTATTTCATATTGGGCAGCCGGTAAGGTCCTCCCAGCAGGCTGCCGGCATAATAGACCGTGGCGATGCCGAAGCTGGCATAAGCGCCGCCGTCCAGATAGCATTCGTGCTGCAGCGCCGTTAGGCTTCCGTCTTTCTTTACGCCGGTGGTCATTTTATGCATAAACTGATGCCGTGCCCGGCACAGCATGAAAACCTGTTCACGGGAATAGGTGAATTTTACCGGTTTGCCGGTCTTTCGGGCGAGCAGGCATGCCGCCAGTTCGCCGGCGTTGGCCGAGGCTTTGATGCCGAAACCGCCGCCGACATAAGGTTTTACAACCCGGACGCGGCCCACCGGAAGCCCCAGAACCATGGCGACGGTCCGCTGGACATAATGCGGCGTCTGGGTTGAACTGTAAAGCATCAGACGGCCTTCAAGATCAAAAAGGGCGATGCAGCCGGGCGGTTCGATGAAGGCGCCGTCCTGGCGTTTGTTGCGGAAAGTCGTAGTCCTTATCAGGTAACTTTCTTTGAGCGCCGCAGCCACATCTCCGAATTCCTGATGAACTTCGGCGCATAAATTGCGGGCATAGTGGTCATGAAGCTGCACGGCGCCGGGGTACATCGCGGCCTCGATTGTCAGCACGGCCGGCAATTCTTCATATTCCACCTTGATCAAGGAAACCGCTTCCGCAGCGGTTTGCTTATCGATCGCTGCGACGGCAGCAATTTCGTCGCCGACATACCTCACCCGGTCCCGGCAGAAGAGGGTTTCATCATACCGGGCAGGACTGACGCCATAGGTGACCCGGCCGGCATCCTTTGCCGTTACCACCGCGCGGACGCCTGGAAGCTTTTCCGCCGCGGAGGTGTCGATGTTTAAAATTCTGGCATGGGCAAGCGGGCTTTGCAGCAAGGCCGCATGGAGCATTCCGGGCATCTTCATATCGTCGATAAAAACAGCCCGGCCGGTTGCTTTAGCCGGTGTATCCAGGCGCGGCAGGCGGCTGTTGATCACGTCAAACCGGTTCATGTTGGTTTCTCCTTGTACGTTCTTGTTGAAATCGTAAAACGTTTTTCGTATGGCAACTGCACCCTTATTCGGAATTTTCTGCCGAAGGCGTTAATCGGCCGCATCCTTGATCGCCTCGATGATTTTCTGGTAACCGGTGCAGCGGCAGAGGTTGCCCGAAATGGCTTCCCGGATTTCATTTTCATTGGGATGCGGATTGCGTTCAAGCAGACTTTTGGCCGATAGAATCATGCCGGGAGTGCAAAATCCGCACTGAATCGCACCTTTCTCGATAAAACTTTTCTGCAGCGGATGAAGTTCGGTAGCGGTTTCAACGCCTTCGATGGTCTGGATGGATCGGCCGTTGGCCTGCAAGGCGAGGACCAGACAGGAGTTTACGGCCTTGCCGTCCATTATTACGGTGCAGGATCCGCAATCGCCGAGCTCACATCCCTTTTTAACGCCGGTCAGTTCAAGCTGATCACGCAGCAGGTCCACCAAAGTGGTATTGGGTTCAACGGCGACGTCATAGGCTTGCTGGTTGACGGTCAAATGGATCAGTTTTTTCATGGTAATTTCCTTTATTACCGATTACGTTGCGCTTCTTTTAGAGCGATGCCGAGGGTTCTGCGCGTAAGGACCGCGACCATATCGCGCCGGTACTGAGCCGACCCTCTGAAATCCAGTATGGGCGTGCAATCCTGTGAAGCCGCCTGGGCTGCCCGGTCAAAGAGCGCCTCTTGAGGTTTTGTGCCGATCAGCAGTTTTTCAGCAGAGGGGGCTCTGAGCGGAGTAGGTCCTACCGATCCCAGGGCTATTCGCGCGGTTTCAATGGTGCCGTCATCTGCATCGAGTGTCAGAAAAGACGCCACGTTTACGATATTGCAGTCCTGGGCTTTGCGTACGCCCAGGTTGAGATAACCGGCCCCGCTTCGACCGGGTGGCTCCGCGATCCGTATTTGAGTGATTATCTCATCAGGGTAAAGAGCGGTCAGGCCGGGGCCCTTTAAAAATTCTTCAACCGCCATATGCCGTTCGCCCCGATGATTTTTCAGCGTCAAAACGGCCCCATACGCAATCAAAGCCGGGAGTAGATCGGCCGCGGGTCTGGCCGAACCTATATTTCCGCCGATGGTGGCAAGATTGCGGATAAGCGGCGTTCCCAGCGCTTTGGCGGCGGCGCCAAGTGCGCGGACCGTCTGGTTGATCAGCGGCGACCGGGTCAGTTCAGCTATGGTATAACCTGCTCCGATGGTCAGCGCTCCATCGTAAAAGCCGATCTGGTTGAGATCATCTATACGTGCCAGGGATACCAAATAAGACAGCCGCACGATCTTTTTTTTCATATTCACCAGCAGATCGGTGCCGCCCGCAAGCACCCTGGCGCTTGCTCCATATCGCGCCATGATTTCGCAGGCGTCCGGCGTAGAGGCCGGTTCGAAAAACTCAAATTGGGGCAGCAGCAACATTTCTTTCTCCTATATGTATGAACTTCATTTTTTAATCCAGGCTGCATTAGCATAGGCTTTTCATTGTGTCAAATAATACATAACGATTTTATAAAAAAAATTATTGTTGACATCTCCGGGGATGTTCTGTAATCAGACACCCGCGTTATGCAATATATTACATAATGAATATCCAAAAGCAAGGACTCCGGTTAAAATAGTCTTATGATGAATTATTCCGCAAAATATCAAGCGCCTTCCGTAAAAAAAGCCTTTGAAATATTAAAACTGATAACGATATCCGAACAGGGGCAGCGGATCAGCGACTTGTCGAAAAGCCTTGGAATCAGCAAGAGCACCGTACACGGCATTGCCACCGTGCTGGAGGAACTGGGCACAATCAAGCGTGATTTGTTGACCAAACGATATAAACCCGGTCTGACGTTGCTTGAACTTGGAAAAGCGGCTTACTTCCAGTTTGATTTCAAAGCCTTTGCCCGTCCGATGCTTGAAGCCTTAAGGGACAAAACCGGAGAGTCCGTTTTTTTGGGAGCCACGAATCACGATCATGTCACGATACTGGATACGGTCGATTCAAAAAATAACATCAAAATTACGGCGCCCATTGGAGCCGTTATCCCGCTTACGGCCGGAGCGACCGGAAAAGTATTACTGGCATCCCTAACGGATGTCTGCGCCAGGGATGTCATTCACACCAAGGGGTTAAAGCGATACACCCGGCACACAATTACCGATCCGGATCAATATTTACTGGAAATAAAGCGCGTCCGTGAAATCGGGTGTGCCTGGGATGACGAGGAGTATATTATCGGTGTACGAGCGGTAGCCGCACTTATCCAGGCAGGTCAGGCGCAGCCCCTGGCGCTCTGGGTGGTCGGCTTTAAATCCAATATCAGGGATGACAAGATGGAAATGCTGGCTGAAGCGGTCAAGTCCACGGCAAATATCCTCGGTCGAAATACTGAAGAATATCCTCGGCCATGAAAAAAGGGGTCAGGGGATCGCAAGCTAAGTGCTCTATGCCGAAAATTCGGTGACGTATTTAAAAAACTGGATAGCGCTAAAGCTTCACTGCGTGCCCGGCTCGGGGGCCGGAATGACGTAGGAACAAAAGCTGTCATTCCCCGGCTTGACCGGGGAATCCAGAGATTATTCTATTGAAAGACGGTTCAATAGAAATCCTGTCATCGTATTTATGCCGACCTGTACTTAGGTCCCCTGCAATTTACCTGGCCCGAAACAGAGCTATTGCGGCATTAGCCGCAATGGGATGGCTGGGCGCAAAATTTCTCCAATCTTCATAGACTCGCAGCGGATAAGCCTCGTAACCTGCTTTCCTCAGGCAGTAACTGTGTTCTTCTGCTCCGCTTTCCTGCGGCTGTTTTTCTCGATAAAGAGCGGCTTGCCGCTGTCATATGCTTTGCCGGTATAGTACATCAGCGTCGCCGGCGTGGACGGCGACGGCGTAAAAATCTGCACTTGCCGGGGTCTGAACTTCAACACCTCCCGGCTAAACCGGTTTAAGCGGGCCATGTGCCGCAGGGTGCACCCGGGATAGGCCGCGATGAAATAACAGGTCAGAAACTGTTTTTTCTTCAAGCGCGCGGTGATCGCCTCAAAACGGCGCTTAAACTCGATAAACCCTTCTATTCCCGGCTTTCCCATGAGTTCCAGAATTTCGTTTTCGCAGTGCTCCGGCGCCAGTTTCAACTGGCCGGAAACGTGGTGCCGGATAATCTCTTCCAGGTATTCAAGCCCGTGGGCGGCGTCCTGCAGGACCAGATCATGGCGGATGCCGGAGCCGATAAAGACCTTTTTGACCCCGGGCAATTCCCTCAGTTTTCTCAAGAGTGCGATCTGGCGGCGATGATCCGCCTTCAGTTCCGCGCAGACCGCAGGGGTCAGGCAGCGCTTGCGGCGGCAGGCCCCTTTCGCAGGTTTTCGCGCGCACTCGATCCCGTACATGTTGGCGGTGGGCCCGCCCACATCCTGAATGGTTCCCTTGAATGCCGGATGAGCGGTCAACGTCGCCGTCTCCCGCAGCAGGGATGCTTCACTGCGGTCGATGACGGCCCGCCCCTGGTGGACCGATATGGCGCAGAAATGACATTCGCCGTAACACCCCCGGTGAGTGGTCAGGCTGAAGCGGATGGTTTCAAGGGCGCGCACCGGCCCGCGGGCGGCATCATAGGGATGAAC
>ENA-OSEO01003797-OSEO01003797.1-sediment-metagenome-genome-assembly--contig:-NODE-3797-length-16893-cov-6.359776_pt1 | contig 16893 bp, 19 predicted proteins | sample MGYA00237883_ERZ534232 | MGnify/ENA metagenome assembly ERZ534232 | reverse complement strand
TGGCCACGGAGCCCCACCTGGGGGTTAGGCCTGCTTCCAGCTATCTCTTCTACGTCATTATCGGTCCGGTGGGGGCCTACTACAAGGAGGGCCTGAACCCCGTAAAGATCTATGTGGAGGACAAGTATGTCCGGGCGGCCTTGGGCGGCACGGGCGAGGTGAAGACGGCCGGCAACTACGCGGCGAGCCTCCTGGCGGCAGAGGAGGCAAAGAAAAAGGGGTTCACCCAGGTCCTGTGGCTTGACGCGGCAGGAAGGAAATTCATCGAAGAAGTGGGGACCATGAACATGTTTTTCATGATCGACGATGAGGTGATCACGGCGCCCCTGGCCGGCAGTATCCTCCCCGGAATCACCAGGGATTCGGTGATTCATATGGTCAAAGACTGGGGGATCAAGATGTCGGAGCGCTCCCTTGCCATCGATGAGATGATCAAGGCCGCTCAGGACGGAAGACTCAAGGAGGCCTTCGGCACAGGAACGGCGGCCGTCATATCTCCAGTAGGGCAGATCACTTACAAGGGCAAGGATCATATCGTAGCCGGCGGGAAAATGGGTGAGCTCTCCCGAAGGCTGTACGACGAGATTGTGGCCATCCAGTACGCCGAAAAAGAAGACCCCTACGGGTGGAGGGAAAAGATAGGGTAAGGAAGAAGGTACACGGCGCACGGCGCAGGGCGCACGGAGGAAGCCCCGGAGAGGAAGAAGGGACATAAGGCGCAGGGCGCACGGCGCACGGCTGGAGAAAGTAAAGGAGTCCAATGATACCAACCATTGAATGGCGCGGCAGGGATATCCGGATGATTGATCAGAGAAAACTCCCGGGCAAGCTGAGTTGGGTCGTCTGCCGCGGTTACACGGATGTGATCAAGGCCATCGAGACGATGGTCATCAGGGGGGCGCCCGCAATAGGGGTAGCAGCCTCCATGGGCCTGGCCCTCGGGGCCGGGGCCATAAAGTCCCCCTCTTACGGCGCCTTCCGGCGCCGTTTTAAGGTCATGGCCGACAGGATGGCCAAGGCCCGACCCACAGCGGTCAACCTGCGATGGGCCGTGGAAAGGATGTCCCTCCTGGTCGAGAAAATGGCAGACCGAGCGGTGGGGGAGATCAAAGCGGCCCTAAGGGAAGAGTCAGAGAAAATCCTTGCAGAGGATATAGAGATCAATCGAAGGATCGGGCAAGCGGGGCAGAGGCTGGTTCCGAAAAGGGCGACCATTCTGACCCATTGCAACGCAGGCTCCCTGGCCACCGGCGGCTATGGAACGGCCCTGGGCGTCATCAGGGCGGCCCACGAGAAGGGGAAGAAGGTGGCGGTTATCGCCGATGAAACGCGGCCCTGGCTCCAGGGGCTTCGATTGACGGCCTTTGAGTTGATGCAGGACGACATTCCGGTCACCGTGATCACCGACAGTGCCGCGGGATCTCTGATGAGGCAGGGGAAAATCGACCTGGTTGTGACGGGAGCCGACAGGATTGCCGCCAACGGGGATGTGGCCAACAAGATCGGGACCTACCAGGTCGCGGTCCTGGCAAAGGAAAACAGGATTCCTTTTTATGTGGCGGCGCCGGTTTCGACCATAGATCCCAGAATCAGATCGGGGGAGATGATCCCCGTGGAAGAGAGAAAACCCACGGAGATCTCTCGCTTCGGCAAGGTCAGGATCGGCCCGAAAGGGGTGAAGGCATTCAACCCGGCATTTGACGTCACGCCGAGCCGGTATGTGACGGCGATCATCACGGAAAAAGGGATCATCAGGGCCCCCTACAGAGGGGCGGTAAAGAAAATCTTCAAAAACGAATGATACGGCCTTGACCTGTTGGCGACGATGAAATATACTCCGCCCGCGCCTTGTCTGAGGCTCAAAAAGACTTCCCCCTGTCATTGGGGGCGATCCTGCAGAGACGGGATTGAAGTGAAAGGGGTTGGGAAATTCAACACTTAATCTAGATAGAGAAAGGGGGTGAGGACATTGAATTCTTTGCTTGAGCTTGTTCTCATTGACCTCTATGAGTGCGATCACGAGAGGCTGCTCGACGCGGAAGAGATCAAAGATGGGATGATCAAGGCCGCTCAACTCATGGGAGCCGAAGTGGTCGGGCACTCATTTCACACCTTTAAGCCGTGGGGCGTAAGCGGGACTGTGACGATCGCAGAATCCCACTTGGCGGTCCATACATGGCCGGAATACAATTTTGCGGCGGTCACTTTTGAAACCTGCGGGCAGGGCATGGATCACAGAAAGGCTTATAAACACCTGATCGAATTCTTCGGATCCAAGAAGCCGAAGATCACCCATCAGAAAAGGGGCTTTATGGATGCGGTCAAGGGAGTGCTGGCCTACAAGCAAGAGGTTGGTTGACTGAGCATCCGGGCTAATGATCATTTGCCCTCAGAGATTATCGGTTTTTACAAGATGAGCTCACCATCCGAGCCCACCCTACAAGTTTGCCTGCCTGCCGCCTGATTGTCCTTTCCCTGATTCCTAAGAAATCCCAGACACTTGAATCTGCGTTAGGTATTCATAGAACAAGCCGGCGTACAAAGGCACAGAGAATCTTGACTTAGTCATGAACTCAGTTTGTTTTGTCTTCATGAAATAGCATCGGAAAAAAAGCTTTGGGGGAGAGATTGGAACCATGTCCCAAGTGAATGTCCATGAAGCGAAAACGCACCTGTCTAAGTTGCTTTCAAGGTTGGCCGCCGGGGAAGAAATCATTTTTTCGAAAGCCGGCAAACCCGTCGCCCGCCTTGTTCCGTGGGAGCAAAATGTGAAGAAAAGGATCCCGGGGCTGGACAGAGGACTATGGACGGTTCCCGATGACTTTGATTCCCCCTTTGCCCAGCGAAATCATGGACGCGTTTGAATCATGAAAATCCATGCGCTCCATGTGTCCAAACTTCCTCACCACCATAAGGATCCTTTTGATCGCCTGATCATCTGCCAAGCCATGATCGAAAGTATTTCGATCATGACGATCGACCGTCAGTTCGAGCCCTACGATGTGAAGCTCCTCTGGGGGAATTGAGCAGGAGAGAGTGCATTCATCAATTCAATCGATGACACGTTCCGGAGCCCGGGACTTCCGGTCTGAAGGCTGGACGATTTCATCCCCTGCCGCAATTCATAGCGAATTGAAAATCCAAGAGAATCCCTACTATCCTGTTATTTACGCAGGGAACTGGAAAACTTGCAGGCGCGAACGGTTTCGAAGTGATTGCCTGCGCAATGCTCCTCTTTGCAGTCGTCTCTTTTTATTGAAAAATCAAACATAGGGCTTGATTTTTCAAGGTCAATCCTCTAGGCTATGATCATGAAATTTGTCGAAAGAAAAACGGATCAGGCCACATTGGCCAAGCTCATGTCTGCATTTCCCGTGACGGCGATTCTTGGCCCCAGGCAGTGCGGAAAAACAACGCTTGCTCGAACGCTTGCCGCCGATTCCTATTTCGATCTGGAAAATCCCCAGGATCTTGCCCGTCTGGAACAGCCTCAGCTTGCACTGGAAGACCTGACGGGACTCATCGTCATCGACGAGATCCAGAGGTTGCCCGACCTTTTTCCGCTCCTGCGGTATCTGGTGGATCAAGGAAAAAAGCGCAAGTTCGTCATCCTTGGAAGCGCCTCTCGGGATTTGATTCGTCAGAGTTCTGAATCCCTGGCCGGGAGGATCGCCTATCTTCAATTGGGAGGATTTCGCCTCAGCGATATTGATCCCGGGGCTATCAAGACCCTGTGGCAGCGAGGAGGATTGCCCCTATCTTTCCTGGCGGCGTCGGACGATGACAGCCTGCTCTGGCGGAACCAATATGTGACGACCTTCCTGGAACGGGATATCCCCCAGTTGGGGATCACAATCCCCGCCCGGACGCTTCGCCGCTTCTGGACCATGCTGAGCCATTACCACGGCCATGTCCTGAACAATGCGGAGTTGGGCCGTTCCTTCGGCGTCTCCGACATGACCGTCCGGAAATATTGTGATATTCTGGAAGGCACGTTCATGGTCCGGATCCTCCAGCCCTGGTTTGTCAACATCGGGAAACGTCTCGTGAAGCGGCCGAAATTGTACCTGCGCGACTCCGGGTTGTTCCACTCCTTGCTCTCCATTGAAACGCCGGAGCAACTCCACGCTTCGCCCCGGCTCGGAGCCTCCTGGGAGGGATTTGCCCTGGAATGCGTCTGCCGAACCTTGGGAAAGGAAGATGGGGATCTCTATTTCTGGAACACCCACGCCGGCGCGGAACTCGATCTTTTCTGGCAGGCGCGTGGACAAAACTGGGGGGTGGAATTCAAGTATGAAGACGCGCCGCGGCTGACCCGATCCATGAAAACGGCATTTGAAGACCTTGAATTGGAGCGGCTGTGGGTCGTCTATCCCGGGAAAGCGGCCTATTCTCTCACCGAAGAGATCCGGGTGATCCCCCTTGCCGACGTCCCCGACACCTGGAACTACGGATAACTGACCAGCCCGCCGTCACCAGATCATCGGCACCAAGACGGCAAGCTGTCAAAGTCATGGCGTAAACAACTTTTTTCTCGTGTAGCGGACTTAGGCTGCCGATGTCTGCGGCTCAGCTCGAAGTCCATCGCACATGATAACCAGTCTCCCACGTCAATGAGACTCAAGACTCAGGACCATGTGGCCTCACTGCTGTAGATCCTTCTTATCACAGGTTTCGTGACTATTGGGACACAGAGCGGGTATATGCAATCAGGGACAATACCGAAGCTGTCAGACTTATCCAAAGGTTTTCGATGGCAATGATATCTTCATCTTCCGGACGGATATCTTTGGAAATCAACAGGGTCGAGGTGACTGCTCCCGGTCCAACCCTCGATTGGAGACACTCCGACTTACTCCTCAAGCCCTGACGCCAAGTGCCCCTTGCGTTTGTTCTCTCACATTCCGTTTACCCGTTTGAAGGTCAATAATAACCACCCTTCTCTGTTGCTACCAAGTCGCTTTTGAGACTACTGTATGATGGAATTATTAGATTTTCTGTCTTACACCCTCCCTTGACACCCATCCTCCATTCCCCTATACTTCATCGACCGGAGGCTCGGGGTGACGGGATGATTGAGCACGATTTCGACGTACCATTCATAGCGGATCTGGCTTTGAGAGAGAAGCAGATCCAGCAGAACTATCGGCCCGTCATTTCCGTCCACAAATGGTTCGCGCGCCGCCCAGGTACGCTTTTTCGAGGCCTTCTCCTCTCGGAATTCTCCTCTCGCCCTTTACGGGAAGTCTTCTATCAGGCAAACGATCTGGCAGGGATACGGATCGCCGATCCATTTATGGGGGGAGGAATACCTCTCCTAGAGGCAAACCGGGTCGGCTGCAGTGTCATCGGGTACGACATTAACCCGATGTCCTATTGGATCGTCAAGCAGGAGATCGAGCAGATTGATCTGGACCAGTACAGCGTTGCGGCGGAAAAGCTCAGGAATGCACTGGACAACAAGATCGGCCGTCTTTATCGCACAACGTGTACTCAGTGAGGAGATAGAAGCGTCCCTGTCAAATATTTCCTTTGGGTCAAGGTTAAACGGTGTAGCCACTGCGGAAAGGAGATTTCCCTTTTTCCGGGATATCTCGTGGCTCAGGATCGCAGGCATCCTAAAAACGTCTTCCTCTGCTCCCTTTGCGGCAATCTGACCGAGACCGAGGATGGAAGGGAACCGGGGAATTGTTCATCATGCGGGAAGCCTCTATCCATTCAACCGGCAGCCAAGCGGAACCAATGTGTCTGCCCGACATGCCATAAGTCGAACTTCTATCCGGACGCGAAGGCCGGACCTCCCGTCCATCGACTCTTTGCCCTTGAATACCATTGCCCTCACTGCAGGCCCCTTCACAAGGGTCGTTTTTTCAAGAAACCTGACAAGGAAGACCTTGCGATTGTTGAGGAAGCCGGGGCGCTCTGGCGGCGGACGAGGCCAAAATTCTCTCCCGATGATCCCATTCCTCAAGGAGACGAATCGACCAGGCTTCACCGCTGGGGTTATAAGCGCTACAGTGACCTCTTCAACGCCAGGCAGTTGTTGGGTCTGGAGCTCAGTTGCCGATTCATCGCACAGGAAGGGAATAGGCGGATTCGTGATGCGCTCGCCACGAACCTCTCGGATCTCCTCCGCTACCAGAACATGCTCTGCCGTTATGACAAGATGGCCTTGAAGTCCCTTGATATTTTCTCCGTACACGGATTTCCCGTAGGACTGATCCAGTGTGAGTCCAACATCCTGGGATTAAGAAGTCCTCAAGGTGGAGGTATTGGGAGCGGTGGATGGCTCAACATTGTCGAGAAGTTCCAGAAGGCAAAGAGCTATTGCATCCAACCTTTTGAGACAGATCACCGGGGGAGGGTGAAGTGCATCATTCCAATCCGGGGGGAGTGGATCGGGGATAACGGAAACGAAGGGAATACGCGGAGGGTCGATCTATCCTGCGCCGATGCTACGGTTAAAAACCTGCCGGTAGGGAGTCTCGATGGAGTCTTTACGGACCCACCCTATTTTGGAAACGTGCAGTATGCAGAGCTCATGGACTTCTGCTACGCCTGGCTCCGAAGGCTGATTGGGGATTCAGTCCCCGCCTTTAGCGCCTCATCCACAAGAAATGTGAACGAACTTACCGCGAATGAAAACATGGGGAGGGATCTGGGTACTTTTACTGAGGGACTCTCCTCCATCTTCCGGCGGATGGCAAAGGCCCTTAAGCCGGGTTCTCCTCTCGTCTTTACTTATCACCACAACGCACTGAACGCCTACTATCCCGTTGCCGTAGCCATCCTGGATGCGGGTCTTACCTGCTCAGCATCATTGCCGTGCCCCGGAGAGATGGGTGCCTCAATTCATATAAACGGCACGAGATCCTCCATCGTCGATACAGTCTTCGTGTGCCGCTCTACCGGCAGATTCCCGCGTAAGTGGCTTCCTCAGGATCCGCAAGGTCTCGCTTCAATCGTGGAAGAAGACCTCCAAAACCTTGGGCTCGGAAAGGTGGGGCCGACATATGGGGACCTCCGGTGCATCATCCTCGGCCATCTTACCCGCCTCGCCATCTGGAATCTGAGAAAAGAATGGCACCCGGAAGCGGATACCGAAAAAAAGCTTTCAACTGTAAAGAATTGGATGGAGCAGTTCGGCGGACTCTCGGCTGTGGAAAAACACCTCGACTTAACCTCTTCGGGGATTCCCAGGACACGGTTTACGGGGGTTCAAGAACCGGCATCAACTTACCGAGCGCTGGACGACCAAATCTCATTTTGAACTTCGACCGGATGCTGTTATAGAACGTCCTTTTGAATTGGAACCGAAGGAATTGGCCGTAAGATTAGATGAGATGGTTGATGCCACCGTCGCCGATCTCACGTCTGAATTTCTGCTCATACCCGCCGGGCCCGGATTCATCAAGTACCCGGACTTCCGCGCAGCTTTCGAAATCCTGAAAAGAAACACTAAGGCATTTAGCGAACTTACAGAAAAGCGGGTATTCATGGCATTCCTTGAGGACAGCCGCGCATTCTGTGTGCTGAGATCCATCCTCGGCATGACTCCACCCGAGTGGGCAGAGCTTGTCCGCTCTGAATATTCTTCCATCAAAATTCCTCAAAATGCGGTTCGTTCACTGGACCGGAAATGCAGGGAGGATCTCGCTTATATTAAGCGCATGGAGGAACGATATCGGGCTCAGCTTGACAAATCAAAAGCCGACAAGGCCGTTGAACGGTCAGTCACCTTGCAGCGGATCGACGCGCTCATTAGGGTGGCCATTCACTTTATCGCGCAAGGGGCACCCCAAGCAGCCCACGGCTATATCCATCGTATGGACAGGTTCGACACCTCCCATGGGATTGAATCTCTTCGGTACGCCGCAACAGAGAACATCCCTTATGCGGTATTGCTCTACGAGCGGTATTTGTGGAGAGCTTTTGCAGCACACAGAGATGCCGTTTCAGAACTGGTGGGCGAGGTCATCGAAAATGCGATCGAGGACCTTCTCCGAAAACATGGGGTAACCTTCCGAAAGACAGGACGTGCCGAAAGGATTCCGGGTTTTGGTCAGGCCCCAGACTTTTGCATCCCTGACGAGGTAAAACCGGTCGTCGTAATTGAAGCGAAGATTACGAGTGACGACGGAACAGCCAGAGACAAGGTCGCACGAATCAAGGAGCTGGAGACCCAGCGGAATCAACATGTGGCGGAAGGCTGGATTCCTTACGAGGTGGTCGCCTGCATCGACGGCCGCGGATTCCGCGAAAGGCGCGAAGACATGCGACAACTCCTTCTGAGATTGCATGGCAAGGTCTTTACAATGGCATCCCTGTATCAGATCCTTAATCATACCCGTATCCGTGAGTTTGTGGCTGTCTATTGATTGGGACAGGGGGACAGGGGGACGTTGGTAAGAAAGTAACTTGACACCGGCGCCGGGTTATGAGATGCGAGGAAGCATGCCAAGGTTATCCCGTCTAGACGCACCCGGCGTCTTGCACCACATCATGATCAGGGGTACCGAGCGTCGCAAGATATTCCTGAACCGGAGGGATCACGAGGACTTTCTGGATCGTCTGGCAATCCTTCTGCCGGAAACGAAGACAGCGTGTTATGCGTGGGCTTTGTTGCAGAATCATGCCCATTTTCTATTTCGCACAGGAGCAGTGCCGTTAGCTCGCCTGATGAGGAGGCTTCTCACCGGGATGCGGTGGAAAGATGAGCCGCCCTTGTTCGTGAGAACAATTACGCCTTGATGAAATAACTTTCTTACTTTCTTACCAGCGTCCCCTCTTTTATAGCCGGTGATCAAGATGACCTCAACATCGGGGTGAATCCGTTTTGCGCGGTTGAGCACCTCCAGGCCGTCGAGATAGGGCATCTTGAAATCGCTGATGAGGAGGTCACAGGCGGTCTCTTCCAGTCTTTCCAGCGCTCTCAAAGGGTTGCTGAAGGTAGAAACATGATGCCCGAGTTTTTCCAGGATCCGACGCAGTTGCTTGAGAGCCACAGGTTCGTCGTCTATGACCATGATGCGACCCACAGGCTCAAGGCGGCCGTCTTGTCGATCAAGTTCCGGATTTCCTGTGTTGAAAGTCACGACGCAGTGTTTTGCCTCCCAAGGAATGACATCCCTCGTCTTGTTAACGACATGAGACTAAAGCTGGTGTGTCGCACACGGGCTTTTGTGCTGTGATTACGATGAGGATAAATGAAGAGCTTAGCCCTGTCAAGGAATGCGGCCGCCAAAAGGAACATCAGGCTTTTGCCTTGATTTGTCTCCCGCTTTTCCCTAATATGCCGAATTGAAAGTGGGCCGATCCGAGCCCACCGACGACATGGCGTTTTTCAGCGTATGGGCTGTATCGTCCGGAACCCTCTGCGCCTTGGACTTGCCATGACCAATGAACTCTACAAACTCCTTAGCGCGCTTTCTCGACGAACAAAGACCTTCGTGTGTCTTCTCCTAGCGTTGGCCATTGGCATTGGCTTCATCGATTTTTTCACCGGCTATGAGATGTCCTTTTCCATCTTCTACCTTGGCCCCATATCGCTTGCTTCATGGTGCCAGGGTGCGCCCTATGGACAAATGATGGCGATTTTCTCGGCACTCACTTGGCTCGCGGTCGATTATACCGCTGGGAACATCTATAGCCACCCTTTCATCGCCTTCTGGAATGGATTTGTTCGCCTAGGATTCTTTTCCATCATCGGGTATCTTCTGGCAAGCCTTCACAGGCGCTTGGAACGGGAGGAAGCGCTGGCAAGGATAGACCCTCTGACCGGAATGATGAATGCCCGTGCATTCAAGGAGCAGGCAGAGCGCTTTCTTGCCCTTGCAGCGCGGCATGTCCGCCCGACCGTGGTCGGGTACATCGACCTGGACGATTTCAAAACAGTGAACGATACCCAGGGTCATTCGGAGGGGGATCGGGTTCTCAAGACGGTCGCCGAAGCGCTTCGGGGCACGTTCCGACGCTCCGATTTGCTGGCGAGATTGGGGGGCGACGAATTCGCTGTCCTGCTTCCGGATGCTGATCTACCTACTGCCCGATCAGCTTTTTCAAAGTCTCACAAGCATGTCTTGGAGGTGATCGCTAGACACGGGTGGCCCGTCGGCATGAGCATCGGTGTCGCAGTTTTCGAACGGGCGCCTGCCACAGTCGACGATGCCATCCGTGTGGCTGACGCCCTGATGTATCGCGTCAAGGCAGAGGGCAAGAATAAAATCCTCTATGAAGTCAGCGACCATTTATCACCTGAACGAACGGATGCAACGCCCGGAAAGGTCGCAGGGGGTCAATAAAAAGTGCCCACGGATCATGCCGCTGCCATGAAGTCCCGTGATTTGAGGCTGGATTTTTTCGCGGCGTGGCGCTTCTCTGGAAACAGGGGGACGTTGGTAAGAAAGTAACTTGACACAGGCGCCGGGTTATGAGATGCCAGGAAGCATGCCAAGGTTATCCCGTCTAGTCGCACCCGGCGTCTTGCACCACATCATGATCAGGGGTACCGAGCGTCGCAAGATATTCCTGAACCGGAGGGATCACGAGGACTTTCTGGATCGTCTGGCAATCCTTCTGCCGGAAACGAAGACAGCGTGTTATGCGTGGGCTTTGTTGCAGAATCATGCCCATTTTCTATTTCGCATAGGAGCAGTGCCGTTAGCTTGCCTGATGAGGAGGCTTCTCACCGGGATGCGGTAGAAAGAGGAGCGCCCCTTGTTCGTGAGAATACTTACGCATTGATGAAATAGCTTTCTTACTTTCTTACCAGCTTCCCCTGTTCTTTCACAACTGGGAGCGAGGGCAACGGAAAGAGTGGTCTTCGAAATTTGCACAAGGATCACTTTCGCCAGAAGGGTGGCCTGAATTCAGGCGACACTTACAGGAGGAAAAGTACTTTAACCAGGTTCTTTATGGGATGATTAGGGCCTATGGTCTGTCGGATCATTTCACCCATGAAAGCATTATGAACTTGGAGCATGGCAGACTTCCGGCAGTATCTATAGGAATCGAGTTTTACGTTGCACTTCAATATGTCCTCGACTCCCAGCCACAGGGTCTCGGGAGACCTGACCGAGGGGATCTCCCTGATATGCAGCATGCATTCTATGCTGGCCTTTGTGATTACTTCGTTACAGACGACTCCAGAGTGCGGCATATATTGGCAAACCTGAGCAAGCCGGAATCACCAAAGGTGGTTGGGCATGAGGCATTTTTTGCTATGCTCGCTTAGCACAACCAGGAGTGAAAGAAGTTTAACATCGGGGTGAACCGGATGCGCGGAAAAACCGCCGCGCACCTGTTACCCCGGACGTTGGCAAGGAGAAGAAATGATCGGCAACTGGGAACTCTACGGAATGAGTCAAGCTGAGCTTTTCTATGTCTTAGCTGACGCACATCTTGAGGCAGCTATCGTCTTGGCCAATGCACTGCGCGACGGCGGCTATGCGCAGGTATTCTCCCACGCGAAGGTGATCATGTCCCTGCACCACCACGCGGTGGAGCTGTTTCTCAAGTATGCCCTGTCGAGAAGCGGACAGAACCCTCCAACACATCATCACATACGTGATCTCGCGTGGAGGTACTCCATAGCGTACTCCGATCCTGAACTCCACTTCGACCCGCCATTCGTGACCGCATTCATGGGCTTCACGCCGGCGCGAGTGCATGACGCGTTAACCGAGGAATACGATTCGAAGAACCGAAACAGAACCGACCAAGAAATGCGTTACCACACGGATCGAGAGGGCAACGTGTGGCCGGGCGCGCAAGGTGTGATCCCCGATACATACGCTCAAGACCTTGTTGAGTTCCGCGAGCAACTTGGATGCCTGCATGAACGGATTGAAAAACGAATTGCCAACCAACCCCTCCACGGTACCGCTCGGCGCCGTGCGGACGCGGCCCCGAGCGTCCCGTGAGGGCCAACGCTATGCGAAGAGATTAAGTGATGAGCCAAGCGATCAGTGTCCGCCTCAAATCCGCTCTTTATGATATGGCCTTTCTCGATATCAAAAGGGCCTCATCCGGCAACTCAAAAATCGGAGCTTTTATCCTCGCGAGCTGTTTCATTGAATATATGGCAGGTTTCGTTTGCGGGCGAAAAACAACGCAGAAGGATTATGAGTACTTTGTGCGTCATTATCTGCCACCCATGTATGACCCATCGAAACTATATAAAGACCTCAGATGCAAGCTCGTCCACAACTATTCCGAAGGTGGTTCCTACTGGCTCAAGGACAACCAAGCTCAACTACATGGGCAAACTGTCAATGGAAGAACCATCATTAATCTGGAGAACTTTGTTAACGATTTAGAAAACGCGTTCCACAAATTCATGAGACAAATCCAATCTGACCCATCAGCGAAGCAAAAAGCTATTGATAGATATAATTCTATCGGCCTTCTTTGTGCAGGGGGATTGGCACCTAGAAAGATATGAAATTCGCAGGGGAGCCGTAGAAAGCCAACAATGGTACTGGACTAGAATCGTTGCATAACCACTTGCTCCACCGGACCCGCTATCGCGTGCCGGTGAGCTTTACGTTAGAAATCGGAAAGGAATTTGAATATGAGCTCATTACAGAAAACGTTTATAGGTATTTCGTTGATACTCAACCTAATATCCATCGGTTGGATCATTTCAGTCGAATCTGGGCAGCGTTCTGTAAAACTAAAAACAGCGGAAATCTATGAGATTGTTGCCAATACAGTAAGGGCGGACAAAGCAATGCTTGGAGAAACCCAGGCTAACAAAATTGAGGCAGTTGACGAGAGCGGAGTATACGCAGTTATGAATCGAAGTCGTCTCACTAAGAGTGGTGCAATTGCGTTTCTTGGAGAGAGCGAAAAACAAGCTGTTTTAATTTCGGAAGGGGTCATTGCTTTGTTGCCAACATCACGAGAAAATGAAAAGAACATTTCTGACGCTATATCATCTTATCAATTAGTAGCGTCAACTTCAGTGAGTGGGGGAACAATTAAAATTCTGGGAAAAAATGGTGCTTCCTTGATTATAAACTCAGGCGATACACTATCCGATCCATTGGACATTCTTGGTGCGAATTTAACGTTAAGGTCTCCGACAAAATCTCTACATATTGACGCATCAGGAATTTTCAAAAAAGATAGATGATTTCTAACAACAGCTTTGAGAGTGACGTGGGTTCCGCTGTCGCTCCACCCACGCCCCTCAGCTGAAAGTTATGCAGGAGGAATTAGATGGACCATTCTGAAATAATAAGACGAATTCAGGTGCGAGAAAACATCGAATCGGAATGCAAAGCCTTAATTGAGGAGAAAATAAGCAGATATTTAGAAATTGAGCACTAAGGAATTATCGGCGGGCATTACTTTGCTGACGCTTCGTCAGAATGCATTTATCTATACCGTGACGGCTATTTCATCGGTGCCGTTATGATGAGCCATGCTATCAACAAGGCCATCATCAAATTCATAGCTGAAAGAAACAGAATTGAAAGGGACAAGCCCGATGGCACTACGAAAACCATTGCTGAGCTAATTGACGAATTCAGAGAAAAGGGCATCATCTCCAATGCCTGTGCGGACGCCTCAATGGCAATTTGGAGAAGTTTCCGCGCAGATATACACCATATGAACCCAACGGTAGCAAAAATAGACTTCCAGAAACTTGCACAACAGAATATGAAATGCCTGTCAGCCATTGAAAAAGAAATCTTCGAATTAAAAAATAGCATCCCAAGTCAGCCAAAATATTGAGATATCAACTCCGAAGGCAAAATTGCTGTTTTTCTAAGGTTAGAGTAGACCGCATAACAAACGGGTCGAGGCGAGCGGGAATAGCCTCGTGCCCTTTCGTTTCAGCCGGTTGCCCGCCGCTTCACCCTTGGCCGTTAAAGATTTGTCTTGCTAACCAATTGCCTATCAACCCTGAAAATTCGGGTCCCCCCTAAGGATTACGGTCCGGATTGTGATGCAGAGGGGGTATTGGGTTTACAACACGCATTCTTCACTTTTGGTACCTTATGGGCGCGATCGCGTTCTCACCCAAAAGTCGGGATATCTTGCCATGCCCTCAGGATATTGGCCCGCCTGAAAGCCTTTGATATGTCAAACAGATCCGTGGATGTCCCTAATGCAGATAGCAGAGGACTGGAGCGGTTCAGAAGATCGCTTCGAACTTCATGTTCCTCTTCTTGAGTTCGGAGATGAGCCGCGTCTTGTATTCCTGAAAGAAGTCGTCTTCCGTGGCCCAGTCCAGTTTTAGCTGACGGTAAAAGGCTTTTATCTGGCCGAGGTAATTCATCCTGTCGATGAACACTCTGTCCACCAGCCCTTCGAGGTCCCCGACAAGCTTCTCGGGATCCCCCGGCAGGAGGGGCCCGATAAAGGCAAAGGTCCTTATCCCTGAAGTGTGAAGTTTCTCAAGGGCTTTCACTCGCTCTGACACGGATGCAGCGCCGGGCTCGAAAAACCCGGCGATCTTCTCGTCATTCGTGGTGATGGTGAATCCCACTTCAATCTCCTTGAAGTCTTTTATCAGATCGAGATCCCGCAGGACGAGCTTTGACTTGGTCTGGATGTTGACGGGGAACTGCATTTCGAGAAGGTCCTTCAGACAGCTTCGCGTCAACTCATATTTCGCTTCAAGAGGCTGGTAAGGATCACAGACAGAGGACATCCAGACCGTGCCTCTCGCGGCCCGCTGGAGTTGCTTTCTGAGAACTTCGGGCGCGTTCATCTTGACGTCTACGAATTCTCCCCATGGCTCTTTGTGCCTTGAGTAACGTTTCATGAAGAGACGTGCATAGCAGTACCGGCAATTGACCTGGCATCCCGTGTAGGGGTTGACGCAGTAATCGAAGATCTGAGACTTGTTCAAGATGCTCTTGGCATGAATTTCTTTGATAAGGGCCATGGTATGCCGCTATCTCAGGGTGATCTTCAGAACGGTCTTTGTCTCAGGGGTCACCTTGAACCGGTCGTCTATCCTGAAGCCGCACACCCAGACAGGGGTGTCGCCGCACCAGAGGATCGGAGTGGAGCGGCGTTGCTCCAGCGGGACCTTGAGATCCACGAAAAAGTCCTTGAGCTTTTTGTGCCCTTCCATGCCAAAGGGGATGAACCTGTCGCCGGGTCTGGCCGTTCGCAGGCAAAGGGGGAAACGAAGCTTTTCTCCATCGACAAATGCCGTCCACTTGGATCTGCGAAGGGACAAGCCTTTCCTGCTCTTCATCTCTTCGATGGATAGGGTTCGGCCTATTTCCTTGATTCTGTAAGGGCCTGGGCCGTCAAGGGGGTAAGAAAAAGACTCCCTTTCTTTCTTTGGCTTTTCACGGAAGCTCAACCGATCATAGGTGCGCCGGACCTGGATGCGGCCGGGAAGGCTCAAAACCGCCTGGGGTTTCTCACTCTCGGCTAATTTCCGGATCGCTTCGATGTGATCCCACGAGATGCGGCGAAGGTCCTTTTTCACCCAACCGATGAGCCGTCTGGCTGCACGCCTTCGAAGGGCCACGGGAAGACCGAGGAAAGAAGGGAGGGATACCCCGCAGGCATTTTCCGGACCAAGGGACACTTCTTTTTCAAGCCACGCTCCGGTGATTCTCTCCAGGTACTCGTGTTCGTCCCGAAGAATCTCTGCGGTCTGCCCCAAAAGGCGGGTGAGTCTTGGCTGATGTTTCTCAAGGAGCGGCATCAGCTCCAGCCGAATCCTGTTTCTCAAATAATCGGTGCCGAGGTTGGAAGAATCCGTGGCAAAAACGAGCTTTTTGGCTTTCAGATACGCTTCAATCTCCAGGCGTTCGATCTCGATGAGGGGCCGGATGATCGAGCCGCCACGACAGGGGGGGATGCCTGTCAGTCCTAAAGGGCCGCTGCCCCTCAAGAGCCGCATCACGATCGTCTCGGCCTGATCATTCAAGTTGTGGCCCAGGGCGATCCTGCCGGCTTTGTACTTCTTTCTGACCCTTTCGAAGAAAGCATATCGTGCGGTCCTTGCGGCCTCCTCTCTCGATCCCGAGGCTTTTTTCGCGAGCAGGCGGCCCTTACCCGTCTCAAATGGGACCCCAAGGGCCTCGGTCATGGCTCGGACAAAGCGGGTTTCCGCATCGTCCTCGGCGGGCCGGAAGTGGCCCCAGCCCATCCGTTTCTATTCAGAAACAGGGTGGCCGATGCGGTGATATCGGGCGAAGGAGAGTCGGTTGTTGCGCAGATTCTCAATGCCCTTGATTCAATAAGGGAGCTGGAAGAAAATCCTGTGCCAGGGTATGAGCTTAAATATCATAACCTCCTGTGTCAGGCCTGGTTTGAAATGATTACAAATATTGATGAGTCGTTATCACACAGAGAAAAAGAAAGCTCACCTGACATAAGGCGGGCAAAGCTTATGATGGAATACATAAATACACATTATTCTGAGGATATTTCCATCGCAGATATAGCCGGAGTTGCTAATATCAGCAAAAGCGAGTGTTTTCGGTGTTTTCGAAAAGTAATAGGCAAGAAGCCTTTTGAATATCTGACTGAATATCGAATGGAACAGGCAATGAAACTGCTTTCTTCCACAGACAAGGGGATATCAGAAATCGCATCCTATTGCGGATATAATCATCATAGTTACTTTGGAAAAAAATTTAAACAAATTATCGGATGTACACCCAATGCATACCGCAAATCATTTATTCATTTCCCATCTGCCGGAAGCCCCGCAGGGAAGAATTAAACCGTTGCTGCTGACAGGGAGTCCAAGTTCGTCAGAATTTACAAGGCCTCCAAGTTTTGGTTTGATCAATGTTTTCAGCATATAAGTCAGGACAGACGGAGCCAGTCCTGTAGTATAAGAGTTTATCAAGATAAACAAAGGAGTATCAGATAAAATTTCTGAACACAGGCTGATAAAATCGTAAATAG
>ENA-OSEO01003795-OSEO01003795.1-sediment-metagenome-genome-assembly--contig:-NODE-3795-length-16899-cov-3.784449_pt1 | contig 16899 bp, 18 predicted proteins | sample MGYA00237883_ERZ534232 | MGnify/ENA metagenome assembly ERZ534232 | reverse complement strand
GGTTTATCGTGTTATGGAGACTCAAAAAATGATCTTTGCCGGCACAGTAAGAACCAAATCGGGGCTAATCCGGCGCCGGGGGTGTTCGACAGGAGCACCGTGCCCGCCGAGTCAATAAGCACCACACTTTCGGGTACGGCGTCAAAAAATGCCTCGCGTCTCTTGTCTTTTTCCCGCAACTCCTCCTCAGTCAATTTGCGTGCAGTAATATCAAGGATAAAACCTTGATAATAAGTTATCCTGCCTTTGCTAATTTTCTCTGCCAAGACATTGTTGCATCCCCAAAATAAAGATCCATCTCTGCGAAGGTAACGACATTCACAGTTCAATGCCTCGCTGTGACGTTCCAGAAAGCGCATGATTTTTTTTCTGTCCTCCGGGTGGACATAGAGCTGTGTCTCAACGTTTTTTATTGAGTCTATGAGTTCCCGTGGCGACTCATAGCCGAACATACGGGCCATGGCCGGATTTGCGTCCAGAATCCGGCCCTCCGGCGTGGCGGTGAACATGCCGATGGGAGCGCTCAGAAAGACACCTTCGTATTTGGTGAACCGGGCTGACCGTTTTTTATCCTTTGGAGAAGGATTTTCCATCATCTCGATATTCCAGAGTAACTTCCTGCGGCTTCATGAAAATCCCATGCACTACCTCCTAGTCTGCGAGAAGGAAGTTAATGCACCCGCTTTGCTATGTTGGGGTTTTTTACGGTGCCCCACATGCTTCATTTGAAATTCCTTCATACCTACAGCAAGAATCATGCGAGTTCTAACGGTCATAATGCCCCGATGCTTCAGGTTGATATGGAATTTTTAAGATTTTCAAATGTTTCAATCCTGATGGAACGTGGCATTCAATAATATCCCCCACACTGTGGCCGATAAGCGCCGTGCCTATTGCGGAAAGTATGGAGATTTTCTGCCGCATTATGTTCGCATCTGAGGGAGGAACTATCGTGTACGTTGTTTCTTCACCGGATTCGAGGTCTTTGACGCGAACGACCGAATGTATGGTGATAATATCACTCGGGATATCGCAAGGCTCCACTATCTTGGCATTTTCAAGTTTTTGATCCAACTGATCGAAATAGGTTTTCTTGCGATTCCAGGGAGATTCCGTCGTATTTATCAGACATTCCAATCTCTCCATATCGTACGTTGTTATCAAGATTGGCTTTTTGTTCATGGCACCCTCCTTCTTGTGGTTGTGCTTATCAGCCATGGATTGTTTCTTGTTATAAATCTTATGCATATGGATGCGAAAAAAGCGAGCGTCGACAAATGGTTACGTTCAGGGACTCTCACCATTGGATCTGGTTGCCGATTCGATGCCCCATGACCTCGGTGGTATCGGAGACTATGACAACGGCGTCCGGGTCCTCGCTGCGAATGATCTTTTTCAGGCGCGGCATCTCGCGGAACGTGGTTGCCGTGTAAAGTACCTGCTGTTCCTGCCCGGAATAGGCTCCTTTGCCGCGCAGGATGGTCACGCCCCTCTGGATCTCGTTGAGAATCCGTCGGGCGATGGTCTCCCCGCTCGGTGATACAATAAAGAACGTTTTGCGCATATGCAGACCCGTTACGACCAGATCGACAACCCGCGTGGCGATATAGAGGTAGATGAAGGCGTAAAGAGCGGCTTCCAGGGAAAACAGGATCGCTGCCGCAACGAGAACCAGGGTATTAAAGATCAGTTTGGTCGTCCCCAGCTGGACGGAAAAGCGCTCGAAGAAGATCACCGCCAGGATGTCGGTGCCGCCTGATGACCCCAGCGATTTCAAAATAATGCCGGAGCCCAGCCCATGAATCATTCCCGCCAAAAGAGCGGCGAGAAGCTTGTCGTGGACCGGAATGGCCACATCGACCCATGCAATCGAAACGATCAGAAGCAGCGTCCCCGCAACACTGTACAGGAAGAACCGGCGGCCGATGATGAACCCGCCGGTGAGAAACAGCGGCACATTCAGCAAGGCGTACAGAAGCGCTACCGAAAATAACGGGATAACATAATGGATCATGATCGCCAGACCCGTCACCCCGCCGCTGACGAAGCGGTGGGGGATGAGAATCCCGTTGACAGCTGCCGCGCACAGAATACTCCCCACAGCCATGAGCGCCAGGTTCCAGCCGATGCCTTTGAGAACAGCCCATCCACGCCATGCGATAAAGGCCTTCATCTCTCGCCGCCCCCATCTTCCGATTGCCCGCCGTGCCAATGGTTTCTCGGCGCCCCCTCACGAAAAAAGATATTCGCAGCCGTGCGGACATTTCCGTTTTTGGGATAACCGTCATTCTCCCCTCCAGCTATGAGGGATGCCCCCTGTCTGAAGTGCCTGTCGCTTTCCTCCCAGAAGTCACGGAGCCGTTCTTTCCTTTTCCTGTGTTGAAGTCTCTTTAGGGCCTTGACTTCAATCTGTCTGACTCTTTCACGGGTTATACCCATCATGGTGCCTATCTCTTCAAGGGTGAAAGGGCCAAAATTGCAGGCAACCCAAGTACAATTCAAAAATGTTTCCCTCCTCAGAAACCACGGGCACTCAGTATCCCGGCAGATTTCAGCGAACGACACCCCGTTTTTCTTGCAATGGTAATACGGGGCCAGTTCGTAGCTCTTGTTCATAACCGCTCTCACGAATCGGATTCCTTTTCTCTGTTCGACGGATTCTCTATCCGGTTAACGTTCACTATGCTTTTCAGTTTTCAGCAGCAGTCTCCCCCTTGAACATGCTCCGCCCTGCTCTTATTTCCTCTCGTTTCACCTCCGCTTCCGAACCATGCGAAGAGCCGGTTGACGAACCCCGGTTTTTAGCAGGCACAGCACACGCTACCGGTAAGGGCTTGCGCCGCGCTGCTTGATTACCCGATCTCATTACGGATAAGCGACTCATGTCCCATGCCTTTTCCTGGAATCAACCAGTACCTGTCTTACACATCACCATCTGGGGAGCTTCATGCCGATAGCCTCGTAATTGCTGAAGGCGCTGTATCTGCCTTTATGAATTGGATAATCCCACGTGCCGTTGCGATGCGTTATGTTTCCCCCAAAGCCGGTTTTAAAACGATACATGCCGTAAAACGGGTGGATGGGATCTGCTACAGGAGAAACCGACCCCATATCGTACGTCAGACATCCCTTTCTTTTTGCCAGTTTGATCGCCTCCCAGTGCATGGCATATGATCCCATCAGGTTGCGTCCTTCGTTGGCAGACGCTCCGTACAAATAGGTTGCCCGTCGTCCCGAGATGGCAATGATTGCCCCGGCCAAGATATCCCGCTCCCGTGCGGCGAGGAGCAAAAGAATCTCAGGTGCTCCGGGGTTATGCGCAACCTCGGAGAAGAGCGCATTAAAATGACGGTAAGAACTCGGCGGGAAGTTGTTACGCCTGGCGGTCTGTACATACAGTTGGTAGAACAAAGGCAGATTTTCACCGGGACTTTTAAAGACCGAAACCCCTTTCCTCCGGGCGAGGCGGATGTTGTACCTCGTCTTTGTTTTCATGGACTTGAAGATGTCCTCTTCGCTGCGCGCAAGATCAATGACCACCGCGTCGGCAACAGTCAAATCCATTGGTGCTTTATAAAACGGCCATGTGCGGGTGCCGATATTCATGCGTAATGCCCGCAACGATGCATCCGGATATCCGCACCAGTTTTCTTCATTGTGTGCGTCGAGGGCGTAAGGGGATTCCCATGGAAGGTCATAGCGTATGAAGGCAACCGTCGAATCCATGTACTTCATAATCTTCCGTGACAATGCTTCAAGAAAAATGCCGTACTTTTCCGGATCAGGCCCCAGTTCGGGACCCTGAGGAACACACGCCACGACACAATCATGGGCGAGGGTTCTGAGCAGGATCATCACGTCGCCCCGTTGCCCCGTCGATGTGCTGAAATCAAATGCGACCGGTTTCCAGCCAAGGCGGGATTTCACCTGACCCCAGTAAGTGGTTTGAAACACAATGTCGGTGGGAACCAATTCATGTATCCCTTTTGGTTGTATTTCTATATCCATGTTCAGAAATCTACCTGCCCTGTGTGTTTATCGGGATGTTACGGGTGATCCGTCACGCATCCCGGATTATTCTCTGCCTTTCATAACAACGGTGATATGGAAGGAGAATCCGGTGCAACCGGTTTACCGTGTCGCCCTTCCTCTCCTTCCATTCAATTCTTCCTCAATGGCGTCAGGCAATGCATGTCCTTTCCATTCGAAATGGCGGCAGTGATATACGGTATCGAACGGAGCGTACGACCAATCATCGGAACCCCCCGTATTTGCAGCAGCAAGGGGGGTGCCGCCGTCGCTTCTTCTCTCCCTGATTGGTGTTTGTTAGACAGGAGAAGTCCCCATATCGGAGTTGATGCAATATCAGAAAGAAGAATCCGGCGGGGCCATGGGCACGGAGTGAACAAAACGTTCAAGTCAATCGGTTTTTCGCATACCTGTGAAGTTTGATATTCATGTTTTATTTCACCGTTTGGTTCTGTGATACCTCTTATCTTCCTGATGCGCCGAATCCTAACGGGAAAGATCCAGGTTGTAAATACCAAGATAATACCCTATATATGCCTATAACAAATAGGCAATACCCGGGTTGACTTAAAGATTGAGCGTAAAGGAAGATACTGGTGGTACAAAAAGCAGACATCGAAATAGCCTTGCAAGAACGGATCAAAGAAATAAATTGCTTATATGGAATGGCGCGTCTGGCGGAACAATACCATGATTCCATGGAGGACTTTTTGAGGCATCTGGTCGATTTTCTGCCTCGCTCTTGGAGATACGCGGAAGTCGCCTGCGCGCGCATCATCTTTCAGGGCGATACATTTGACAGCAGGAATTTTGTATGGACTGAATGGAGGCAGTCAGCGCAAATCCGAATAGGCCGAGATTCCGTGGGCAGCATAACCATTACTTATAGTGAAGAGCGGCCACAAGCTGATGAAGGGCCGTTCCTTAAGGAAGAAAGGGCGTTGCTGGAAGGGATAGCGCATCGTATAGGAGAAATTGCCCTCCGGATTATGGCCCAGCAGGAATTGCAGGAAAACAACAGGCAACTGTTACTGGAAAGAAAAGCGCTCCAGGAGGCGAATGCGGCGCTCCGAGTGGTTCTTTCCAATATCGAAGATGAGAAAAAACGTATCTATGAAAATTTTCATCTGAATATCGAGAAGGCGGTCATGCCGATCATCCATGCTTTGACCCCCGGTGTCGCGAAAAACAAGCAAAAATATTTGGATATATTAAAGAATACTCTCGAAGAGATCACGACTCCCTTTACAAACAGGATGGCACTTCACTATCGCACCCTGACTCCAACGGAGATCGATATCTGCAATATGGTCCGGAATGGATTGCGAACCAAAGAAATTGCTGAATTGCGGGGTGTCTCCCTTTCAACGATCAATCGCCACCGTGAACATATACGACGGAAATTGAAGATTGCAAATCATCAGATCAACCTGACAACTTACTTGCAATCGCTCCTGACGTCTGATCCGTCCAGTCTATCAAGGAATGGAAGATAGGCGTATTCGTTCGTGTAAAACAGTTGTGGCGGGTCGTTTCTGAAATGTCCTATCGTCGAAAGAGCGAAGGATATGTTTCTTTGCCGAAATCACGATAAGCGTCAATTTACACGAAAATGCTTTCGTGTTCTTCCACGTTTCTCACCCCTGTGATTTGCCTTCCCATGGACGATCCACCCGATCCCTGACGTGGAGGACAAGTGTTTTCAGTTCTTCCGCGGACAGACGGAGCAAAAAATCAAGATCATGATCCGTCTGCAACACCTTTTTCAGAATATCGAGCAGCTTTTCCTTGGTCATGTGAGCCTTCCTTTCCCCGGCGGCTGTGCATAGCAGGCGGAACGGTGCGTGTCAATACGATTAACGTCGGATATGTCCCGGTGAATCTCTGCCTCCCGTTCATACTGCTTGACAATGGCGCGTATTTCCCGTTGAATGCGGCACAGGGCCGCCGCATGAAGAAGACGCCGACAGGAACGATGTTTCTTGAATATGAATAACACACACTTGAAATCGATCGGCTATGTCCTGTGGATCTTCGGATTTACCGGTTCCCACCGGTTTTACTACGGTCGGCCCGTCTCCGGAACGGTCTATTTCCTGACCTTCGGCCTTCTCGGCATCGGGTGGCTGATCGATCTTTTTCTCATTCCGTCCCTCCAGCGGCAGGCGAATCTGCGTTTTTCCGAGGGCTGGGTCGATTATTCGATCGCGTGGATTCTCCTCACCTTTCTGGGACTCTTCGGAGCGCACCGGATGTACCTCGGGAAGTGGGTTACCGGTATTCTGTACCTGCTGACGGGGGGAATTTTCGGCTTAGGGTATCTGTATGACTTCTGGACGCTGAATGACCAGATCGACGCGGCCAATCAATATCAGTGGCGTGGGTACCTGGACAAAGGAGGATGCTGAGACAGGGAGTGCCGGTGGTACGACGGGACGCTTGCATTCCCCCCGAGTATCCTTTATTGTTCCGCCATATGGAAGGAACAGGGCCCATGCACCGGCATATCGACGGGTATCTTAATTTTCTCGCGGTTGAGAAGGGTGTGTCCCTGAACACGCTGGAGGCGTACAGCCGGGATCTGAACCGATATGCCGCCTTTGCCGAGGAGGCTGGCGCGTCCGATATCAGGGACATCTCGTCGGACACGATCATCTCCTTTCTCGGAGACCTGAAGGGAGGCGGTCTGGCCACCACCTCCATGAACCGTTCGCTGGCGGCGATCAGGGGGTTCTACAAGTATCTCCTGGCCGAGGAAATCATCGATGAGAATCCAGTTGCTTCCATCGAACTGGCGAAGGTATGGATGCATCTTCCCGACACGCTGAACAGGGAGGAGATGGCCCTTCTCCTTCGACAGCCCGGGATCAAAACGCCCCTTGCCTTGCGCGATACGGCAATGCTGGAACTTCTGTACGCGACGGGGGTGCGCGTGTCGGAACTGGTCTCTCTGGGGATGGGAAACATCCACTGGCAGGCGGGGTACTTGATTGTCGTGGGGAAGGGAAACAAGGAGCGGATCGTTCCCATCGGGCAGACGGCCCTCAACTGCCTGAACCGGTATGTGGCGGAGGGGCGCACAAAGCTCGCCGGGGGCCGGCCGTCAAACACCCTTTTTCTGAACCGCTCGGGGGAGGGGCTCACGCGACAGGGCTTCTGGAAGATTATCAAAAAATATGTTAGGAAAGCCGGTCTGAACAAGAAGGTGTACCCCCATACCTTCAGACATTCTTTCGCGACGCACCTGCTGGAGGGGGGGGCCGACCTGCGTTCCGTTCAGGTCATGCTCGGCCATGCCGACATATCGACGACGCAGATATACACGCATGTCACGCGCGAACGGCTCAGGGAAATTCACAGAAAGTATCACCCGCGAGGATAGGGATGGATTATTACCGTGATCCCGCAGACAAGCAGAGAGACGAACAAGAGGCTCACCGTTCAAAACGGAATCGGCGTTTGTGGGTGATTGTTCCCCTCGTTGTCCTCGTTTCCTTTGCCGTTGGAATCGGATTCAGACCGGCAATGGAGGCATTCGATGGGTTTGCCTATCTGAAACGGGCGCGGGATATCGTTCTGGTAGCCGTTGGGAGTAAGACTCCACGCCTCAATTACATCGATATCGAAAAGAACGGCGCGGATTATCGCCTGAGGGAGGGGGACCGCTTTGATGTTTCATATCGCGATGAATTCGTTGTAAAAAAAGTTTCCACGAACGCTCTCTTGAATCGGGGAATCACGGTGGATGTGGAGGCGGTGGGAACCGAACATGATCTGGAGCTGCTCCTCAAAGGGGTTGAACTGGTCGATAAAAAGATTGAGGACGATACAAAGAACTTCGAAATCGACATATTGTACCGGGGGCGGCCAATCGCGTCCATTCCGATTGATGTGCAGGTGATGCCGCAGGACTGGTTGCGATTCGCTCGGGGGAGCACGGCCGAAAAATCACAGGTTGCGTACCTCGAACGGGCCGTTCAGATGCAGCCCGATGACGTCAACACGCGCAAGATGCTTGCCCGGCTTTACGTGAAGACCGGCCAGATGGATAAGGGAATTGAGGAGTACAAGAGAGTCTTGACTCATAAACCGGATGATCTGGCCTCTCTGATCGAGCTCTCGAAGGCGTATCAGGCCGCGAAGCAGTTCGACAAGGCGGTGGAAATCTATCGGAAGGTCATAGCCATAGATCCCAAGGACGATGTGGCGTACGCGAATATCGCCTATGCCTACGCGCAACTGGGAAACTGGGTGCGGGCGGCTGCCAACAGCGAAGCCTCCCTGAAGCTGAATCCGGACAGTACCACCGTTCGGTATAATCTGGCTGAGGCATATGAGAAACTGGGCCGAACGAAGGAAGCACTGGAGGAGTACGAAAAGGTCCTGAAAAAGATGCCCGGTGACGTGAGCGTCATGATCGCCCTCGCGGATTCCTATCTCAGAGAGGGGCGGGACGATGACGCTATTGATATGTACCGAAAGGTGATAGACAAACAGCCGAAAAACGCTTCCGCCTATGCCAATATCGGGGTGGCCTACGGGAGGAAAAGTGTTTCGGACAAAGAGATCGCGAATTACCTGAAGGCGATTTCCCTCAATCCGGATGATCCCGTGATGCGCTTCAATCTCGCCACGGCCTACGAAAAAGGGAAGGAGTACGACAAAGCCGCTCAGGAGTACCGAAAGGTACTGGAATTGAAACCGGGCGATACCGACTCCCGCCTGGGGCTCGCCGAGTATTACCTGCGCAAGAAGGATTATGCCAGGGCGGTTCCCCTCTATGAAAAGGTGGCGAAGGCCCGGCCGAAAGAGGCTCTCCTCTTTGAAAGAATGGGTTTTGCCTACGGTGAGTTAAAACGCTACAAGGAATCCGCCGAGAGCTACGAGCAGGCTCTCGCCCAGGGCTCGAAAAATCCTTCCATCCACTACGATCGCGCCGTCGCTTACGAGCGGGCCGGAAACACGAAAAAGGCCATTGCCGCGTACGAAACCTTTGCCTCGCAGAAACCAACGATGGAGGTTCTGACCATCCTGGCGAATCACTATCGGAAGGAAAAGATGTATGACAAGGCCCTGGGCGCCTATAGAAGCATGCTCAAACTCAGTCCCCAGGAGGCGGGATTGTACGCCGGGACAGGGTATATCTACAGCCTGAAGGGGGATTTTGACAATGCCATCGCCAACTACAGGGAATCGCTCCGGTACGACCGGGAGGACGATCTGGTATATTATCGGCTGGGCGAGGCCCTGGAAAAGAAGGGGCGATACGCAGAGGCCCTGGCGGAATACACCCGCGCCTATCAGATCAATCCCGATTCGCGGGACGCGGCCCGCAAAATACCGCAGATGAGGATTCGAATCCTGCAGCAGAAACACCGGGGGGGGTGAAGGTGAAACAGATTGTTCTCAGGAATATGACGATCGGCGGCGGGGCCCCTTTTGTCCTGATCGCGGGTCCCTGCGTCATCGAAGACGGGGCGCAGACGGAAAGAATCGCCCGGTACCTGCGCGACCTTGCCGGAGAGCTGGAGATCCCTTTTATCTTTAAGGCTTCCTACGACAAGGCGAACCGCAGTTCCGTCAACTCCTTCAGAGGCCCCGGCATGAAAGAAGGGCTGGCCATCCTCCGTGATATCAGGGAGGGGCTCCACATCCCCGTGCTCTCCGACGTGCACCGTTTTGAGGAGATTGAAGAGACATCGAAGGTGCTCGATATCATGCAGATTCCCGCTTTTCTGTGCCGGCAGACGGATTTTCTGATGGCGGTCGCGCGGGCGGGCAGGATCGTGAACGTGAAAAAAGGACAGTTTCTGGCCCCCTGGGATGTGCCGAATATTGTGGAAAAAATCGTTTCCGCGGGGAACGACAAGGTGCTTATTACCGAGAGGGGAGCAACCTTCGGCTATAACAACCTGGTGGCTGACATGCGATCGCTTCCCCTGTTGAGGAACACGGGATATCCGGTCATCTTTGACGCCACACACAGCGTGCAGCTGCCGGGGGGAGCCGGCGTTTCTTCCGGGGGCGACCGGGAGATGGCGGTATATCTGGCGCGCGCCGCGGTTGCCACGGGGGTTGACGGTCTGTTCCTGGAGGTTCATCCCGATCCTGAATGCGCGTTGTGTGACGGCCCGAATTCCCTCTACATGGACTCCCTCCCGGACCTCTTGGAAATGCTCAAAAAGATAGACGGGATCGTCAAAACCGGTGAAAGGTGAAAAAGGCGGATCATGGACGCGGCTCTCTCTGAAAAGCTCAAAACGATTGCTCTGGTGGTGCTCGATGTGGACGGCGTCCTGACGGATGGAAAAATCATTATCGACGACCTGGGAAACGAGTCGAAGCATTTCCACGTCAGGGACGGCCACGGCCTGAAACTTCTCATGAGAGGCGGGGTCGATGTGGCGCTCCTCACGGGGAGAACGTCCGAGGTGGTAAACCACCGGGCGCGGGATCTCGGAATCACCACTGTCTGCCAGGGTGCGAAGGACAAAGCGCAGGTGCTGGCGGAGATGCTTGCCGAGAAACACATTTCACGTGATCGTGTAGCCTACGTGGGGGACGATATCGTGGATGTGCCGGCGTTCCGGATGGTCGGGTTTTCGGCAGCCGTGGCGGACGCGCCTGATTATGTGAAGGCGCATGCCGATTACATCACCGAGAAAAAAGGGGGAGACGGCGCGGTGCGGGAAATCTGCGAGATGATTCTGAAGGCCCAGGGGGCCTGGGATGCGGTGACGGAGCGATACGGATTAAAGACGAAAGGGTGAGACTTCTCCTTTACATGCCGACGGCTCAGTGGTATAGTTCTTGCTGAGAACAGGGGCTGGAGAGGATAATCTCCCGATGCTCCGTGCGTGCATGATGAATCATACGGGCAGGGCATCCGCGTCAGTGTATTCTCACAAGCGCCTTTCAATCAGCGAGGATCTCCGGGAACAAACGTTGCTGCACACGGTATCGGTCAGGAAACTGTTGGTAGGGGGAGGTATTCTCCTCGCCGGCGCGATCTTTCTCTACCTGTCGGGTACCGGCGGCAGGGAAGAAGGGGGCCTCAAGGTCCTTTCGGAAAAGGTCGATCTTCAGATACGGGATTTTCATTATACCGAAGTGGGTTCCCCCGATCTGACCTGGGAGATCAATGCGGACACAGCGACCTATATGAAAAAGGACGAGGTGACGCTTTTTGAGAACGTGAAGGTGCGTCTTGTCTTCTCCAATGGCGATGTATACGTGATAACGGGAAAGAAGGGCATCCTGCATACCGGCACGAAGGATATGGATATCGAAGGAGATGTCCGTGCCCGATCGAATGACGGGGCTCAATTTGAGACGGATACGCTTCACTATGTCGATAACGCCGGCAATGGGACGGTTCGCACGGAGGATCCCGTGAAGATGACCCGTCCCGGTATCGATGTGAGGGGGACGGGGATGAGACTCTTTCTGAGAGAAAAAAAGGTGGTTCTGTTGTCCAAAGTCAGCGCGCTGATCGAGCGGGTGGATCAATGACAGGTGAAGCGGCAGAAACAGCAATCCAATGGCATGCCGGGGACGTGACGATATGAAACGGAAATCAGTAACGGCAGTGGCGTTCGCTTTCATGTGTGCCCTCGTTGCGATGGGGACCGCGCAGGGCGCCGAAAGTCCTCGCCTGGAAGGCAAGGAAAGTCCTCGCCTGGAAGGCAGGGAAAATCCGCTCCAGTCCACCTCCAAGAGTCCCATCCATATTACCTCTGATCGACTGGAGGCTTATGATGACCGGGCGCTCGTCCTGTTCTCGGGAAATGTGGTGGCCACGCAGGATGATGCCGTCATGCATGCCGATGAACTCTATCTCTATTATGACAAGAAAAAAGACGGCAAGAAAGTGGCATCAGACGTGACGCTGAGCGCGGGGAAGATACAGAGGATTGAACTTCTGGGCAATGTGCATGTAAAAAAAGGGGAAAGAACCGCTACCGGAGACAAAGCCGTCTTCTATAATGCCGATCAGAGAATCGTTATGACGGGAAATCCGGTGATGCGCGAAGGGGACAACGTCATTACGGGGGACAAGATTACCGTGTTTCTCAAGGAGAACAGGGGGGTCGTCGAGAGCTCGGGTGAGAACACGCGGGTCACGGCCACCATCTATCCCGAGGACGACTCCCGGAAAAAGGATGAGAGCGGGAAGCCGCAGGGTCAGGTGAACTGAATCGTTGGAAAAGCTGCACGCGACAGAACTGGTGAAGGCCTACAGCGGTCGGCGGGTTGTGGATGCGATCAACCTGGAGGTCCGCCGGGGCGAGGTCGTCGGTCTCCTGGGACCCAATGGGGCGGGTAAGACGACGACCTTCTACATTATCGTTGGTCTGATACGGCCCGATGGCGGAAGCGTACTGCTGAATGACGAGGATATCAGCCGCTGTCCCATGTATATGCGGGCTCGCAAGGGGATCAGCTATCTTCCCCAGGAACCGTCGGTATTTCGCAAACTGACGGTCGCGGAAAATATCATGGCTATCCTTGAAACCCTGTATATGGACAGGAAGGAACGGGAACAACGACTCGGCGAGCTTCTGAAAGAGCTTGATCTGACGGCGCTTTCACAGAGCATGGCATATTCCCTTTCCGGAGGGGAGCGGAGACGGGTGGAGATTACGCGCGCCCTGGTTACGTCGCCCCAGTATATCCTTCTCGACGAGCCTTTTGCCGGTATCGACCCCATCGCGGTGGCCGATATCCAGGAGATTATCCGCGCGTTGCGGTCGAAAGGGATCGGGGTTCTGATCTCCGACCATAATGTGAGAGAAACCCTCAAGGTGTGCGACCGGGCGTATATCGTCAATGAGGGAGCCATACTGATCGAGGGGGATCCTGATTCCATCGCGCAAAGCGAAACGGCGCGCAGAATCTATCTTGGAAAAGACTTCGGTCTTTAGAGGTATCCATCCGGGGTGGAATGACTCCCTGTGAGGATGAAAAGCAGGCGGGACGATGGCTTTTGAACTGAAACAGAATCTCAAACTGACGCAGCAGCTGGTGATGACCCCGCAGCTGCAGCAGTCGATCAAACTTCTTCAGCTTTCCCGGATGGAACTGGTGGATGCCATCAACCAGGAACTGGAGGAAAACCCCCTTCTTGAGGATCGAACGGTTGAGGGTGATCCGGAGACCGAAACGGCCCCGGAGGTTGATGACATAAAGATTGAGACCGTCTCAAAGGAGATTACCGGCGAAGGGGATGGGAAAGAGGAGTTTGACTGGGACAGTTATCTCGAAGATTTCGGACCCATGGGCGTACCGCATCAGGGGCGCGACGATACGGATGTGGCGCCTTTCGAGAACATGCTTACCAAGACAAAATCTCTGACCGATCATCTGCTCTGGCAACTCAACCTGTCCCATTTGACCGATACGGAACGGCGGGTGGGCGAGCAGATCATCGGAAACCTGAACGGTGACGGATATCTGAGGGCGACCATTGAGGAGATCGCCGCCTTGGAGAATATGCCGCCCGATTTTGTCGAAGGCGTTCTGGCCAGGGTTCAGGAATTCGATCCCCCCGGTGTGGCCGCCCGGGACCTGCAGGAGTGTCTCCTCTTGCAGATTGGATTTCTGGCCATCGATACGCCGCTGCCGGAAAAGATTATAAAGAACTATCTCAAGGAGCTTGAGACCAGAAACTATCAGAGTATCGCGAGCAGAGAGAAGGTTCCCCTCAGCGACGTGAAGGAGGCGGCGCTTCTCATAGGGACACTGAACCCCAAACCGGGACTTCCCTACAACGAAGAAAGCCCCCAGTATATCATTCCCGATGTATTCGTATATAAGGTTGGAGACCGGTACCGTATCACCCTGAACGACGACGGCCTGCCCCGGCTCAGGGTGAGCAATTTCTACAAGGAGATTCTCGGCGGACTCAGGACCAGCGACGGGGACAACAGCAAGGAGTATATCAAGGAAAAACTGCAGTCCGCGACCTGGCTGATAAAGAGTATAGAACAGCGGCAGAAGACGATCTATCGGGTCGCGGAGAGCATTCTGAATCATCAGATCGATTTTTTTGATAAGGGCATCAGCTATCTGAGGCCCATGGTCCTGCGGGATATTGCCGATGACGTGGAGATGCACGAATCAACGATCAGCAGGGTTACGACAAATAAGTACATGCATACCCCCCGGGGCATTTTCGAGCTCAAGTATTTCTTTAACAGCGGCATCAACCGGATGGGGGATGACCAGATCGCATCGCAGAGCGTCAAGGAAAAGATACGGGAGATTATCAGCGGCGAGGACAGCAAGAAGCCCTATAATGACAGTACCATAGTTGATATGCTCGCGGCTTCGAATATATCCATCGCGCGGAGAACGGTCGCAAAATACCGGGACATGCTGGGGATATTGCCGGCGTCCAAAAGACGGAAATACTTCTGATCCACAATGAAATACGGGTTGACATTTGCGGCCGGGTCACATATACGAGCGAGTTCGATCGAAGATCGGACAGTTTGAAACGTCTGAAGAGGAGGGGTCTGATGGAAATTTCTTTTACCTTCCGGAACATGGAAACCGGGGAGTGGCTGAAAGAATACGTGGAGAAAAAACTTGCCAGAATTGAACGGTACGTCGATAAACCCGTGACGGCCAGTGTGGTCCTGGCAGTGGAAAAATTCAGAAATATCGCTGAAATCAATCTGTCCGCCAAGAGCATCAACCTCCAGGGCAGGGAAGAGGCGAAAGAGATGACCCTTGCCATTGATACCGTCATCGACAAGGTGGAACGGCAGATAAAAAAATACAAACAGAAGGTGCAGAATCATAAGGATGTTTCGCCCCGGGTCGCCGAGGCGATTCCCGTGGATTCCGGGGGTGTGGAGGAGGATGACGGCTCCCCGCGGGTGGTGAAAACGACAAAAATCATCCTTGAATCCATGTTTCTGGACGACGCGGTTATGAAAATGGATGAATCGAAAGACCGGTTTATCGTGTACAGGGATTCTTCTTCCGAGAACGTGAGTATTCTCTACCGTCGTGATGACGGAAAGTATCTCCTGATTGAAACCAACAGCTGAAACATGGGGGGTGAGGCCATGGTCCAGATCCAGGAAATGCTGAGACAGGAATTTGTTATCGATGATCTGAAATCCAGGACAAAACAAGAGGTCATCGCGGAGTTGTCTGATGTTTTTGTGCGTCATCAGATGAGCATCAATCGCGAATCCATGATCAGCACACTGATGGAGCGGGAGAAACTGGGAAGCACGGGGATCGGAGACGGTATCGCTATTCCCCACGGAAAACTGGAAGGGCTTGACAGCCTCGTGGTTGCATTTGGAAGAAGCAACGCGGGGGTTGATTTTGATTCTCTGGATGGCGGACCGGTGCATATATTCTTTCTTCTCATGGCTCCGGAAAATTCGGCGGGGCAGCACCTGAAGGCGCTGGCAAAGATATCGCGAATGCTCAAGGATGGCGCTTTCAGAGAATCACTTCTTTCGGCTGAGTCGTCTGAAAAGATATACGATCTTATCGTCGAGAAAGACGGTTCCTATATGTAATCGAGACCGTCTTTCGCATCTCCGGAATTCTTCGAAAACGAGGAACCGGGTCACAGCGTCATGTCTGCGAGGGAACAGGGGACCATCAAGGCAGGGGCGCCATGAAGAACCTTCGTATCGTCATTATAACCGGCCTGTCCGGTTCGGGAAAGAGCACGGCTCTCAAGGCTCTGGAAGATATCGGCTTCTTCTGTGTCGATAACCTTCCCATCATGCTTCTCCCCAAATTTCTGGATCTGCAAACCGGCGTCTCGTCGGAAATTTCCAAGATAGCCCTGGTCATGGACCTGCGTGAGAAGCATTTCCTTGAAAAGCATATCGACATTCTCACCCGGTTGCGGAAGAAGAAATACAATATTGAAATACTCTTTCTCGATACGAGCGACGAGCTCCTCCTGCGAAGATTCAGCGAGACGAGAAGGACCCACCCTCTCTCGAAGAATAAGACCATCCTGGAGAGTATCAAGCTGGAACGGGATAAATTGTGCGAACTGAGGGGGATGGCCAGCCATATTATCGATACGTCGGGTTACAGCGTCCACCAGTTGAAGGAACATGTGCAGAGGCTGTATCTCTCTCCCGGGAAATCGAAAAAACTGATAATCAACCTCATATCATTCGGGTATCATTTCGGCCTGCCCCCTGATGCCGATATCGTCATGGATGTGCGCTTCCTTCCCAACCCCTATTTTATAGAGGAACTGAGTGAACACAACGGCAATGATCAGGCCGTGGAGACATACGTTATGGGGTGGGAAGACACGGGAGAGTTTCTCAGACGACTCTTCGACATGATGACTTTTCTGGTTCCGCTCTATGAAAAAGAGGGAAAATCCTACCTGAATATTGCCGTGGGGTGTACGGGGGGAAAACACCGGTCCGTGGTGATACTCAACCAGCTGGCCCGATATTTTAAGGACGGCCATTACACGACGCGTGTGAATCACCGGGACATCGGCAGGTCGTGACTGTGCGCGTTATCCGTCAGCGGAAAGCTTTTTTGCGACGTTGTCCTGTATCCAGTGCGGGTCCCACCATTCCACGGGGTTCACGAATTTCCCTCCCACGATCATGCTGAAGTGAAGGTGATCCCCTCCGGCCATACCGGTCAGCCCCGTCCTGCCGATTATCTCTCCCTTCTTGACGGCCTGCCCCTTTTGCGTCTGTATCGATGAAAGATGGCCGTAAAGGCTGAAGATTCCCCTGCCATGATCGATGATGACCGTGTTTCCGTAGATGCCGATATATCCCGTGAAGGCGACGATCCCCCCATTTGAGGCCTCAATAGGAGCGTTCTGCGTGGAGGCCAGATCCACCCCCATGTGTA